>OKTX01001245.1_pt1 | contig 9453 bp, 9 predicted proteins | sample 1606261 | NCBI WGS metagenome assembly OKTX01 (sample SAMEA3879543, study PRJEB24766) | human gut metagenome | biome: human-associated habitat; feature: feces | place: USA | collected 1985/1987 | reverse complement strand
GCGGCGGCGAGGGCATCCAGCGCCTCGTGACGGCGGATATTCAGGACTACGACAAGCTGTATCAGCAGCTGGTGCAGGGCGGGCAGCTGCTTATCGAGGAGCCTATCCGCCAGCACCCGGATATGTGTAAGCTGTGTCCCGACTCGGTGAACACCGTGCGTATCGTCACGCTGGTGACGGAGCAGGACGCGCAGATGGTGTACGCCCTGGTGCGGATGGGCATGGGCGGTGTGTGCGTGGATAACGTATCCTCCGGCGGCATGTACGCGCCGGTGAACGAGCAGGGCCAGCTGTACCGGCCCGCGTTCTGCGACAAAACGGGCAAATACTACGGGCGCCACCCGGTGACGGGGACGGACATCGTGGGCTTCCAGATCCCGCTGTTCGACCAGGCGCTGGCGCTGTGCCGCACGGCGTCTAAGCGGGTGGAGGAACACCTGAAGTATATCGGCTGGGACGTGGCCATCACGCCGGACGGCCCGGTGCTGGTGGAGGGCAACAACCTGCCCGGCTACGATATGTGCCAGAACGCCGGCCATGTGGACGAGGGTATGCTGCCCCGGTTCGAGAAGCTGCTGGGCCGCCCCATTATGTGATGAAACCGTATGCTGCGCCCCGCGGGGCGAAACAGAGATAAGGAGGACAGACCATGCATCCTATGCGCAGAAAAGACAAGGAACGTGACGCCGCCTTTGCCTGGCAGGTGCTGCGTGACACCACCTATGCCGCCCTGGCCATGACCGACAGTGACGGCGCCCCCTATTGTGTGCCCGTGAACCATGTGGCCGACGAGCAGGGCAATGCGGTGTATTTTCATTGCGCCGGCGCCGGCCGCAAGTGGGACATCCTGACGAAGGAGCCGCCCGTGTGCCTGTCCGCCGTGTCCAAGGCGGAGCTGATCCCCGGCGAGCTGACCACCGCCTACAAGTCCGCCCTCGTGCAGGGCCGGGCCGTGCTGGTACAGGACCCGGAGGAGAAGCTGTATGCCCTGAAGCTGCTGGTGCAGGCGCTGGACCCCGTTTCCATGTCCCGGGCCGTCCTCTGTGCCGAGCACTCCATGCAGCGCACCATGCTGGTAAAGATCGTCCCCGAGATCATCACCGGCAAGGAGTCCTTCGGAGACTGAACAAACAGCTTTCTGCGTGAAGAGAACCGCAAAAGAACCGCCCTCCGGCGGTTCTTTTGCGGTTGTCTACCCCCTGGGGGTGGTTTCAAAAGGAGGGGGCCGGAGCCCCCTCCTTTGTCGCTTCAAGGGGATAGGATTCTTAAGGAAAGGGGGAAATTCGAAATCCCCCTTTCCTTAAGTGGCGTTCTTTGGCTGCTTTCTTTCGACACGAAAAGAAAGCAGCTCGCGCCCGCAGGCGCGAAATCCTCCCTGCTGCCGCGCAGCGGCGTAAAACTCCCTCGCCCCGCCGCAGGCGGCATTTTCTCCGCCCCAACTTCCATTTTCTGCCAAATTTTCCTGTTTTTATTTCCGGTAACGAAAAAATGTGTAAAATTTCCATAAAAAGGCTGGACAAACGGTGTAACTGTGCTATAATTTGACTATCCGCAGAGGTACCTCTGCATTTGCGTTTTAATAACTATTAAAACGAGCGCACCTGCGGAAATCTACTACCATAAGGGGAATGAACAATGAAAAAAGTATTAGCAACCATTCTGGCCCTGGTCATGGCCATAGGGCTGTGCAGCATTAGCTGGGCCGCAAATCCGGCAAGTGTAAGTAATGCCGAGGAGCTGAAAACGGCAATCGGCGCTGCTACGGCAGAGAATAACACGATTACGTTGACCGGAAATATTACGCTGACCTCTACACTCAATCTTGCAAAGGACGTTATTATTGACGGGCAGGGCAAGTATACCATCAAGGCGGCTGACAACTTTACTTCCGGCAGCGATAATAAGACCGCCTGTGTTTTGTATGTTTCCGCCACGGTCACATTAAAAGATGTTACCGTGGACGGCAACGAAAAGTGCCGTGTGATTTTCTGCGACAAGGGCAAGCTGACCATTGATGGTGCGACCATCACGAACGGCAAGGCTCCCAATTTTATCGGCGGTGTTTATATGACCAGCAGCGCGTCGTTTGAGATGAACTCCGGCAGTATCGTCGGCAACAAAAACGTTGAAAATTATCAGAACGACAATTATTTACAGTACAGTTCCGATCTGTGGATCGGTGCCAATGCCACCGGTGCACTGACTGCGATCAACGGCGGTACCATCGGCAATGTGTTTGTGAATTCCAATGCGTATTCTGCCAGCAACCCCGGTAGCTTTACGATGAATGGCGGTACGGTTACCAATCTCTATGTGGAGCATGATAAGGGTTACGGTGCAAAGTTTAAATACACCGACGGTACCATTGAGCATCTGTATCTCTCCAAAGAAAACGGAAACGGCCAGTCCATCGAAGTGACACCGGTCAAGGGTACAGACTATAGCGGAGGTGTCAGGGATGAGCAGTTGGTTACTGTCACTCTGAATTATAACGATAACCAGGCTACCCCGACAAAAGCGCTTAAGGTGGCAAAAGACAGTACCATTACCCTGCCTGCCCCCACCCGCAGCGGGTATACCTTCGCAGGCTGGTATGATGATACCACAAAGGTGGATGCTGAATACAGAGCTGAGGATAACATTACTCTCACCGCCAAGTGGACATCCACCTCCTCCGGCGGCTATTACTACTACCACCCCACCACCGACACCAAGACCACCGACACCAAGGGCAGCCCCAAGACCTTCGACGCGGGCATTGCTCTGTATGTCGGCATGGCGCTGACCTCCGCCGTCGGCGTGGCGTTTGTGGGCAAAAAGCGCGAGGACTGACACCGTTTTCCGCGGTGTCTTACCCCGGCGCCGTGTGAAATAACAGAAGAGGCACCCCGAAAGGGGTGCCTTTTCTCATGCCTTAAAATAGGCTTCTGCCTGCTGAATATTCCGCTGTATCTCCTGCCGCAGCGCCTCCAGCGTGTCGAACCTCTGCTCGCCCCGCAGCCGGCGGCAGAACTCCACCCGGAGCTCCTGCCCGTACAGGTCGCCCTCGAAGCCCAGCAGGTACGTCTCCACGGACACCCGATCGCTGTCGGACACCGTGGGCCGCGTGCCCACGTTGGTCACGCCGGCGCACCGCCGTCCGTCCGGCAGAAATACCTCCGTCACGTATACCCCGTGCGCCGGGGCCAGCACGTGCTCCGGCACCGCCAGGTTTACCGTGGGGATGCCGATGGTCCGCCCGATCCGCTGTCCGTGCTGCACCGTCTGGCTCAGGCAGTGCCGGTGGCCCAGAAAGTCCGCCGCGCGCTCCATGTCGCCCGCCTCCACCAGCGTCCGGATGTACGTGGAGCTGACCGTGATGCCCTCCCGCTGTACCGGCGGGATGATGTCGCACCCGATGCCCATCTCCGCGCACTTCTGCCGCAAAAGCTGCACGTTCCCGGCGTTTTTATGGCCGAACCGGTGGTCGTGCCCGGCCACGAAGTGCACCGCGCCGTATGTCCCGATCAGCATTTCCAGATAGGCCTCCCACGGCATGGTCATCATCTCCCGGTCAAAGGGCGCGAAAATGACCCGCTCGATGCCGTACAGACGCTCCATCAGCCCCTGCCGGTCCCGGTTGGAGTTGATCAGGTACACGGGCTGCCCCGTGACCACCTCCTTCGGCGGACGGTCAAAGGTGAATGCCGCGGGGACGGCTCCCAGCTCCCGGGCGCGCTCCGCCGTCTTCCGCAGCAGTGCGCCGTGGCCCCGGTGCACGCCGTCGAAGAAGCCCAGGGCGATAACTGTCTTTTCCAAGTTGTTCACGCTCCGAAAAAGTTTTTCTCTGATGTCAGAACACCCGCTTCCCAGCGGCTCAGGCACAGAAACGCCCCATCCGGGCTGTACACCCGGTACAGCCCCGGCTGCAAGCCCTCCGCCGCCAGCGGATTGCCGCACAGGCACCGTCTGTGGTCCCGTTCACCGGCGATGTGATAGGCCGGGTACTGCCGGAACAGCGAGTCGGTAGGGGAGAGCAGGGCCTCGCCCTGCGCCTGTACGTCCTCGATGCTGCGGCTCTCCGCCAGCGTAAACCCGGCGGCCATGGTCCGCCGCAGAGCGCTCATGCATCCGCCGCAGCCCAGCGCCTGCCCGATGTCGTGGCACAGCGCCCGCACATACGTGCCCTTGCTGCACCGTATCCGCAGCCGCCAGTCGCCGTCCTCCGGCTCCAGCAGCGCCAGCTCGTGTATGGTCACCCGCCGTGGGGGCCGTTCGATCTCCTGCCCCTTCCGGGCCAGCTGATACAGCTTCTGCCCGTTGATCTTGATAGCCGAGTACATGGGCGGCACCTGGTCGATCTCCCCGGTGAACCGCGCCAGCACGTCCTCCAGCTGCGCCCGCGTCACGGACACAGGGCGCTCCGCAACCACCTCGCCGGTGGTATCCTGGGTGTTGGTCGTCAGCCCCAGCCGCAGCCCCGCGACGTACTCCTTGTCCCCGCCCTCGGCGTAGGACACCGCCCGCGTGGCGTTTCCCACGAACACCGGCAGCACGCCGGTGGCCATGGGGTCCAGCGTTCCGGCGTGGCCCACCTTTTTCGTTTTCAGTATGCCCCGCAGCTTGCCGCACACGTCCATGCTGGTCCATCCCGCGGGCTTGTCGATAATGATGATCCCGTCGGCCATGTTATCCCATGACCTCCGTATAGGCCGCCAGAATGGCCGCCTTCGCCTCGTCCATGGTGCCGTCCACCGTGGCCCCGGCGGCGCCCTTGTGGCCGCCGCCGCCCAGCACGCGGCACACGGCGCTGGCGTCCACCCGCGGTCCCGTCCGCAGCGACAGCTTCACCCGTCCCGGCTTCAGCTCCCGCAGCGTGATGCCGCAGTCGGTGCCCTGCACCAGCGCCGCCAGACTGCTCAGCTCCTCCACGTCGGACTCAGCAGCGCCCAGCTCCCGGCACAGCGCCAGAGGGATGGACATCACCACCACCCGGCCGTTGTCGTACAGCTCCATGTCCGCCACCATCCGGGCCTCCATGGCCAGCCGCACCGGCGACTTCGTGCGGAACAGTGCCTTGTTCACCGGCCCCACGTCGATGCCCCGCTCCATCAGCGCGGCGGCGATGCGGTGCGTCCGCGCCGTGGTGTTGGCATAGACGAAGCACCCGCAGTCTGTGGAGACCGCCACATACAGCGCCATGGCTATCTCCGGCGTGATATCCGTCAGCCTGCCCGCGATCTCATACACGATCTCGCCGCAGGCGGCGGCCTCCGCGTCCAGGCACGTCCGTTCCGCGAAGAACTCCTGGGATCCGTGGTGGTCGATGGCCAGGCAGATGTCGTTTTTATACGGCACCGCGTTCTCCGGCAGCAGATTCAGCGCGGCGATGTCCACCGACACCACCGCCCCGGGCACAAAGCCCTTCGGTGCCCACAGCCCCTCGGCGTAGGGCGTGTACGTCTCCGTGATTTCCGGGTTTTCCAGCAGATACGCCGTCCGGCCCAGCGCCCGCAGGGCGCGGCACAGCGCGGCGGCACAGCCCACCGTGTCCCCATCCGGGCGCACATGGGTCAGGATCAGCACGCCGTCCAGCGTCCGCAGAAAGTCCGCCGTCTCCTGTACGGTCAGCCGCGCGCTCATTCCCGGTCCTCCGGCAGCACGATGTCCGCGTTGGCGGGGTTGGCGGGCTTCACGTGGTTCAGCAGGTCCAGAATGTGCGCGCCGTGGGCGATGGAGTCGTCCATGAAAAACTGCAGCTCCGGCGTGTAGCGCAGGTCGATGGCCTGGCCCAGCTCGTGCCGCAGATATCCGGCCGCAGACTTCAGCCCCTTCATCAGGCTCTTTTCATCCGCGCAGTTCAGCGCGCTGATATACACCCGCGCGTACCGCAGGTCGCTGGTGGTGTCCACCCGCGTGATAGTCAGCATCCCCTCGGATACCCGCGGGTCCTTTACGGTGCGGAGCAGGGCGCTCAGCTCCTTGCGTATCTCCTCATTGATGCGTCCGATGCGGTTTCCGGCCATAGGGCGCTCCTCCTTTCAAGAAAAAGATGGGTGGGCGCTCGCCCACCCATCGGCTGTTTGTTATACCTCGATCTGCTCCATGGTGAAGGCCTCCACGATGTCGCCTTCCTTGATGTCGTTGAACTTCTCGATGCTCAGACCGCACTCGTAGCCGGACTGGACCTCCTTCACGGAGTCCTTGAACCGCTGCAGGGAGGCCAGCACGCCCTCGTGGATGACGATGCCGTCGCGGACCAGCCGTACCTGGCAGTCCTTGCGCTGCAGCTTGCCGTCCTGCACGTAGCAGCCGGCAACCGTGCCCACGCCGGAGACCTTGTACGTCTGGCGCACCTCGGCGTGGCCCAGCAGCACCTCGCGGAACTTGGGGGCCAGCATACCCTTCATGGCGGCTTCGATCTCGTTGATGGCATCGTAGATGACGCGGTACATGCGCATGTCCACGTTGGCCCGGGCGGCGCTCTCGCGGGCGGCGGCGTCCGGCCGGACGTTAAAGCCCACGATGATGGCCTGAGAGGTGGACGCCAGCATGACGTCACTCTCGTTGATGGCGCCCACGCCGCCGTGGATCACGCGGACGCGGACCTCCTCGTTGCTCAGCTTCTCCAGCGAGGACTTCACCGCCTCCACGCTGCCCTGCACGTCCGCCTTGACGATCAGGTTCAGGTTCTTCATCTCACCGGCCTGGATCTGGCTGAACAGATCCTCCAGCGACACCTTGGTCACAGGGGCGTTGGCCTTGGCCTTCTCCTCGGCCTTGCGCTGCTCCACCAGCTCGCGGGCCAGCTTTTCGTCGGCCACGGCGTTGAAGGTAGCGCCGGCGGAGGGTGCCTCGCTCAGACCCGTGATCTCCACGGGCACGCTGGGTCCGGCCTCGGTGATGCGCTGGCCCTTGTCACTGACCATGGCGCGCACGCGGCCCACAGAGGTACCGGCGATGATGATGTCGCCCTGATGCAGCGTACCGTTCTGTACCAGCAGCGTGGCCACGGGGCCGCGGCCCTTGTCCAGCCGCGCCTCGATCACGGTGCCCTGCGCCGCGCGGTTGGGGTTGGCCTTCAGCTCGCCCACCTCGGCGGTCAGCGTCAGCATCTCCAGCAGATTATCCACGCCCATGCCGGTCTTGGCGGAGATGGGGCACACGATGGTGTCGCCGCCCCACTCCTCGCACACCAGGCCGTACTCGGTCAGCTGCTGCTTGATGCGCTCGGGGTTGGCCTCGGGCTTATCCATCTTGTTGATGGCCACGATAATGGGGATACCGGCGGCCTTGGCGTGGTTGATGGACTCCACCGTCTGGGGCATGATGCCGTCCTCGGCGGCCACCACCAGAATGGCGATATCCGTCACCATAGCGCCGCGGGCGCGCATGGAGGTAAAGGCCTCATGGCCGGGGGTGTCCAGAAATGTGATGGGCTTGCCGTTGATCTGCACCTGATAGGCGCCGATGTGCTGGGTGATGCCGCCGGCCTCGCCGCTGGCCACATGGGCGTTGCGGATGTAGTCCAGCAGGCTGGTCTTGCCGTGGTCAACGTGACCCATGACCACCACCACGGGGGCGCGGGGCACCAGATCCTCGTCCTTGTCCTGATGGTCGTCGATCAGGCGCTCCTCGATAGTGACCACCACCTCCTTCTCCACCTTGCAGCCCATCTCCTCGGCGATGATGGCGGCGGTGTCGAAGTCGATCATCTGGCTCAGGGAGGCCATGATGCCGTTCTTCATCAGGCACTTGACCACCTCGGCGCCGGTCTTTTTCATCCGGCTGGCCAGCTCGCCCACGGAGATCTCATCGGGGATCTGCACGGTGACGGGCGTCTTCTTAATGACCTCAAGCCGCAGCTTGCGGAGACGGTCGGCCTCCTCCTGCTTGCGCTTGTTGCTGTTGAAATTGTTGTCCCGGCGCTGCTTATTGCGGAACTTCTCCTTGCCCTGGGGCGCCTGCTGGTCGCGCTTGCCGCTGCTGCGGGCGTCGGCCATGTCCTGCAGCTTCTCGTCGTACTTGTCCAGATTGACGTTGGTGGCCTTGCGGGTGTCCACCACCTGCCGCTGGGGCACGCGGGACATGGGCTGCTTGGGCTGCTCGGCGGGTTTGGCGTTCCCGGCGGCAGGGGTCTGCTGCTGGGGCTTGCCGCTGCTCTGGGCAGGCGCGCTCTGGGCGGGCTTGGCCGCCGGCGCAGGCTTCTTTTCCGCGGCCTTCGCGCCCTCGGCATAGATCACCGCGATGCTGCTCACCGGGTTGTGCTGGGTCAGATACTCAAAGATGAGGCTCAGCTCCCGATCCTCCAGCACCTGCATATGATTTTTGGGCGTTTCGGCGTACTTGGTCAGGATCTCCGTGATCTCCTTCGTGGACACGCCGAAATCCTTGGCCACCTCATGCACTCTGTATTTGTTAGCGATACTACCCAAATAAAGCCACCTCCATCTCAGTTGATCGCGCCGCTTTCGCGCCGCGCTGTGTTCTTCCTTACTTGCCGGACGGCTTCCGGCTTCCCTTGCCCTTCTTCACCGGCAGAGCGTTCTCATACCGCTGTCCGGGCGCTTCCTTCCTCTGCGGCCGTCTGCTTTTCGCATCGCGGCTGCTGCGTTCCTTATATACCCTGTCCGGGCGGTCAGCCCGCCGGGGCGGCCTGCGCTCCGGCTCCGGACGGCCTTCCGGCGGGTGCGCCGGTTCCTCCGGCGGCTTGGCGGCATGGACGCGCCGCTTGCCCTGCCGCAGGTTCTTCTCGTGCTGCGCCTGCTCCTCTTTCCGCTCCCTGGCGCGCTTGGCCTTGATGTCCAGCGCCTGCGACGCCGCGCCGTAGATCTCGCCGTCCGCCGCCGCCAGCTTCTTCACCAGCGACTGGGCGAAGCCGATGTCCGTCACCGCGCACATGGCCACGCTGGTGCGTCCCAGCGCCCGGCCGAAGGCGTCCTTATCGGCAGGGAAGGGGAGGCACAGGCAGCTGCCCGCGTGGGCAAAGCTGTACGCCCTGCGGACGGAGGACGCTGCCGCGTCCCGCGCCGTAAAGATGACCCGCGCCTTCTTGCCCCGTGCCGCCGCGCCCACAGGCTCCTCGCCCACGGCCACCGCGCCGGCGCGCAGCGCCAGTCCCAATGTGGATAACAAATGCTCTGTCACAGCGCCACCATCTGCCCTTCCAGCGCGTCATAGACCTCCGCGGGGATGGCGGTGTCGAACGCGCGCTCCAGTGCGCGGCTTTTCCGCGCTTTTTTCAGACACTCCGGGTCGGGACACACATACGCGCCCCGCCCCGACTTCTTGCCGGTGGCGTCCAGCAGGATCTCGCCCTCCGGCGTTTTCACAATGCGCAGCAGCGCCTTCTTGTCCTTCATCTCGCGGCAGCCTACGCACTGCCGCTGCGGTATTTTGCGGGGCTTCTGCATAGCTGCCGCTCCTTTCTTACTCGGCGTTGGCCGCCTTGATGTCGATCTTGTAGCCGGTGAG
>OKTX01001244.1_pt1 | contig 9458 bp, 10 predicted proteins | sample 1606261 | NCBI WGS metagenome assembly OKTX01 (sample SAMEA3879543, study PRJEB24766) | human gut metagenome | biome: human-associated habitat; feature: feces | place: USA | collected 1985/1987 | reverse complement strand
CACTTGGCTGCGGAATAAACTTCTGGCCGATCCGTGCCGACTTCTCCTACGCACTGGCAGACAAAGACTGTTTCATGCACCGTACTTGGCAGCTTGGCATTGGAATAGTATTCTAAGTTCACCCTCGAGGCGTTGCTTCACTTCGTCCATAGGCACATCGTGCTTCAACTCCTGACGCAGAGAAGTGACGCCTTTATCAATAAACCCGCAAGGATGAATGTAGCTGAAATAGCGCAAATCCGTATTCACATTCAGGGCCAGCCCGTGCATAGTGACATAATGACTACTCCTCACTCCTATCGCGCAAATCTTACGGGCACGAGACGTATTACCTTCCAGCCAGACACCCGTCGCTTTCTCCAGACGTCCCGCTTCAATGCCATAAGATGCGCAGACACGTATCACCGCTTCTTCCAGCAGATGAACATATTCCTTCAATCCCAACCGGAACTCCTCCAGATTCAGAATCGGGTAGCAAACTAACTGTCCGGGACCATGATAAGTAATGTCCCCACCCCGGTCAATATGGTAAAGCGTAGCATCAATAGCTTTTAGTTGTTCCCCACTCAACAACATATTATTTTCCTTTCCGCTACGTCCCAAAGTGTAGACGTGAGGATGTTCGCACATAATGATATGGTTCTCGTACGGTTCTCCTTCCGCTTTCGCACGGACTATCCCGTCGAACCATTCCGTCTGCCGTTGCCATGCCTCGGCATACGGTATCAAATTCCAATCGATAAAAACTGTTTTCATAAAAACAAAGGTAAGAAATAAAAAGAAAATGTGTACATTTGTTGGCCGAATATAACAAACACAACTATGAAAATGGATTTTCCACAGGTAGACTTACCTACTGAAGTATTAGCATGGACGAACGTCACGGAAGACATTCTGAATATTTATAAGCAATCTTGCCGATTGCAAGCCTGTATTGTAGCCATATGTACGGAGGGGTCGATGAAGGCATCGATTAACCTGCTTGATTATGAAATCCGTCCGAATGACCTGATTACATTACTGCCGGGAACAACGCTCTTATCTCCGATATAGGAAACAATGGTGCTCTCGTCTGTCATATCAAACCTGCCCTCTGCATTATCCTAAACTTTTAGAACAACCGGTGGTACCGCTTTCCGAAGATGTTGCCGGTTATCTGAAAGACTATTTCGCCTTATTATCCCGGGCCAGTTGCAATGAAAACTTCGATATGGACCCGGAACTGGTAGAATTGTCACTCCAGACTATTCTGACAAGTATTCGGCTGATATACCACAACTATCCCGGAGAAAACAGCAGCTCAAACCGCAAAAAAGAAATTTGCCGGGAACTGATCCAATCTATCACCGAGCATTACAAAGATGAACGCCGTGCGCAATTCTACGCCGATCAATTAGGAATCTCCCTCCAACACCTGAGTACCACGGTGAGGCAAGTAACGGGCAAAAGTGTATTGGATACCATTGCTTACATTGTTATCATGGACGCCAAAGCAAAACTGAAAGGGACCAATATGACTATACAAGAAATAGCCTATTCGCTGAACTTCCCCAGCGCTTCTTTCTTCGGCAAGTATTTCAGACGATATGTGGGAATGACACCATTGGAATTCAGAAACAGATAACTTCATAAAAAGGGAGTGGCTAAATGGAGGCTGGCTGAAAGTCGGGGTGGTAGGTAGATACACAATGCTGATAATAAATAATTTATGTATTCACCTACCACCTCCCCCTACGGGTACTCCTCCTTCCTGAAGGAGGAGAATTTTAGATACTATCGACTTTTTAGTCAGTCATTTCCCTGTTTGAAAGAAACTGGGCCAATAATCAAAGACTTCTTCTTCCCAGACTCAACGAATTAAGTACCACGCTCACACTGGAAAAGGCCATTGCCGCACTCGCCAGCATCGGGTTCAACAGCAAGCCGTTCAACGGGAACAGGACACCGGCAGCAATAGGAATACCAATCAAGTTATAGATAAACGCCCAGAAAAGGTTCTGATGAATCAACTTTACTGTTTGCTTCGATAACTGAAAGGCTTTAGGAAGCAACAACAGATCGGAAGTCATCAAGGTAACCATAGCTACATCCATAGCAATGTCCGTCCCTTTCCCCATAGCGATACTGACGTCTGCCAGTGCCAGAGCTTGTGAATCGTTAATGCCGTCACCTACCATTGCCACTTTCTTTCCCTGCAATTGCAGTTCACGTATAAATTCGGCCTTGTCGTCGGGCAAAGCGTCAGCTACAAAACGTTCGATTCCCAACCGGGAAGATACTGCCAACGCAGTACGTTGTCCGTCACCGGTAAGCATACAAATATCAATACCCTGACGTTTCAGTTCTTTCACTGCTTCGGCAGAAGTAGCCTTTATCGGGTCGGAAACAGCAATGATAGCCAACAACTCGTTTTCACGTCCAAAGTAAATGATACCATTACCGTCCGATTCATAACGAACCAACATATCAGCCATTACATCGCTCACGATAGCACCGAAATCTTTCAGGAATTTATGGCTACCTACCCAGTAAGTACGTCCCTGATAAGACACCTTGATTCCTTTCCCCGTAATACTTTCAAAGCTGTCCAGCATAGCAGGTTTGATCTTCTCCTCCTCTTGGAGTGCAGCAACAATCGCACCCGCCAACGGATGTTCTGATTTCAGTTCCGCAGCCAGAAGCACATTTTTGAAATGTGGTTCCTGAGGCTGTGCCCATAACCAGCCGGTAGCGGTAGGATGCCCTTCGGTCAGTGTTCCGGTCTTATCCAATACCACTACATTTACTTTGCGCATCTGTTCCAAAGCAACTGCATCCTTGATCAAGATATGTTGTCCGGCAGCCTTACCGATACCCACCATTAATGCAGTAGGCGTAGCAAGTCCTAAAGCGCACGGACAGGCAATCACAAGAACAGACACAGCCGACATTATCCCATAAGACATATATTCGCTACCGCCGATAACAACCCAAAGGATAAATGTCAGAATAGCAATTCCCAGCACAACAGGGACAAAGATCCCTGTAATACGGTCGACAATACGCTGTACCGGAGCTTTACTTCCCTGAGCTTCCTGCACCATGTGAATGATGCGTGCCAGCACAGTATCGCTTCCCACCTGAGAAGCACGAATGATGAAGGAACCGCGCTGATTGATTGTTCCGGCAAGGACCTTATCGCCCTTTTTCTTCTCTACCGGAATCGGCTCACCGCTAATCATACTTTCATCCACATACGAATCGCCCTCCGAAAGCTGGCCATCCACGGGAATCTGTTCGCCGGGACGGACTACCACCATATCGCCTACCTGCAACAGGTCTATTTGTATCTCTTCCTCTACCCCACCACGCAATACACGTGCCACTTTGGGCTGCATTCCCATCAGTTTGCGAATGGCATCCGAGGTATTTCCTTTGGCGCGTTCCTCCATCATCTTTCCGGTCAGAACGAAGGCAATGATCACTGCGGAAGCTTCGTAATAGACGTGCGGTTCCAGTCCGCGATCTGTCCAGAACTGCGGAAAGAAGGTGTTGAACAAACTGAAAAGGAAGGCTATCGAGGTACTCAACGCAACCAGCGTATCCATATTGCTACGACCGATCTTCGCCTGTTTCCATGCCCCCGTGAAGAAACTTCCTCCGAAGAGCACCATTACCGGAATAGCAAGCAACATTTGTATCTCGTTAGAGTATGGCATATGCATTAATAACATTGAAAAGATAAGCAACGGCACTACAAATATCCACGCACCGATCACTTTCCGTTTCAGACGAAGGTAGCGCTTATGCTGTTCTTCTTCCCGACGTTCTTCTTTATTCGCTTCTTCTACTATCAGATCATAACCGGCAGCAAGTACCGCTGCACGGATTTCTCCGGGGGTGAGCTTGTCGTCCTCATAAGAAATCGTCAATGTATTTGAAGCAAAGTTGACGGAAGCATCAACGACTCCCGGCAACTTTTTCACTGTCTTTTCTACATTGTTAGCGCATCCCGCACAATGCATATTAAGCACGGGAAACGCTTTTTTTGCTATATTACCCATATAATCCTTTACTCTTTAATTAATTAGTATTTATAAAACAAGCAAATACGGGTATTTGTTCGATTACTTCTTATCGGCCTTCTTATCCTCTTTCTTAGATTCTTGTTTGCCATCTTTCTTGCCGTCCTGCTTGGTTTCCTTCACAAACTCGGCCTCATAATTGAACTTTTTGAATCCTGCCTGCAACTTCTTCACATCTGTCTTTTCGGCATCGTAGGTGATGGACACGGTTTTGTTCTTCAGTTCGGTGGAAAGTTCCTTCACGCCTTTCTCGAAGCGCATGTTATTTTTCACTTTCTTCTCGCAGTTCTCGCAGTGCATCTGAGAGACTTTGAATATGACTACACGGATATCCTTTGCCAACACGGCTGCTACGCTCAAAAGAGCCACCACGCAAGTGGCCATCCATCTTTTTGTTCTCATTTTTCTTATTCGTTTAATGGTTATTATTCATTTCTTGCCAGATTGAAACGTATTCCGATATAGGCTTTTGCCCCGTGCACAGGTCCCCATATCATCGTTGAGTCGAAGTTTCCTCCCCACGGGTTTGCTGCGTCAATGATCGGATTCTTCTGTTTGAAGTTTGTCAGGTTCTCCCCTCCTATGTAGACAGACCAGCGGCGGAAATAGCGGGTAATCTGGGCACTCAGTTGCTCGAAGCTGCCATAGCGGCGCTCCCAAGATAGCTGACCGTCTGCCAACTCGTAAGGGGAAGGCATTCTTCCTCCGCCATTGAGCTGGAGCGTAGCATCAAACTGCCATATTCCGAGTGGAGTCTGGTACGAAGCGGTCAGCAGTCCTTTGTATTTGCTGGTCAACGGTTTCTCCATCCGCTGACCTTTGTAGGTGGTCTGAGCATCCGTCAGACGGTAAGCTCCCGTCAAGGTAAATCCTTTAAAAAAAGGATAGCTTGCCTCTACTTGGAATACATGCGAATAGGAACGCCCGTCGTGAGGATTACTGTCCATATCCACCACGACTTGCTTCAGGAAGTCTGTGTAATAATATTCGGCATTGATATTCAGCGTTTTGCCAAATACAGGTACGTAGGTGGATACACTGGCACCATAGTTCCATGCTTCTTCCATGTCCAGTCCTTTCGCTATTTCGACCTTTCGGCTACTGGAAAGCAGGTAGTTATTTTCTGCCAGTACATGATTCGTACGGTAACCTTTTCCGGCAGAGAGGCGGAAGTGTACGTACTCATTCGGATTGTATTTAAGATGTGCACGGGGAGTCACAAAGAAACCGTGCTCATTGCTATAGTCACCACGCAGACCTGCCATCAGCATCCACTGATCATTCAGATTCAGCGTGTATTGCGCATAGGCTCCGGGAACCGCTTCTTTGGCAAAAGCCTTGATGAGCGGCAATTCCGTTTGATTCTCCAACCGATAATGCTGGTCATAAGCGTCATAGTTGAAACTCAGCCCCGCCGAGAAACTGTTCTGCTTATTAAACTCTGTTTCAAACATCAAAGAGGCATACACATTTGTCTGGTCTACATTGTATAGTTTTCGTCCGTACATGGCATCCTGATTGTGCCAACTGGCAGAAAGAATCAGTGCCAGATTCGTATTCTTCTCCTTATTAAAGATATAAGCATTCTTGGTGAAGAATTCATAGCGTTCCGTATCGATCCCTACTTTATACAGGTCACCGGAGTGCATTGTCCCTCCATGATTGGCCTGTCCGCTGGTACGTGTTTCAGAAAGGGCTTTGATACCTGCCTGGAAAACATAATGGTCGCCCATGTATGCCCACCGGTTCCACACATTATACTGTTCCACCTGCGGAATATCCACAAATCCGTCATCGTTGCCATCATGCGCCTTGGTCTCATTTTCGTAATGCGCCAGCAGAGAAGTGCTCCATCGTTTGGAAAGTTTCAATGTAGCGTCCGCATTGGCTTCATACCGGTTAGTAGTGCTTGCAAAAAGATTGGCAGACACCCAATCGGCTTCCGGCAACTGTGGTTTCTTAAATTCTACGTTTATCTGTCCTGTGATGGCTTCATAACCATTCTTCACCGAAGATGTTCCTTTGGAAACCTGTATGCTTTGCATCCACGGACCGGGGACATATCCCAGACCATAAGGAGATGCCGCACCGCGATAGTTCGGGATATTCTCCGTGAGCATCTGTACATAAGTTCCGGACAATCCGAGCAGTTTGATCTGCTTGGCTCCCGTTGCCGCATCCGAATAGCTCACGTCCACCGAAGGGTTGGTCACGAAACTTTCTCCCAGATTACAGCAGGCAGCCCTGCTCAATTCGGCACTGCTTATCATCTCTTCGTTCATCACGCTGCTGCGCAACTTCATCGTTCCCATTCTGCGGCTGACTACATTCACTTCGTTCAGTTCTACACCTTCCCGAAGGGTAATATCCAGTTCCTGATTCTTCTTGCTGACATGAACCGTGTCATTCTGAAAGCCGATAAAACTGATTACCAGCATGTGACTCTTCGAAGGTTTGGAGATAGAAAAGCTGCCATCTTCCTTGGTAGTTACACCCTGACCCGTATTCACCCAGAATACATTAGCACCCGGAACAGGCTCTCCGGTATTATCTTTGACTATTCCCCGCACCTGCGCTTGTGTCGTAACTGCAAGTAATGAGAACAGTCCCATTATTATATATTTCATTCTTTCTTGGACTTAGTTTTGCGATACAAAATTAATTCATTTCTCTTGCAACTGAGTTGCATTCATTCTCCTTGTTTTCATACCCTGCAAAGGCTGAAAACAAAGTACAATCGGACAAAAAAGATGAAATAACAGCTAAATCAGAAAAACGGAATGTAACGCCAGCTTCTGCCTCGGACAGGGAGATGGCGGAGAAGGAAGACTGGAAAAGTCCACCGTCCGGTCTATAGAAGTGAAAGCAAATAGCTGACAATACTGTTCACAGAAAAGTGTTATCACCGGAACGGAAACTGTCAGTTCGGAAATATGCTTCATCAAATCGGGCTTATAGATAGTTGCCGTACAGCCCTTTTCTCTACAATCTTTCTTTGAATCGCAAGTATGAGACTTTTTACACTTCGGACAGCCTGTATCACAACAGCTCTGCACCGTTTCACAACGGACACAGCAATAATGCACAATAGAGACTCCACCTCCTGAATAGATAATCAGGAGAGAAAGGATCACTGCTGTTATGTAGGCTAGTCTCTTCATTTCGGGAGACAAAGATAAGGTATTCCGGCAACAATATCAAATTAAATAATTCTCCATTTTTATTCGTACTACTGATATTATCCGTATATTTGACCACATATTAGTTCTTTTAAATACATCATGTCATGGAATATCATCGTATATCTTTCATCCACAACGATACAGAGTATTCGTTCATTAAAGCTATAAACGGGAACTTAACAGGATACGCTTTAATGTCAGCTTGCCGGATAGAAGTAGTCAATTATATGAAAGAAAATAACTTGAAAGGCAGCTATATACTAACCGGAATGTCAAAGGCTTAATCACATGAAAGCTAAAAGAGAGCAGATATTAATCAGAACTTCCTGGATTAGTACTATTGGTAATGCCATACTTTCCACATCAAAAATCATCGTAGGTTTATGGGCCGGCAGTCTTGCCGTGCTAGGCGACGGTATTGATTCGGCAACGGATGTGATCATCTCCATTGTCATGATTTTCACAGCACGCATTATCAGCCAGCCGCCTTCCAAGAAGTACGTATTCGGCTATGAGAAAGCCGAAGGGATTGCGACTAAAATTCTTTCGCTTGTGATATTCTATGCAGGGGTGCAAATGTTGATATCATCTATCGGAAGTATCTTTTCCGAAGAAGCAAAAGAAATTCCGTCAGCCATTGCCATATACGTCACGATCTTTTCGATTATCGGCAAACTTCTATTGGCTTTATATCAGTACAAACAAGGGAAAAAGATAGATAGCTCCATGCTGACGGCCAATGCCATCAATATGCGCAATGATGTTATCATTTCCTCCGGTGTGCTGCTGGGACTGATATTCACGTTCATATTCAAACTGCCTATACTCGACTCCATCACAGGACTAATCATCAGCCTCTTTATCATAAAATCTTCGATTGGCATTTTCATCGATTCGAATGTGGAATTGATGGATGGCGTCAAAGATGTCAATGTGTACAATAAGATATTCGAAGCGGTAGAAACAGTTCCCGGTGCGAGCAATCCACACCGGGTAAGATCAAGAATGATCGGAAATCTTTATATGATTACCCTCGATATCGAGGTAAATCCGCAGATAACCATCACACAGGCCCATCAGATAGCCGACGCTGTGGAGAAAAGCATAAAAAGCTCTATAGACAATGTCTATGATATCTTAGTACACGTGGAACCTGCCGGCGAATGTCAGACAGACGAGAAATTTGGTATTGACAAGGGTATGGTGAATTGACGGAAGGCGTTAAGGAGCAAGTATATGCTCCCCCGAAGCTGTTATGATTACTCCACCACAATCACTGACCACCGTCTCGTGCTTTCCATCCGGAGTGACTATGATGGAACCGGTCTGTATGATATGCTTTCCGTCCGTCGTCACACGTATGCGGGCGCTTGTTTCTTCTTTTTCTTTCTTTTCCTTCTTTGCAGATTCCTCCTCTTCCTTATCCTCTATGGCTCTGTTCCGGTCCATACAGCCATTGGTATAATAACTTTTCATCTTAGTCACCCGGTCATCAACGAACCAGATATTAACGACTCCTGCAATACTTGACTCGGAAGTACGAAATTCCAGCATCTCACTCTCTTCGTCAAAACTTCGATAGCTCGGTTTACCCATAATGGCTATTACTTCTTTAGAAGACATCCCACGTTGGATAATACTCAAATTCTCATAAGTAATTCTGCTTGCATAACAACTGCTGAGCAATATCACCAGCAGCAAAGACATAAGGATTTGACTCTTTTTCATAATAGGTATAGTTTAGTAGTTTTTTGAATACCCCAAATGTAGTATGAGAAAATTCCCTTCGCAAAGACTTCTTCCTACTTGCAAATAGGGATTTCCCTATCTATGAAAAACGACAGGTATAATCTACAACTACTAACATTTCTTCTCTCAACTATCCTATTGGCTTATCTATCATACCGTCCGCCACAGAGAATCAATGACTGCATACCTTACTGATATCGACCGTAAATTCCTCACCGGCAGGCATGAACTTCCCTTTTCGTTTAAGAAATCCGATCAGTTCGTCTACTTCCATATTATCTGCCGAACAAGTATAAAAACGCTGATGTTCGCCAAACTTCTCTACGATTGCAGCCCTCAGAGATGCCTCAGTATAACTATTTCCCTCCATCATGTGAAGGACTTCGTGTGCATGTAACTGTTCCATAAATCAAATTACTTAATTATCGGATACAAAAATAAGGGGTTTATCCATATAAAGGTG
>OKTX01001226.1_pt1 | contig 9609 bp, 8 predicted proteins | sample 1606261 | NCBI WGS metagenome assembly OKTX01 (sample SAMEA3879543, study PRJEB24766) | human gut metagenome | biome: human-associated habitat; feature: feces | place: USA | collected 1985/1987 | reverse complement strand
CTTTTAGTCTCTTACCGTCCACCTCTACTGAGCATCAGCACGATAGCCCAAAGACTCCGTTTCCTGAAATCTCGAACTGGATTTCTATGCTGGAAAAAAGTGAGGATACAGAGAATCTTCTGGAGCGACTAATTTATTGCAATCAACAGAGCCTTTTAACCACTTCTCAGAAAATAGAGTTAGGCAATTATATCTGGAACAACGGTAATATTCGCCTTCCGAAACATTGGCGACCTACCCTTTGTCTTGATCTGCCGGCACAGCCAAAAGAAGAAGAGTTCCGCTGGCTTCGTGAAACGCTAGTCAGCCAAATCGTATCAACTTCAGACATTTTATCACATACTCCGGAATACCGTGGCATTCTCTGGTCACTATCGAGATTTTCTCTTGATCAGGTAGACGCTTTTGATTCGACACAAATTACTACCATTTTGCTGTCAATTTCCAATCAACTTTCCAGCCTACTCAAAGATATTGATGCTCATGCACAAACTTCGGAGATTGATAACTTTTCTATTACGATAACTTATGAAGCACTGCATACCTTATGGCTCCTTTTATCAAGTCAAAACGGCTGGACACCTACTGAGAATGACAAAAAAGTTATAGAAAGCATCCTGAATGAATGCCATAATCATAATATCCGACATTGCGGACTAGAACATTTTTGCTACTCCGTATTGGAATGGGGATTTTCGTTTCAGAAGGAGCTCGAACGCTCCATCCATTCCACAAGCAAAGAACGCACTTATTATGTCTACGAAACTCTCGCTATTGCAATCTGCCACCCGGAAAAAAATTTGTTTTCCAAAGAGGAAATTCATCTTGGTATCGGAATTGCAGCGCAGCAGATTATGTGGGGAGCCTGGAGCGGCTCACAGCAACTTGTCCATGCGTTACAGTTCATCACATTAGCCGCCAATATTCTTGACACTCAAGAACTAGAGTTGATTACAACTGGCCTTGCACAGTTGCTTGACCGAAGCACTATTGGCCCCAATGATACCATAGAGAGTGCATCAGAAAAGGGAGATATCCGCAGGAATGCGGTCAGATTATCCAGAAAACTGTCTACCGAAAAACTTTCTGAATACATGAAGGATATTCTGCTACGGTGGCAGAGAATCGGGCAAGATAAAAATGAATTTGCTGAGATAAGAACTGCTTGGTAATCACGCTCTCACACAAAAACTTCCGAAAAACCTTATAATCCTTCTTAACACGTTACGAGGTGCCTGTCATGGAGAAGATCCGTGTCGTTGAGCTTTTTGCCGGAGTTGGAGGCTTCCGTCTTGGACTGGAACAGGCTTCTGCCAACTTTCAGACTGTCTGGGCAAACCAGTGGGAACCATCCATGCAGGCGCAATTTGCTTTCGATTGCTATGAACGGCATTTCGGGCATCGTCCAGAACACGTTTGCCAGAACATCGTGACCGCCAAAGAGGGCATCCCTCCACACGACCTTTTGGTCGGTGGCTTTCCCTGTCAGGATTATTCCATCGCCAAAAAGGGCGCACGAGGGATAGAAGGGAAGAAGGGCGTTCTTTGGTGGGAGATCAACGCTATCCTACGGACACACAGGCCTCGCTATGTCCTTTTGGAAAACGTAGACCGGCTCATCAAATCTCCGGCCTGGCAAAAAGGGCGTGACTTTTCCATCATCCTGCGGTGCTTCTATGAAGCAGGCTATGCCGTTGAATGGCGGGTGATAAATGCCGCCGACTATGGCGAAGCACAGCGCAGGCGGCGCACCTTTCTCTTTGCCTTCCGAAACGATACCGCCCTATTCCGAAAGGCTGCGGACCTCATCTGTGTGGAGGGTCTGAAGGGTGCCCACCAGTTGCTCCTGCAGGAAGGCTTCTTTGCCCCCATCTTTCCCTTGTATGGTTTTGAACGGAAATACAGCGAGGGATGGCTCGATGAGTTTCGTTACCTCGGCTTGAAGGATCTGTCTGCCGCACAATCCTGCCACTTCTACACCTCCGGGCTTATGGTCAACGGACGCTTTTATTCCGTCGAGAGCATCCCCCTTCAATTCCCATATAAGCCGCTCTGCTCCGTGTTGGAAATCACCCCACTTGCAGAGCGATATTTTCTTTCCGCCGCCGACATCGACCACTGGCGGTATCTCAAGGGCGCAAAGCAGGAGACCCGCCACCGCAGAAACGGTTCTACTTATTTCTTTTCGGAAGGTTCCATGGCGTTCCCCGATCATTCCGACCTTCCTGCCCGCACGATGCTCACCAGCGAAGGCTCCGTTTCCCGCAGCACCCATGTAGTCGCAGACCCACAGACCCAACGTCTGCGTACGCTAACGCCCATCGAATGCGAACGGCTCAACGGCTTCCCGGATGATTGGACAGCCGGGATGCCGGAACGACTGCGCTATTTCACCATGGGGAATGCGCTTGTCGTTCCTCTGGTCAAGGCCATGGGCAAGCGGATCAGCGCACTGGCCGAGGACGAGCAGCGCAGTTGATGGGCGTTTCTCTTGGGTTTCCAAAGGGGCCGCAGCACCCCTTTGGCACACGACTTTGCTTGCAAAGTCTAGTGTGTTACACCTTGGTTCCGGCTGATGCGGAAAAGGGACTGCGAGCAGCTCCGGCAAGCACCTATTCTGCGGCAGAAGGATGCGCGGATGGGGATGGCAGCTAATGGTTTCTGCCCACCCAGCGCAGGCTTGCAGAGGAACCAATGGTGTACGTTCTCCTTCCTGCCGCAGCAGCGTTTTTCCCTATAAGCCGCAAGGTAAATAATCAGCGTCTGTATTTGCCCCGCATCCCGGCCTTTGTGCGGTGCTTTAACATAGAGGATTTATTGAACACTCGCAGCAAGGTCATCTGTTCTTCTTTCGTCAGCTTGGAATAGTCGATGCCGATCTGTCCCATCAGGACATTCATCTTCTTTTCCAACGGAGAACCTTCAAACTTCTGTGCATTTTCAAGCTGCTTCCTCGCTTGCTCGACCGCTGCGCCGTCCGACGTGGTCTTATCGGTCCCATGTGCCGCTTTGATCTGCTTCAGGATCGCCGCCAGCTCATCATAGAGGATCTGCCCGAAATATTCGTCCTCGTTGATCTGCGCCGCCTTCAGCGTCCGCATGGTCAGGTCCTCTGCATCGGCATGGTATCGCTTTTCCAGTTCCTGCCGGGTGGCTTCCACCATGGCATTCATATCCCGGATGCGGTCACTGACCAGACCGTCCACACAGATCTCAAGGTCGGTCATCCACCGGGAAAAATCGGGATGTTCCAAAAGTTCACACAGCAGCCGATGATTGAAATTCCCATTCCTTAATACGTCCACTGCGCCATCGCTCAGATGCAAGTCCGAAAGGACTGCATCTGGGCGTTTTTTGTTTTCCGTCACACCCAGCAGGTAGTCCGTGGTCACGCCATAGAACTCAGCCAGCGTTGTCACCGCATAAATGCTGAGGTCGGTCACATCGTCGCTCTCATATTTCGACAGTGCCGATTTGGACAGACCCGTCTGCTCTGCCAGCGTTTCCAGCTTCAGATTCCGCTCCACACGCAGGTCTTTGAGCCGTTCTCCCAGTGTCAGCTTGATGTTCATGGTCGCACCTCCGATGTTTTTTGCACAGTATACCACTTCCAGCGGTTCCTGTCCATAAGCGTGGAATTTTGCAGTTTCTGCACCTGTTTTCCGACATTATGGATATACGGCACAGCGGCCATCGTGGTGCTATCCTATAGACAGAAAGAAAACATATTAACTCCCCAGCAGCGAACATATTAAGGGCTTCCCGCGAAAGCCCTCTGAAATATCTTTCATAACAGAACCTTGAGAACAGAATGACCGTCCGAACTGCCCAGACCGCCAAGACCTCCCATCGGGGGAGCGAGCGCCCTGCATGGGGCCGACACAGAGTCCAAAAAGATTTCCTGTCGGGAGGCAGCAAGGGAGACCGGCTTTGAACGTGGCAGGGATCAAATTGATCCGTGCCAGAGCCTTTGACCAAAGGAGAAATTTTGAGTTTACAGAGTATCGAGGTTTTGAATGAACTCCATTTCTTTTCCTAAGCTAATCCATTTTTCCTGTATATATTGAAAAGGGTTATTGGTGTCTGGAAAATTCATCAGCAACCTTTCTAAGAAGGTCGCATAGTTTCTTCTCTGCGGCTTTAATGAACTGTGCATTATTCTGTGATCCAATCCAGAATATGGGTAAAAATAATACCGAATATCAATAAAGCCAAGTGCTGACAAATGTACAAGGTATTCTTCAATTGCACAGCGGAGAAGATCTTCCTCGAGTGGAAATTTGACCTTTCCCTTCTTTTTCCAAATGTAGACAAACTCTTGATTCAACAGTCCTTCCCGACAGCCCGCAAAATAGCAATATATTCTCGCACTATTCACATCGTCATATTGCCATTGATAGAACACTTTTTCAAATAAAATCGTTTGCCAGATCCTCCGGTCACAATTAAACACGACCTCTCCAAAAACCGGGATATTCAAGAAGAAGGGTATCTCATCTGTCGTCTTAAACCTCAGATTGCAGATTCCCAGACGATTGATGCAATTCAGAGCGGCAGTATCTGCCCCTTTGGTTTTAGCCTTGCAACTCAAATAATACGGTTCATCCGTGTGAAGCCGTTCTACTTCAACATCGATCTGCTCCCGGAGCCTTTGCTGTTCTTGTATCCAACTCTCCTGCTGTTCCTCCCGCTTTTTCCGTTCTTCCTGCTCCTTCAGGTTCTTTATGCGGTTTTGTTGAAATTCTTTTTCAAGTTCTCGGTTTCGCTCACAGAGTTTTTTGATTCCCTCATTTTCGCTCGGGTGGTAGATCCATGTTTTGTTTTCAACGTTTTCTACCAGATTGTTCCTCAGTTTTTTCTCAAAATCATTTATCGAGTCTGTTTCTTCCTCTTTATAGTCTTTTATAAAATCAGCAATATTGATTTCTACTGTTGGCATCTGCGCCATTTTTATCTTGCTATATTTTTCCGCATCAACATAGTGCGTTACGGCAATCTCAATAAGGATATTTTTTCGCTCTCGAAAAATGCAAACATCCGGCTTGAATCCATCAAACGGCACTTCTGTTTTAGCATTTTGATAGTGAAGCTTAAACTTTTCTCCCAACAATAATGGCTCTTGCTGTTTATAGTCCTCCACATTGCGATCAGGATCATTTTGTTCCGATATCGTCACTGGGGGCAGCCAAATATATTCGCTCTTGCAAACGATTTCTTTCGCTATTTTATGAAGTCCGCTTTCATTTGCTTCATCTGCCGAACACGTTGTTCTTCCTTCTTCTGCCAAATGTGAAAAGTGTGCAGTCTTTTTTCCGCGCCCCAATTTAGCAACCAAAGGGTGACCGCAACAGAGACAAATGCACTCACACGCCTTTCCTCTATCTTTTTCCACCATCTCAGAGATGTGTACCACTTGATTAGATTCTTCTTTTAAGGCGAAATAAATCATTCCGCTATGATTCAATTCCATATTCTGCACCTCTGCAACGTTCCAAAGAAACCGTTTTTATCATTCTAACATACTTTTTCCTCTTGTCTATCAGTTGATATTACTTTTTGTAGGCATCGAGCCGCTTGTCCACCCCTGTCCGTAAAAAGTGCATTTTTTTCACGGAAGAAGTTCGTACAACCTGTACGGTCTGTACTTGTACGCACCTGTACGGCGAATTGAAGCAAATTAAAACGTGTTATCGTTTATATTTCGGATTTTCGTACACCGTACAGACCGTACAGGTTATTTGAAGTCCGTACAGATTTTTTGTACACCCCAAGAAGGAGCGTGATCTATGAAAGCCCAATACGGCATTTTAAGGTTCAAAAAGTATAAGGGGCCAGCAATCAGCCCCATCGAAGCCCACAACGAGCGCACCAAGGAGCAGTACGCCAGCAACCCGGACATCGACACGAGCCGGAGCCGCTACAACCTCCATCTGGTGCAGCCGCAGGGCAGATACCGGGAAGAAGCCGACCGCATGATAGCTGCCGCCCACTGCCGTGTCCGCAAGGACAGCGTGCGGGTGGTGGAGGCGCTTGTCACCGCCAGCCCGGAGTTTTTCAAGGATAAAAACAACCGGGAGATCAGGGCGTATTTCGAGTATGCCTTGGAGTTTCTGAAAAGCAAGCAGAACACCCAAACTTTTATCTCGGCTGTTGTCCACATGGACGAGAAAACGCCCCACCTGCATCTCTGCTTTGTGCCACTGACCCCTGACGGACGGCTGAGCGCCAAGGAGATCATCGGCAACCGCAAGAATCTTGTGAGGTGGCAGGACGAGTTCTGGCAGCACATGGTCAAGCAGTACCCGGAGCTGGAACGGGGCGAAAGTGCCAGCCAGACCGGGCGGGAGCACATCCCGCCCCGTATCTTCAAGGAGATGACCCAACTGACCAAGCAGAAGGAGCAGTTGGATGCCCTGCTGGTGTGTATCAATCCCTTCAACGGCAAGAGCCGTGCGGCGGAGATCAGCAAGGTGCTGGACAGCTATATCCCCAACGTGGCACGGATGAAGGACCAGCTGCGAAAGTATAACGTAGCCTTCACCAAGACCGCCGCCGAAAACGAAAAGTTAAAAGAGAAGAACAAGACGCTCTCTGCCTCGCTGGACAAAGCGAAGGAAGGGAGCGTCTTGAAGCGTCTGGAGGATGCCAAGCTGCGGCAGGACTACGAAGCCGCCCTGAAAACGCTGGACAGCATCCCGCCGGAGGTCATTCGATTCTACGAGAACCGCACGCAGGAGCCTGTGGTGCGCCACGATAAGTAAGGAGAAAAGCCTATGTGTAATGAAATGTACGAGAATGTGAAATCTTTGGATTATACGAAAAAGTTCTTGCAGTCGGACTCGGACCCGGCTACAATGGAGGTGGTCACTCGAACCAATGCCGTCAAGTCTCCGACCAACAGCCCTGAGACCACAAAGCTGGTGTACACGGTGAAGGAGGTCGCACAGATGCTGGCCATCAGCCAGCGTGCCGCCTACAACCTGTGCAACAGCACCACCGAGTTCCGTGTCCTGCGGGCAGGCGGAAGCATCCGCATCCCGAAAGACAGCTTCGATGCGTGGCTCTACCGGGCAGCTTGATAAGGAGGCAAATCTATGGCATATATCACGAAACGCGGCAGCTCTTACAGTGTCCGCTACACCTATCAGGACGAGCACGGCAAGAGCTGCGACAAATGGGAGAGCTTTCCCACCAAAGAGGAGGCGGTCAAACGCCAGAAGCAGATCGAACATGAACTGGCGACCGGCAATTTCCTGATCCCGTCCACCGTGACGGTGGCAGAGTTCCTGATGGACTGGCTGCCCAAGCAGTGCAGCAAGCACAAGTGGGCACCCAAGACCTACCAGTCCAATCTGGCCCTCATCCAGAACCTCATCATCCCTTATATCGGGGAGATGCAGATGCAGAAGCTGCGGCCCTACCACATCGAAGCCCTGTACGACACCCTGAGCAAGACCCCTTGCGGACAGTATGTGGGCGGCAAGCGGCGAGACCTCTCGCCCAAGCAGCAGAAGCGCACCCTCTCCGGCACTACCCTCCATGAGGTCCACCAGCTTCTGCACAATTCCTTTCTGCTGGCGGTGGAGTGGGGCATCCTCATCAAAAGCCCTGTCCCGGTGGAAGCGCCCAAAAAGACCACCCAAGAGCGCAGCATCTGGGAGGTGGACGAGATGCGGGCAGCGCTGGACAGCATGGAGGACCCCATCCTGCATCTGGCGGTGCACCTGACGCTGGTGGGTGCGCTGCGGGAAGGGGAGGTGGCAGGTCTGACCCCGGAGGACATCGACTTTGATGCCGCCAACGGCATGGGCACCTTCACCGTCAACCGTTCCATGCAGCGGGTGCAGAAGGACACGCCAGTGCGGATATGCTGGTGAACACCTACGCCCATATCCAGCAGTCCTCCCGTGTGGAGCTGGGCAAGAAGTTTGAAAGCGGCTTCTATGCCAAGCCCGACACCCCCAGCCCGCAGGCTGTACCCGCCGCAGGCGAACCCACCATCTCCATGACGGCTCTTTTGGAATTGCTCAAGGATGCCGACCCGGAAATGAAGGCAAAGCTCCGCTTGGCCCTGCTCACCTGATGCAAAAAAGGGCACTGATTGCAATGCAATACAGCGCCCTACATCATCGGACACGGAAAACACCGACCGTGCAAAAACCGTGCAGAAACCGTGCACCCATGGCTTACAAAACAAAAAAGCCATGAAATCTTTCGATTTCACGGCATTTTCTGGTGCGATGGAAGGGACTCGAACCCCCGGCCTACTGATTCGTAGTCAGTCACTCTATCCAGCTGAGCTACCAACGCATACGTTCCGTCCGGAACAAGATGTATTTTATCACTCGCAAAGGGTTTTGTCAACAATTTTTCAGAAATATTTTTGAGATCCCCGAAAAAGAACGTCTTTTCATTCACTTTTCTTTTATTTTCTATGCATCAGCCCTGCTCTGCGAGGGTCTGGGCGATGCGGACGCCGGTGGGCGTGGCGGCAAGACCGCCCTGACCGGTCTCGCGGAGGTCGGGGGAGAGGAGGCTGCCCACGCGGCCCATGGCGTCGATGACCTCATCACAGGGGATGGCGTAGTCCACCCCGGCAAGGGCCATATTCGCACAGGAGACGGCGTTCACCGCGCCAACGACATTCCGCTTGACGCAGGGAACTTCCACGAGGCCGGCCACGGGGTCGCAGACGAGGCCCAGCAGGTTGCCCAGAGCCATTGCGGCGGCAGCGGCGCACTGCTCCGGCGCGCCGCCCTTGAGGTGGCAGAGAGCGGCGGCGGCCATCGCGCTGGCAGCGCCCACCTCGGCGCCCGCGAGAGTGGCGCGGGCCGCGATGACCTGACCGAACCCGGCGGCGACATAGAGGGCGTCGCAAATGGACTCTTCGTCGGCCTCGCCGCTGCGGGCCAGCGGCAGCAGAACAGCGGGCAGGACGCCGCAGCTGCCCGCCGTGGGGGCTGCCACGATCCGCTTCATGCAGGCGTTGCACTCGGCGGTCTTGAGAGCTTCGGCAGTCACTGCGGCGAGGTAATCGCCGCCAAGGCTCTTTCCTTCTTGATGGGCCTGCTCCACCTTGGCCGCGTCGCCGCCCGAAAGGCCGCTTCGGCTGCGCTGGGCCGGGTCATAGTCCCGGCTGGTGGCCTGCATCACCTGCCAGAGGTGGTGCATCATCTCCCGGCTGTGGGCCTCGGTGAGGCGGCTCTCGGCTAAATCGCTGCGGAGGATGGCCTCCGAAAGGGAAATATTCTGGCTGCGGGCAGCGGCCAGCATCTCTTCACAGGATAAAAACGACACTTCTCAGCCCTCCTCGCATTCTTCCGGCTCGTCGATGTTCAGGCAGGTAACTTTGCGGATGCCCGGCATCACGGCCATCTGCTGTTCCAGCACGTGGGGGATGTGGGAGTCGCATTCCAGCACCATAACGGCGTAGCCGCCCCGCTTGTCCCTGTAGAGTTGCAGAGTTGCAATATTCACCTGCTTTTCAGCCAGCATGGAGGTCACCTGTGCCACATGTCCCGGCTGATCCACATTGTGTACAATCAAAGTCGGCTTTTCCGCAGAGAAATTTACTTCGATTCCATCCAGTTTTGCGATCAGGATCCGGCC
>OKTX01001222.1_pt1 | contig 9621 bp, 7 predicted proteins | sample 1606261 | NCBI WGS metagenome assembly OKTX01 (sample SAMEA3879543, study PRJEB24766) | human gut metagenome | biome: human-associated habitat; feature: feces | place: USA | collected 1985/1987 | reverse complement strand
AGTTCTACGTCATCCTTTATCCACTGTTTAAGGCGGATACTCGCAGAGGCAGGGGCTATATTGGGGAAGTAAAGTACGGCCAGCTCTTTAAAGCCATAACTTCGGTTACTCAGGTTGGCTTGATAGTTGTTTTGTGAGTGTACGTTTGTATACATGGTTCGGAATATTGGTTTACAGTCGTAAAGGTAAGGCTTTTAATGTGTAGTTGTCATCCGGAAACTGAGTAGATATAGTTATATATGCTTGTCAAAGGCTGGAAGTTGTGACAATGGCGCAAATGTCACAACTTTCGGCGGTCGGCTTCGCCGTCCGCTCCGCGGAGCGGGGCGGCACGCCCCGCCGGGAAACTTCGGTATGCCGCAGGGTGGAAACAGTCAGCCGGGCACGCCGACAGGCGCAGTCCGAAGGAGGAGCGGAAAGACGGGAGTAACTTCGGGGCGGTGGTCGGGGACAGCCGCTGTCCCATGTGAGAAGCTACGGGGCGGCTGTGTGGAGGCGGTAATGTTCCGCAAGGGGTAACTTTGAGCCCGGTACCAAGAAACGGGAAACTACCCAAACAGCGGGAATATCCATAATGCGCTGTTATGTTTAATAAAAGGGCGGAATCCGGAACGGTTCCGCAACTTATTAAACATAATTGCCTATTATGGATTTTCCGCGCAAAAGCTGCAGCAGGACAGAAACACCGGAAGCACCCCGCGCACGCAGCATCACGACCGCACGCGCCCGGAGGACGGCGAAGGGCGCTGACTTCCGTAGAACAAATGCGTTTGCGATAAACACGGGAACCCCGCACCGCATGGCTGCACTTCAGACTAGCAGCCTGTATCTGTCATTCAGACGAAAGAAGGTAGCGGATTGAGCCTTGTCCCGGCAGCAAGTGCCGGGCAGAGCGAAACCGCACCGGGTATTGAAAACGACTGAGTACATACCGCATGGGCTACCACCGCATAGGCTGTCGCTTGTGGTCCGGCTTGCCGGGGTGTGAGCGGGAGCCGGAGCCGAATGCACCAGACGGAAGTAACTTCCGGGAAACGTCCCCAGCTGTACTTCCTTCGTATCACCGCCAAAGGGCGGCTTTCTTTGCGCCAATCAGATGACTACGGGGAAAGCAAGGGAAGCGGCACGGTGCACAGAAATACTGTCCGACCGATAAACGCTGGCAGTGAAGGAGAATCCCGGTAGTAACACTGGAGGAGCAGGGCGAGCGCATGGGGTGCAGTCCTGTAAGGCTGCGCCCTGATGCGGTTGCGCTGCGGTGGGTATTCAGACGAACTGATGTTCGCCTGATCACTTCCGTACTCCTGTGTCCGATCTGCCGGGATTGCTATCACACACCTGGCAGGATCTGCACCTGATCATCCCGATATCACCTGTTAGCTGATAGCAGATCACGGCAGCCGGCTTTTTCCTGGACACAACTTTTGCTATCACTTTGATTCAGCTCAGGAACTGGATCCGGAGAAATCCGATAGCAGATACTAAACCACCTGTGCAAGTTAAACAGCAAGAGGTTCTTCTTTAATGATCGAGATTCCGAGTGCATTTTCAATCTTGGCCAACGTTTCAAGCGAAAGGTTTTCCCGTCCTTTCAAGACCTTTGAAATATACTGCCGGCTACAATTCATCTTCTCAGCCAGTTGCTTCTGATTCATTTCCAGTTCCTCCATTCTATCGAGCATCAGCATCGCTATATGTTGGGAATACCGCAACCAAGTTTCATTAGCATCCATGTACTCAAACACTTCACGCCATTTCGACGGTGTTGGAGATGCATGCTTTTCAAGCCTCTCCACAATCTTTCTCATGTTCTCATTCATATATCTACCTCCTATAATTACAATTCACTCATATAATCAATAAACCCGTCATCATCAATAATGTTCTCTTCCAGCAAATATCGTCTGACCTTATCCATTTTCACAAGTTCCTTTCTTGTATGCTCTCTTTCCTGCATGGTAGCCGTCAGTTTGATAGCTCCTCCCGTAATGATGTATACGCCAGGAGTTAATTTGATAGCATAGAGACGTAGCCAAGACGAATGCCCGATGGTACGTTTCAATCGGGCCTTTTCTTTCTGAAGCATAAAATCCGATGCCTGGTTATTATCCAGCGGTCGAAACAATCTGCTCAAATCTGCCTCCGGAGATATGTCCATAATGACGCATCTCAATCTCTTGCTGTCTTCAATCGTATCCTTAATCGCCTGATTGATATCAGTAATTTTAAAATAGGCACTCAAATCGTTTATATTTTCTTTGAAAAACGACCGCAGCCACATCACATCACTCCAATCGTAGAACAATTTGAGAAACTCATTATCTTCCTCCCCATCCAGGCGTACAGACCACAGTTTTTTGCTTCCTGTAATATTGTCAAATGTCATATCTTTCTTGTTTTTGATACTACAAAGATACGAAAAAGAATCGAAACTGTCAACCTATAAGTTGACAGTTTTAGTTAATTAAGATTGTTTTATACAGGCTTTGCGTGTGACTGATAAGTGGTCGTATCAGTTTCCCATTCATTAATATCTAAATCATTCTTTGTACTATCTAATGGTGAGGCCACCGTTTCGCGATTGCTTTCATCAGGAAGCATCGGCTCACAACCACTCAACAGATGGAGTACAAACATAACTATAGCAATAATAGCTCCCGCCGTCAAATGCCCCTTTATATGATGGAAATATCCTCTCGCATACGCTTCGCCCCGACTATAATTCTTTTGCATTTTTTAATTTTTTAGTCCGACAAAATTAATAAATTAAATGCGAGATTTGTCTCTTTTTGTCACTTTAATTAGGTTTATCCGATTAAAAACAATACCTTTGTAGGAGAAAACTTGAATCCTCAATTGGATATTAAAAGAGGGTTTTTGCCAAAGTAGGTGTCTAATTCGGTGACACTACTAAAAATGAAAGCTGTTATTTCATTGAAAATGAGATTATAAAGAAACTAAAGTTTGAGGGCAGGTAGCCCAACAAGATCAACGTCAATGATGAATACGAAAATCCCGCTAAAATGAAAGTTTTAGCGGGATTTTTGCTTTTTGCGGTATACTTTCATAGCTGGTAAGGCTCAAAAAAAAGAGTCTTCCAAAATGAATGGAAAACTCTTTTTACATCAGCACCGTTTAGGTGATGTTTTTCTGCATCTATGATGGGATACCTATTGTGTCTGTGTTATGACATTTGGCTGCTACCAACCCGGATTCTGAACAAGTTTGCTCGACTTCTGAATCTCGTTTAACGGGATAGGATAGAGGTACATGCGTCTTTCAAAAATACGGGTTTCAAATGCGGTACGCTCCATAAAGTCCTCCAGGTTATCGGCATTCATATTCATACCATGTACCGGTCCGCCTTGCTTATATCCTTCTTCATCGGCACACATCCAGCGACGGACGTCGAAATAGCGTTGTCCTTCGGCGAATAGTTCGATCCGGCGTTCTTTGCGGATGGCTTCTTCCTGTAAGGCTTGGTTGCCTTTTATTTCAGGCTTGATGTCCTTTAGTAAAGGGATACCTGCTCGGTAGCGGACACTGTCGATATGTGCAATGATACGTTCATCCGAAGGATTTACATGGTTCAACGCTTCGGCATATAATAAATAGAAGTCGGCGAGACGGAACAACATTCCTGCTCTGTATTTTGATTTGGCATTACTTCCTTGGTTTAAAAGATCACGGTTCATTCCCTTGTAAAGCAGATAGCCGGAGTAGCTCATATCCGCTTTGGAGTTATCGTCTCCGCTGCCTTTATAGAAATAAATCTGTTTCGTTGTTTTTTGCCATGTCTTGCCGGAGTAAGTTATGGCCTGATAAAAACGTGGTTCGCGATTCTTATACATATTAGGAATGCCGTCTTCGCCAATGCCTTCTTCTGAATAAAGTCCTGACTCGTGAATACTCTTGCCGTCATTCATGTAGAAATCGTCAATGGCTTCCTGCAATACACCTACACAACCGAATCCGCTATATATCGCACGTGGAGTGCATCTGCGTTCTCTTCCTTCTCCACCTACATCGCCCCATGAATTCTTGCTGGTTTGCCAGATAGCTTCCGGGTTGTTCAAACTTACCTGAAAGAGTTGGTATAGAGATTCTTCTGCATTCAACTCTCCATCTTTATCTTTTTCTTTATAAAGGTGATAGTGAGTTTTTGCATAATCAATGAAGCGCTGCAACGCGTTTAAGGCAGTTTGCCATTTTTTGTCATCTTTCGCAGGAAACAGTTGTTTGTCCTGATTATCCCTCAATGCGATTGCTTCCGAATATCCTCCGTTAAGTAAGGGGCTTGCGGCATACACGTGGAGTTTTGCCAGAATAGCCAATGCTGCCCCTTTGGTAGGTGCTGCGCTTCGGTTCTCGTTTGGAGTCCCGTCATCGTTCACTTCCTTTTCAGGCAGTTCATTGTAGCATTCATTGAGTTCGGAATCGATGAATTGCACTACTTCGTCGACAGAGTTCCGGTAATAGTCCAGATCACTTGCGGACGGTTCCGATATTTCTGTCATAATGGGGATAGGACCATACAATTCAAATAACAAGTAGTGATAGTAAGCACGTAGGAAACGAGCTTCGTTTTTCAATCTTGCCAATTCGTCTTCGTCAATGTAATCCGTAACGTCACCTTGCTGTGGGATCGTATGCGAGTATGCCAGAAATTCGTTTGCCTGACGGATTTGTTTGTAAAGACTCCAGCGCGATAAATCCGCCGATCCGGCATGGTAACCTACTGTCGGAATTGTCTTGACATTATTTTGTGCACTTTTTAACTCGTCGGAAACTGCCGGCCAGGGATTATCCAATCCCGTCAAGGCTGCATAAGAACTGGTTATAATAATGTTTGATACATCCGGAATTCCGGAATATATATATCGGTGGAAGCGACGGGCATAACCGGTATTATTGAATACTTCTTCCATGCTTAATTCTGCCGCCAGGTCGTCCGATACATCCAGATAATCGCTGCAACCCGAAAAGAATATCGTGCTTAGTCCTACGGCCACTATGATTGATAGTCATATATATAATGTATTATATGTATTATTAGAAAGTAAAGTCAAGACCGAATGTGAAAGTCCGGCTCAGTGGATATGAGAAGCCGCCGTTGGTGTTTCCAAGTTCCGGGTCCCACATTTTGATATCATCCCATACACAAAGATTGTTTCCTTGCAGATAAACACGCAAAGCTTGTATACCGATTTTTTTCAGTGTTTTCTCCTTGAAGTTGTAACCGACTTCAATATTTTTCAGTCGCAGGAAACTGGCATTGCGCAGCCACCAAGTGCTGGCAGCTGTATTGTTGTCATAATTGGTAGAGTGCATGCGGGGGAACATTACATTTTGGCTTGGGTTCTGTTCCGTCCATCTGTTGGCTACTTCTGATCGTACGGCAGACTCTTCGACTCCCCATTGGAACGGGAAAAATGCTCCGTTCGAGCTGGCTCCTAATACGGTCGATGTATTTCCTGAACCTTGGAAGAAGATACCGACATAGGCTCCTTTCCATTCGGCATTGAGGCCGAAGCCATAAACTATTTCCGGAACGGAAGGATTTCCTACATCTTCCATCTGGTCATTGCTGTCGATCTTACCGTCTCCGTTCAGGTCTTTGTATTTGATATCTCCCGGACGTACTCCGCTTGACAGACCGGATACAACTCCCGGTTTCAGTTCATACTGGCGGTTCAGACCTTCACCTGTTATGTTGAAGTCGTCGGCGGTATAAAGTCCGTCAGCAATGTATAGTTTCCATGAGTTGAGGCGAGTTCCTTTCTTTTCGAGCCACGGATAAACTTGTGGCACCTGATCATATTCGAGGATTTCGTTGCGTGCAAATGTAAAGTTACCGCGTGCGCTCAGGTTAACTTCACCTACTTTATAATTGAGATTCAGACTTGCATCCACACCTTGGTTTTTCACGATACCGAAGTTTTGCCATGGCATTTGCTGGAAGCCTGTCACATTGGAAACGGTATTACGTTGCAATAGGATGTCCTTACGTTTGTTGTTGAAGTAGTCCACTTGCAGGTCAATGCGGTTGTCGAATAACCCCAAGTCGATACCGAAGTTGCGTTTGTCTTCGATTTCCCAGGAAAGAAACGGTGATTCGAACTGGGCTTCGGTAATTCCATTGCCTACTCCGCCTAATGCGCCGCTGTTGCTGAATCCGATATTATAGCCGCTATTATCCTGTTTCATGGTTCCACGATATAAGAAGCGGTTGCCGCCGGTATCGTCGTTACCGGTACGACCGATGGAGAATCTTAATTTCAATTTGCTTACTACCTTTTTCAAGGCTTCCGGATAATAATGTTCATTGCTGATATACCATGCCAAACCCATGGCGGGGAAGAAACCGAAGCGATAGCCTTTTGCAAAGGTTTCCGAACCGGTGTAGCCGAAGTTACCTTCTAAGAAATAGCGTCCGTCATATCCATAAGTTACACGACCTACCAAACCTTGCTTTCTATAAGGTAAAGCGTTATTGTGATACTGTGTTTCTTTTTGCATGTATAGGAACATGGCCCCTACATCGTGTTTCTCTGCAAATGTACGGTTGTAATTGAAGGCTGTTTCAAAGTAAATCTTCTTGTTTGAACTGTTACTCAGGTTTTCTGATAGTACATCGCTGCCTTCTACTACAGTCTTATATAACAGTTTGCCATTTTCGTCGCGTCCTGTGGCTAGATATTGTGTCGGTGTTTTGGTACGTTTGGCGATATATGACATGTCTGCGTCAAAGCTGATAAGTCCTTTCCATGTCAATCCCTTGGTCAGGAAGTCCAGCTTCTGGTCTACTTCCACTTTCGACTGGATGGAAGTTCTCCATTCTTTGGCGTATCCTGAGTTAACAAGCAGGTTGTACGGGTTGGAACGATTGCCTGACGGACGGGGATGTCCGGCCACAGTTCCGTCGGAATAAACTGCCGGCATGATATAAGACGGAGTACGGCACATGGTAGTAAAAATAGTGCTGGTTCCTGTTCCCGGATAATTGGTTTGCAGGTATTGTCCGCTGAGGTCTACTTTTACTGTTGTGGTTTTAGTTGCGTCAAAGTCAATGTTGCTGCGCAGATTGTAGCGCTTCAATCCGATATTGTTATCATAGTCATTGCCGAAATCCTTGAATATACCATTTTCCTGATAGAAGGCGCCGGATACGAAGTAACGGGCACGTTCAGTTCCTCCTCTTACGTTCAGGGTATACCGCATATTATAGGTGTGGTTTCTTAGCATTGTACCCAACCAGTCAGTGTCCGGATATAAATCACGGTCGGCTCCGGGACCGTATTTGGCTATCTCTTCGTCTGTGCGTATGCTGGCGGTCCCTTCGTTGTTCAATGCTTCGTTGTATAGGTTTAACGTTTCTACTGAGTTCATGAAAGTCGGCAGACGTGTTGGTTCGAGAATAGTTCCTTCGGCTCGGAAAGAGATTTTAGGTTTCTGTGAATTTCCTCGTTTGGAAGTAATCAAGATAACTCCGTTTGCGCCTTCGGCTCCGTAAACAGCTGTGGCGGCAGCATCTTTCAGTAAGGTAAATGATTCAATTTCATCCGCTTCAATATCCTGCATTTGCCGGGGGACACCGTCGACTAATACAAGCGGATTGGTACCGCCTTTGAAAGAACTTTGTCCCCGAATCCAAAAGTCGGCATTGTCATATCCCGGTTCACCGGAACGTTGCACTGCGATCAAGCCCGGTACTTGCCCTGCCAGATTATTGGTCATATTACGACTGGAAGAAACGGACAACTCTTTGGGACCGATGGCGTTGATGGAACTCACTACGCTGTTCTTCTTTTGTTTTCCGTAGCCGATAACAACGACGTCCTCCAGCATCTCTGTGCTCGGAAGCATTTTGATTGCTAATACCTTTTCTCCTTTATAAGTGATTTTTTGCTGTTCGTAACCCACATAAGAGAAAAGAAGTATATTGCCTTTTTGGGCTTTGATGGTGAAATTACCATCTACGTCAGTGATGGCACCGACTGTGGTTCCTTCGATTTTTATCTGCACTCCGATCATCGGCTGCCCGTTTTCATCGACTACGAGTCCTGTCGGACTTTGTCCTTGTGCATAAATTGTGTTTATTCCTGCAAATAAGGCAAACAGAATGAAACACATTACTTTTAATATCTTATTCATAAATGTTTCTTTTAAGTAAGAATTAGAAAATAATTAAGGTTACTTGTCCGTGCCGTATACATATATTTCTGCCAGGTGTCCTACAGATGAACCACTGCCCAGAGTGGGGATGTAAATACGTATCCAGCGTGCATCACATGCTTTTACGGGGACCATTTGCTCTGTTTTTATGCTACCGTCAAAGAAGTATTTTCCAATCAGGTTCCATGTTTCACCGTCATCTCCTGCATAAATCTCAAGGTTCATAGAAGTAAGTGCATTTTGTCTGGCGATGAGTCCTAATTGGCTGACACTGTTCTCTTTGCCCATGTCGAGTATTATTTCGTATGGTGGAGCTACTTCTCCTCCCTGCCATTTACTATGCCAGAAAGTGTTTATCTCTCCGTCAATCAAAGATATTGTCTGACCGTTGTGGGGGTAAGCGGCTGAAACTTCGCCTGTCTTTTCTTCCGTGTTGGCAGTCACTGTCCAGTGGTCACGGTTAATAGGGCCGCCTTGTTTGATTACGAAATAGTTGGCTACCGTTTCCTTGTCTATGTTGATGCTGGCGTCTCCTTGTCCGCTAAGTCCGCCGAGTGAAACCGGAAGAAGATAATTTCCGGGGGGAAGTGTTTCACCCAGCAGGCTAATAGCAGAGCCTCCCGTTGTCTTTCCCTTGGCGATAGTGACATCGGGAAGAGTGTAGAAGTCGGAAGGTAAAGGTATGTAATAGGTCGAATTTGCCGAATTGTAGTTGTCCACATAGTCCGCTCCTTTGGTTGCAAACGAGGTCGTCAGATCCCATTCGTTCTCAAAGCTTATCTCTGTGTCGAGATTCATAGGTGAAGTAGTCGTTCCTCCTTCTACTACGAAGTCTCCTCCGGTAGATGCAAGTCTGACGATGGCTTCTTTAACGATAAATCCGTAAAGTGTTGCCGTTCGGTCGGAGTTCATAGGAGTCCCTGTAGAGGATACCCGTAATGGAAGAACGTATTTAAGTTCATCAAAGCCGCACAGGTTGTAGATTTTGTGAGGATCATACACCAGACTGCCTCCTGTTACGCGCCTGTCTCCGCCGGGAGAGACGGAATAGGTTGCATTTTCAATCGTATAGCATTCGGGAGGTAGTAATTGATAGGAAGTGCCGTCCGCATTATTCAGAGAATCCAACAGGGATTGTTCTACTGAAAAAGTCACCGTTCCTCCGGTATCCTCTAATCCTGCCTTGGCAATGGATAGATCAATCTTGTTGAGAGGGCCTAAATCGTAAACTTCAATGGTGGAGAATCCACTTTGTGATGCTGAGAACATTCCCTTAGAACGTTCGTTATCAACATCTTCTACGCAGCTGGTAATGCATAAGAATGCCAGCAAGCATGGTGTTAGTTCAAAGCATTTTTTCATAAATTAATATTAGTTTTATTAAAGGTAAAAAGGGTAAAAACAAGTTGAAGTACTTGTGGGTACTCTTGGATTTGGAATACTTAT
>OKTX01001214.1_pt1 | contig 9687 bp, 10 predicted proteins | sample 1606261 | NCBI WGS metagenome assembly OKTX01 (sample SAMEA3879543, study PRJEB24766) | human gut metagenome | biome: human-associated habitat; feature: feces | place: USA | collected 1985/1987 | reverse complement strand
CTGCCGCGAAGGACGAATATCATACTTGAGGAGTTTTGCAACCTGCCCGCGCTCGGCGATATCGTTCCGATGATCACGGCGGCAAGGAGCCGCAATATCCGGCTGCACATGGTCATTCAGTCGTACGGACAGCTTGTTGAAAAGTACGGCGAAAATGTGAGCCGCGCCATTCTCGACAACTGCGGAAACATGATCTATCTGCATACGCGGGAAATGGATTTTTTGACGTATATCAGCAGACTTGCGGGGAACAACGAGTACGGAAGACCGCTGATTTCAACATCGCGTCTGCAAAGGCTGCAAAAAAACGAAACCATTATCTTCCACGGCAGATGCTGCCCGTATCTTGCGGAAGATGTTCCGCTGATTTTTGATTATCCGATAAAATTGGGGACGGAGCTGCGCTCTGCGCCGCCAAAACCGAAGAAAGAAAAAAAGCGCAGGCGAATCGGGGATGTATTGAAGCCGCCCGAACTGAGCGGAGACACCGATGTATGGGACTGATCGAAAAAGCGGTGCAGCGAATATTGAAAATATATTAGCTGTTGCTGCCGGGAAAAAGCAATTTTTCCCGATAAATAAAGTGTAAGGGAAAAACGAATGCACATGCGTTTGATGCGCGGACGGCTGACGCCGAAGTGTGCAGCGCATGTGCGTTTGAAACACTCCCGAACGGATAAGCAGGTTTTCTTCCCGCGGGCGATGAAAATATATCATTGAAAACCGTGGGGAAAAGACAAAAAAGCTCGATAGAGTAAATGAAGGGTGAGCAGAACTGAAAACTCACTAAAAACACAGAAACCGAAAGGAGAAAACTAAAATGGCAAGAACAGGACAAGCTTATTCAACAGCAATTGCGGACAGCATCAACGCCTTTCTTAAAGAAGATGACTGGAAATTCAGCTTTGACAGCGAATGCGGCAGGTTCATTTTCAACCTCGGCCTGAGCTGCAAGCTCAAATCGGTTCGGTACATTGTTGATGTGCGCGAGAAAGACTATCTTATCTACGTTTTTTCACCTCTGGGCCCGGATAAAGGCGATGCCGCAACGATGAAGCGCACGGCGGAGTTCCTGACACGAGCGAACTACGGACTTGTTTTCGGCAACTTCGAAATGGACATGCACGACGGCGAAATTCGCTACAAAACCTTCGTTCCGTGCGGCGGAGAAGCCCCTTGTGCCGATGTTATTCGCCGCAGCATATATGTGCCGGCAATGATGCTTGACAGGTACGGCGACGGCTTGCTGAAGGTGCTGTATTCGGACATTGACCCCGAAAAAGCTTGCAGCATGTGTGAAAATGACATGAGAGACAGCGCGGACGACGACACCGAAGAATCGGGCAGCACGAACGACAGTACGGCAGACATCCTGTCGAGGCTTTCGGCACATTTTTCAAGCGATACAAGCGATACAGAGGATGAATAATCCGTTTCGAACAGAACCTTTATCAGCGTCGCCTTAAAATAATGCCTGCAACGATACCGAGCAGCGCAATGCCGGCGCAGATAAGCACAAGCGTCCCGAAACTTGTCGTTTTGGCGGAGCTTGCTCCTTCCGCAAATGCCGTTGCACAGCACAGCGCGGAAATGACGGCCGCAAAGCAGCCGATGAATGAAAAGAAATTGCGTTTCCTCATGTTTGTTTCTCTCCTTGTACTCCCAACCCGCATGTTCAACTTCATTCATCGTCTGCGAGCGGCAATTAACGGATTCAGCTTTGCTGAAAGCAGAACCCGAGCTTAAACAGCTTCATATGCATTATAACACTTAACCGACACATAATCCACAGCAAGTTTAATAAACACTTCAAACAGCATACCGATTCAAAGTTCATATCAGCCGATGCCCCCTTGCCGAATGCGCAGGGGGTATTTTTATGTAATCGTCCGGCAGGAAATAGGTGTTGACAGGAAATGCGCCCGCGTATTATATATTTATTTGATTTGTTGAACAGCGGTTGACTTTTTAATAAAATTCTTATATTATTGACCTGCACATGCAGCGCGCGGGTTCGATACGCGCTGATGAATGTGTGGGGGAATTTCATAAAACAGACTGCATCTTTTTGCGGTCGGTATGTGCCGACTGCAAATCAGGTGTTTTTTGTGTATCGAATTATGAAATATGAAAGGGACTTGCGGGACTCCGTAAGTCAACGGTTCTTAATGTCATGAACGAATTTGTCCTCACCTGCTGTTCAACTGCAGACCTTCCCAAGGAACGATTCGAACAGCTCAAAGTTTCCTATGTTTGCTTCAACTACACGATTGACGGAGTTACGTATCCGGATGATCTCGGGCAGAGCATCCCGTTCGATGAGTTTTACCGCCGCATGGCGGAAGGCGCAATGACGTCCACTTCGCAGGTGAACATGGATCAGTATTTGCAATTTTTTGAACCCTTCCTTGCAGAAGGAAAGGATGTTCTGCATGTTACTCTGTCCTCCGGAATTTCGGGTTCGTTTAATTCCGCATGCGCGGCAGCACAGGTTTTGCGCGAAAAATATCCCGAAAGAAAGCTTTATATCGTCGATTCTCTCGGTGCATCATCGGGGTACGGACTTATAATCGATAAGATGGCAGAGCTTCGCGATTCCGGCATGAATATAGACGCGCTCCATGACTGGGTGGAGGAACACAAGCTTAACATGCATCATTGGTTCTTCTCAACCGACTTGACATATTATGTGCGCGGGGGAAGAATTTCGAAATCCGCCGGGTTCATCGGCTCGATTCTGCATATTTGCCCGCTGCTGAACTGCGACGATTTGGGCAGGCTCACTCCGCGCGCCAAGATACGCACTAAAAAGCGCGCAATAAACGAAATCGTTCAAAAAATGGTCGAGAATGCGGAGAACGGACTTGATTATTCCGAAAAATGCTTCATTTGCAATTCAGCTTGCTATGACGATGCACGTGCGGTTGCGGATCTTGTTGAAGCGACTTTCCCGAAGCTTAACGGCAAGGTGCTGATAACGTCGATCGGAACAACCATCGGAAGCCATACGGGTCCCGGAACCGTTGCACTGTTTTTCTGGGGAAAGAAGCGCGTTGACTGAATTTGATAACGGCTTTTAAAACAAAACGCATTGCCGCAAACAGGGGCAATGCGTTTTACCTTTTTCGTCAATAATTTTATGCAGCACAAAATGTGTTATGCGCAAAGACTTCGACTTTTATGACAGGAGCAGCTCCTTCACACGAACTGCGGCTGCCACGTTGAATTCACATCTTGTATCCACCTGGTAATCAACGCATGCGCTTCGGATTATTTCGGGCGCTGCGTCCACGTTTTCGGCAGCAAGCAAAGCCGTTACAATACGAACGAATTCGTTAAGCTGCAAAACGGGCAGATCAACGACTACTTCAAAAAGACTCGGGAGCACGGGTGATTTTGAACAGGCCGCAAGCAAAACATTCATCGGCAGCAAAGGTTCTGTCACCGTTTCGCATGTATCCTCCCGCAGCTCATCGCAGAGGAGCATGAATTTGAGCGGCTGACAACGCAATTTTGCAAGCAAATCAATGCAATTCAGGTTGCCGTTGAGTGTGTAAACAAGGCGGAGCTGGGGCAATTCGTCCGTCAGCTCAAGCATCATGGTCGTTTTGCCCATTCCCTGCTGCCCGCAAAGAAGCATCGGATGTGCGCTTTCGTCCCGCATAAATGCAATCGCATTGTTCAACAGTATACGGTATTCTGCGTCCATCAGCGGAACAAAATCGCCCGCACGCAGCTCGTGAAGCGGTTTCAGCGCACCGTCAAAGATGAAGTTTCGGTATTTGAGGAAGATTCCGCTTCCGTACGAAGAGTGAAAATTCCAAAGGTCGTTCACAAGCTCGGACCAATCATCAGACTCGAGAAAACGCCGATACATGCCTTCAAGAGCAACGTCCGCATAATAACTGTCGCGAATGCCGAACTCACCGTATTGCCACACGGGCGGCGGGAATTCGGTTTTTGCAGGCGGCTGTTTGGGTTTGAATTCACGGGGCATGGGTGCAACGGGGGCGCCGCCCCACGCAGCGGAGGCAATCACGGAGGCGGCATCCTTTGAATTCTTTTTTTGCTTTTGTTCCGTGCAATTGCGAACTATGGAATGCAAAACGTTTTCGTCCGCTTCCGAAAGAGTTTTCAGAGCGGAAAGCTCAAGCTGCATTGCGTGAATGACGGCATCGTCCGCCTTTCCGGAAGCAGCGGCACATGAAAACACGTTGTCGGTCAGCAACACCGTATCAAGAATGTAATCGTGCCAGATATTGCCGCTTACTCTGCGTGCGCCGCAGCAAACAAGCTCCGAAGTCAAAGCGGAAAGTGCGTCCGCAGCGTTTTGCACGTTGCCGATATCGGCAAAGCGAAGAAGCTCGGAAAGTTTTCCGAGGGGACGAGTGAGCAGTTCGTTTCGGAAAATTGCAAGCCGGGCAATTGCAGCGGACAGCGTGCGAAGGTTTTCCTCAGTTTGTGTGCAATCCATTTTTGCTGCCTTTCTGTAAAAAATGAAGCGTTTGCGCCGCAGACTTACCAAGCGATAAGGTGCAGAATATTTTGATCAAGCACGATGAAAGCTCCGAGAATCGCCGTGTAAATCGCAAAACCCCAGAGTGAATGCTTTGTGATGAGTTTTATCATGAAACGCACCGCAAAATAGCCCGAAACGGCGGCAGCGGCAACGCCGAGCACGACCGAAAGCCAGTTTATGTTTGCTGCGCCTGCGCTGACCGCACCGGGAATTTCAAGCACCGCACCGCCGAGAATTGCCGGAATTGAAAGCAGAAAACTGAATTCCGCAGCGTCTTCTTTTTTCATGCTGCAAAGCGTTGCGCCCGTGATGGTTGAACCCGATCTTGAAATGCCGGGCAGAATGGCAACGCCTTGAACAAAACCGATAAACACCGCATGATACCACTTCATTGAAGGAACGGTAAGTTTGCATTCGACTTTTTGACGTATAAAATCGCAGAGCACAAGCAGCGCCGCCGTGAAAAGGAAACAGAAGCCGAGCAGACTGCCTTCGTTCGCCGCATCAATGACATCTTTGAATACGAGTGCCATAACCGCGGTTACGAGTGTCGCAACGATCATCCAGATCCAATACTTTGCCTGCTTTACCGGGTGGAGCAGCATTTCAATGATGCGTTTGCGGTAAACAACAAGCACCGCTGCCAAAGTGCCGAGATGCAGCATGACGGTGAAGAAAAGTCCGCCGTCCGATATGCCGAAGATTTTTTGAAGCAGCAGGAGATGACCGCTGCTTGAAATCGGAAGAAATTCGCAAAGTCCCTGAACAAGGCCCAGGATAATTGCAATAAAAGCGTTCATTTTTTGTTTGCTCCTTTCGGATTTGCTTGCAGTCCGCAAAACGGTCGCACAAAAACTCGGCGCGTCTGCACGGGCTGCAATTAAATTATATTGAATTGGCACCGCAAATTTGCCCAACGCGCCGCATCGGGCAAAAAATGCCGCGCTTCGCCGCCCGACCGGTATAAAATTGCTCAAGCCCGTGCGGCTCTAAAACCCGTACGCGGCGTTAAACGATAAAAGTCGGGCGAACCCGTTTTTCGCATTTCTGCAAAAGGGATCATTCGGAGATTTTCAAATTAAAAATACTCATAGAACGAGCGAAAGAAATCGGAAACATAGTCCATTGCGATTATCGCGATTACAATGAGCAAAATTACGAGCAGAGTCAGCACTGCGCCGATTACGATACCTGCAATCGCAAGACCGCGTCCCTTATCGCCGCGGGCGTTGCACTGACGCAGTCCGATGATGGAGAGAATAAGTCCTGCGATTCCGGCAAGGCCGAAGAGCGTGCGGTTAAAGAAAATCGCGGCGCATGAAACACAAAAGCCTGCAATGCTGAGTCCGTTATAATTTGCGGAAGGCGCGCACGGCGTGCAGTCCTGCTGCGGCGGGGTGTAGTTGAATTGATTGTACCACGACTGCTGCGAGTCCTGCTGAGAATTCTGCTGTGAGTCCTGCTGTGAATTCTGCTGTGAATCCTGCTGAAAATCCTGCTGCGAACCCTGCTGCGAATTCTGCTGAAAATCCTGCTGAGCAGAACTTTGATCATTGCCTTGGGTGAAGCTGTTCAACTGAGCACCGCAGTTGGGGCAGAACGATGCGTTTGCATCAAGGATGTGGTTTCCGCAATTTGGGCAAAACATTTTTTGTTCCTCCGTGTTTGAATTGAATTCGAGTCACATGCAATGTGATTTAAATTCAATAATATTATACAGCACACACAGGGGATTTTCAAGGGGGCGGGGTATTTGTGCAAATGAAAGGGTCTTTTAAACGAACCCCGTTTCGACGCAGCCTCTTGACAACCGTATACTGCGGATTTAGAATATCCCTGCGGGGTAACCGCAGTTTCCGAAATCGCAATTTTTCGGACAAAAGGAACATCGGCTTCCGCAGATAAAAACACAAGGAGAAACTTCAATGGACAGAATTTATTACATCGGAAATCGGAGAAGATTTTATGATATGATGGAAACAGAAAGTCTTGCCGCCATATTTGCGGGCGAAGAACTTTGGAAGACGGGCGATGAATACTATCCGTTTTTTGCGGACAGAAATTTTGTGTATCTTACCGGTTTAAAATGCAAGTCTGCCGTGCTGCTTGCCGCAAAAGCGGCGAACGGACAAGTTTCGGAACGGCTTTATCTGCTGCCGCCGGATGCACAGGCGGAGCGTTGGACGGGAGTTCGCGCGAAACCGCATGAAGCGGCGGAAAAATCAGGCATTGAGGATATTCGTTTTTTGAATCGGTTCGAAGATGATTTTTCGCGCCTTGCGGCAAGCGGGGAATATGCAAAGCTGTACCTTGACCTTTATCGGTTTGACGGAAACCAGCCGGATCGTCCGTCGCATAGACTGCTTCACGCCGTTCAGCGAGATTTTGCGTATCTGCAAATAAAAAATGCGGCTGAGTTGACGGGTTTGCTGCGCTTGATTAAACAGCCCTGCGAAATTGAAGCACTGCGCCGTGCGGAGGAGAAAACCCGCGCAGGCATACTTGCAATGATGCGAAATTCTTATCCGGGCAAGTTCGAATATCAATACAAGGCGGATTTCGATCATGCACTCGGGCAGTTCGGGTCGGAGGGTGCGGGGTTTCCGTCGATTATTTCGGCGGGGAAAAATAATTTCTGCATTCATTATTACAGCTATACCGGACGGGCACAGGAAGGCGACTTGATTTTGAACGATGTCGGCGCACAGCACGACAACATGATCACCGATGTTTCGCGTGCGTGGCCCTGCGGCGGAAAGTTTACGGACAGACAGAAATTGCTTTATAATTGCGTCTATGCAACATCGGAATATGCGTTTTCAAAGATCAAGCCGGGAATGCCGATGAAGGAAGTTGATACGATGATACGTCGGTTTAACGCCGAACGGCTTGTTGAAGCAGGTGTGCTCGCCTCCGTTGACGAAATCGGAAAACTCATGTGGCATGCGGGTGCACATCATATCGGCTACGATGTTCATGATATGGTAAAAATGCCCGAAACGGTTCAGCCGAATATGGTATTCTGCGTTGATATCGGTGTTTATCACGAGGAATGGGGTATCGGTTTCCGCCTTGAGGACAACTGCCTTGTTACCGAAAACGGCTGCGAAAACCTTTCCGCCGCAATTCCGCGCACGGTCGAAGAAATTGAAGCTGTTATGCGCGGGGAATAAGGCAAAGCATGAATGGGCATCGGACAGCAAAAAAGCAACCGGAACAAACTCTGCGAAACTTTAAAAACTGACTTTATGGAACAGGTAATTCTGTGGATATTGGGCGTCGGAGCCGTCATCGGCGGAATTGACAGATTGGCGGGCAACAGATTCGGACTCGGCGAGAAGTTCGAGGAGGGTTTCGGTCTGTTGGGGCAAACAGCCCTTTCAATGGCGGGGATTCTCTGCCTTGCGCCGCTGCTCTCCGACGGATTGGAGACGGTTCTTGCACCGGTATTTCGTGCAGTCGGGCTTGACCCTGCAATGCTCGGCGGCATAATTGCAATCGATATGGGCGGGTACCAAACCGCCGCTGCGCTTGCGCAAAACGCAGCTGTCGGAAGATATGCGGGGATACTTTCGGCTGCAACGCTGGGCTGCACGGTGTGTTTTGTGATCCCGCTCGGGGCAGGAATGCTGAAAGAGGAGGACAAAACCGCCTTTTTTAAGGGGATCTCGATAGGCCTCGGGGTTATGCCGATTGCTCTCGCCGCAGGCGGTGTTGCAGGCGGAATGGAAATCTTTACGCTGCTTGTGCAAACACTGCCGATAATACTTTGCTCCGTTTTGCTGATGCTGGGATTGCAGCTGTTTCCGCGCGGAACGGTTAAAGCGTTTGCCCTGTTTTCGAAACTGCTGCAAGCCGCCTCAACAGTGGGGCTGACTCTCGGCGCGTTTCAATACATCACCGGGTTCCGACTTATCGCGAGACTTACCCCGCTTGAGGAGGCGATGAAAACCGTTTCCGCAATCGGAATCGTGATGCTCGGGAGCCTCCCGACCGCCGAAATACTGCGCCGCGCATTGTCAAAGCCGTTCAACCGTATCGGGAAAAAGCTCGGAATGCGGGATTGCAGCCTTGCTGCCCTGCTGATCGGGTGCGTAAGCGCTGTTCCTGCTCTTGCCGTGCTCAAGGATATGGATGACAGAGGGCAAACAGTGAATGCCGCATTCCTTGTTTGCGCCGCCTCCGCGCTTGCGGCGCATCTCGGGTTTACGCTCAGCGTTGAACCGAACATGGCGGTTCCGCTTTTGCTGACAAAATTTTTGGGAGGATTTTGCGGTATCGCGGCGGCATTGCTGCTGACGGGAAAAGCAGAGCGGCGGAGAAAAGGTCAACGTTCCCGAATCGGCAATTGATCTGTTGTCGAAGGCAAAACACATATTAAGTAGCGTTTGAATTTTTCGCTTGAAGAATGGCTTTTGCTTTTTCATACTTTTTGCGCCGCGCGGCAAGCTGCTCCGCATCGATTTCGGAACAGCCCGCATAACGTGTTTCGTCCGAATTATGCGCAATGTCCGCAAGTTTGACGCGGACTGCTGTCGGATTGCTGCGGATTGCCCGGATGTAATCGAAATAGTCAATGCCGTCTTTATGCGTCAGCAGTTTTAACACATCGATAACAGCCGACGGAAATTCGGATTCAAGTTCAGAGAGTGTTATGTCCGTGTCCTCTGCAACGTCGTGAAGAAGTGCTGCGCAGACCGAAATTTCATCGGGCATTTGTTCCGCAAGATGAATGGGGTGAAAAATATAAGGCACGCCGCACACGCCGCATTTGTCAACCTGCCCGGCATGGGCAGCGTATGCAGTACGCATTGCCTTATTGGTGAGGAGGGTGTAAATCACGGGTCAAACGATCCTTTCGGATTTCAGTGTAAATCAGCATATTCAAGCTGAACATGAGTGCAAAAACACAAAAAACTCTCGAAACCTTCGAGAGTTTGGAGCGGGAAACGGGGCTCGAACCCGCCACCTCCGCCTTGGCAAGGCGGCGCTCTACCAAATGAGCTATTCCCGCATATGTGATTGAAATTCAGAAAAATGGAGCGGGTAATGGGACTCGAACCCACTATCTCAGCTTGGAAGGCTAATGTGTTACCATTACACTATACCCGCATCCTTTGCCGCAACTCCGAAAGGTTGGAGCGGGAAACGGGGCTCGAACCCGCCAC
>OKTX01001213.1_pt1 | contig 9688 bp, 6 predicted proteins | sample 1606261 | NCBI WGS metagenome assembly OKTX01 (sample SAMEA3879543, study PRJEB24766) | human gut metagenome | biome: human-associated habitat; feature: feces | place: USA | collected 1985/1987 | reverse complement strand
TCTTTTTGCTTTTGAGCGAATTGAGACAGGGGATATACCGGAATATGATTAATGAAGGTTCCTGCCAACTCGGGTTTGACATCGAACCCGGCAACGACTTCGAGACCGTATTGCGACAATCCCGAATCTTGCATGAGCGCGGCCCCCAAACTTCCAACTCCGAAAATGAATGCTTTGTGCATAGACGTGAATCCGAGAAATTCTTCCAGTACTGCGACTAACGAATTTATTTCATAACCGACACGTGTTTTCCCCGAAATATTGATAAAAGAGAGGTCTTTGGCTATTTTCGACGAATCTACGCCTATTTCCTTTGCTATTTGTGTGGAAGAAACATATTCTTCTCCTTTTGTTTGTAGCAATTTTATATAAGCCAAATACCACGGAAGCCTGCGAAGCGAAGGCTCCGGTAATTTAATTGTAGATTTCGATTCCGAATTATACATCTTTTTGACTGTTTGATATACAAAGATATAACAAAATACTGAAATTTGGTTCAAATATTTTTTACTCGATCCCTTAAAAGGGATCGGCGATGTATATCCTTGTCGGAGAAACAGGCTATTCTCTGCCGGTCACACAGAGTTTTTTCGAACGAGTGGTTTCGTGTTCGTTATCGGTCGATATAATCGCTTTGTACAAGTAGATACCACCGGGAACCCGAGTTCCGCTACCGTCGGTCAAATCCCATGTAATCGGGTAAGACTTGTACATGTCGGAGAGACCTTTCCCCGTATAACGCCATACTTCTACTCCCATCAGATTATATACCGATATGGTTACGTTTATCACGGCATCCGGTCTGTTGTGTCTCAAATAGAAATTTGTCGAAGTGCTGGCCGGGTTACGATCGGCATACAAGTCATAAATAACAGGTTTTAATCCGGCCTTTACCGTAAAGCCTATTTCGGTTTCCGACGAATTGTTTTCGGTGTCCCACACTTTTAATCGTAAAGAGTGTTCCCCTTCGCTCAGTCCGCTCAAAGGGTATGCGATAAACCCTCTGCCGAATTCGCCCAATGCAGGTTGGAAGTAAGAAGATACGTCGGTATATACGGTTTTATCGTCTAAGGTAATAGTCATCTGATGCCCGATACCGGCATCGGATATGTTTATTCCCGATTCATCATACACCTCGGCCATAAACAGAGGCGATTCGTTGACCGTATCACCGTATTTGAACTCTTCGGAGTTGAGGTAGGCAGAATATATCTGCGGACCTTCAAAATCTTCGTTCGAGTCGTCGTTAAATCCTCCTACGATAAAGTTGGATTCATTGCCGTTTCCCTCTTGACCTTCATCGTTATAGCAATATAGATTTATCAATCCCTTGTCATCGGCAAAGTTGATTTCTCTCGGGACTTTGAATGAAATTTCAAAAATGCCGTTGACGATAGAGTCTTTTCCCACATAAAGGCGGTTGCTCCTTTCTTTAAATTCTATGGCTTTGCCTTCCTCTCCATAGCCGTGGGTTACTACGGTTACTTCGGAATCATAGACCGTCGGACAGATGATACCGTTATAATCGGTCGCTTTTTCTCCGCCGGGGGTATATATCTCTCCCTTTATAGAAACGGAGTCTCTCGCTTGTATGGTCGGTGTGGTTTGAGTGATGTCATGCCCGTTTATTTCGGTTACCTTAATTTGGTAATCGGGGTATAATAATTTTAGAGCCGGATCTCCCAATAGGGTGTAGTTCAATTTGTTGCTGTCTGTTTGTGCAATGTTGCATTTCGCTTCACGCAATATGTCGCCGAGTCGTGGATACTCGTGATTTTCATTTTTTTTGAATATTTGTTGCGCTACACCACTGTTGAGATAGTGATTGTCGCTGATATAAACGACTCGGGTCGTGGTGATGAGGGCTATACCTCCTCCGTTCGGATTCAGGCAAAGGATTTCTCCACCCGATGTTTCTTCGTGATCGTAACGTCCGAAGTCACAAGTCGCTGTGATAAACAGTGGCAACCTTTTTAAATACATGGATTGAATGTCGCCTATATTCAATAAATCTTCATGTGTCCATGCCACGGTACTGCCGTGACCTATATAATCTACTACGAGAACGCCGTCATCTAAAATTTGTAATAATTTTTTCTTGGCCGAAGGGTATGTTCGTCCCGTGGAGCCTATTTCTGCCGTGTAAGCATCCGTGTAGACTTTGTTGATGAAACAGTGGGCATCGCTATTCTCCATAATGCTGCAAATCTCTTCGGCCTGTTCCATGTGAATGGCATAATTTTCATCGTCGGCGACGACAAGAACCTGATTTTTCCAAGAGCCCTTATCGTTATTCTCTATATAATTGTATAATTTGGATACCACATCTTTGGCTTCTTGTTCGCTTTTTATGGGCAAACGGCCTATATTGACACGGAGTTTATCCGACGCTATTCTATTCCCGGAATCGTCGTCGAGGAATCCGAAGTAATCGTCTGTCGTATAGGATTGACGTTCGTCTGTTCCGCTGCCGTGCTGGTATGTGAGGAGTGTGGGGTATTTCACATATTTACCGGTTTCTCCTATTTTTCGGTTATCGTATAATCCTTTTCCAAAAAGCAACAGGTATAAAGGCTCTCCATTGAGGCCGCCTTTTCGATCGAAAAACATTTTCATCAGTCGTCGATAGGCTGTCGCATCGGGTGTTCCCGAGGAGAATTCGTTGAATACGGTTTCATGGTCAATGACAGCTACCTCCATACCGTCGTTCTCATTATGCAATCGAGCGATGCTTTGGGCGTAGGAGATATATTCTTTGGGCGTGAGAATAACCATGTCGGGGGTTGTCAAACCGTGTAAATTTTGGTTAGGTACTTTTTCAATAAACTCTACCGAGGCAACGGTAGCTTGTTCGTCGAATGCAATGTATTCTTCATTTCCTTTCGTAGGCACGAAACGTGCATTACCGTTGTTGACGTTGGGTTTGATAGAAACGGGATTCAGAGGATCCGATATATCCCAGATATGAGTCGTCGTCGAGTAACCTTGCAGGTTATAGCAACTGTTCGCAGGGAGCTGACCCAGCCGGAATTGGATACTTCCGTTGTATAATTGCAATTTTCTTTTATAGTTGAACCGAAAATAATTGAGACGGGCCATAGAGAGAGAACCTCCGTTTTGTCGGAAAAGGAGCGTAAAAGCCAGTTCCTCGCTGTCGAGGTCGATTTCTTTGAGCGTCGAGGTCATTCTTACGAAGTCATAAGAACTGCTCGATCCTGCTCCTATATTGTCGGTGTTGCTCGATGGAAGAGTTTGTCCATTGCGGGTAAAGACAAGTGTGGCAGTTCCACCTAATATTTTCGCTCCGAAAGAAGTTCTTAATTTTACGGGAGAGGAATTGTCTACACCGGGAAGTTCGAATGTAAAACTCTTAGATGTCGTATAACGGAAATCGTCGCCTAAAAATAATCGTCCTGTCGAACCGGGAGAATATAATTCCTGTTCGTACACGGCGTGTTCGTCGAATGAAGTTATGTCCTGTAATCCGGTCGTTTGTCCCCCTTCCCGTTCGGCGATGGTCGCCGATTGATTTTTACTGTCGGTCAGGAAATAATATCCTGCGGTAGAATATGTGTTTTGTTCATGGTCGTATTCTTTGGTTTTTTCGTTATACGACCATGAAGTGGGGCCTTGTGCGTAGAACAATATTTTACTGTCGGTGCGTATGACGGGTAACTGATTCAGGTCGTCTATATCGTTCTCAGAAAATGTTTCGGGTAGCATGGCGCCTCCGTATCCGAAAACGGTCACGGCCGAAGGATCGGAAAATCCCCATCTACGGAGTTCCCGATAGGTGATTTGGTGAATACCGGATTCGTAAACAGCCACTTTTACCCAATATCCGTCGGCGAGTTGAGATTGGGTCGCATAACGGCTGGGGTTGAGTGCAAACGATGTCTCTATGGTAAAAAAGAGCGTGCTTATGCACAGCCATATACGCAATAAGGACAAACGGTTTGCAAAGAATATATCGTGATGTCTCGTAATATCTTTCATCGTATTTTATATAACGGGAAATCGCTCGGTTTATTGCTGAATAAAAAGCGATGCGGGTTGTTTCGTATCGCTATCTTTATTATTTTTGAGGACAAATATAGCGAAAGGTGAGAGCAGAGACAAACGGAAATCGCATTTCCGATTTGGCTATGCCGAACCGCATCCTATATTCTACAAATATAGCGAAAGGCGGGAGCAGAGACAAATGAAAACGGTTTTTGAATTTAACTATGCGAGATTGCCTTTTATATCCTAAATTAATAGAAGAGATAAAATTACCGAAATGAAAAAAAATAATGATTGGAAAGACAGATTGAATGTAGTTTATTCTACGAATCCCGATTTCAAATTCGATAATGGCGAGGAAGATGAACCCGAAACTTTGGAACCGTTGGATAAACGCAACAGAAACGGAAAATCGGTTACGCTCGTGACCGGATTTGTCGGTACGGCCGAGGATTTGAAGGCTTTGGCGAAAAAGTTGAAAACCAAGTGCGGGGTAGGAGGGTCTGATAAAGAAGGCGATATATTGATTCAGGGAGATTTCCGTCAAAAAGTATTGGAAATTTTATTGTCGGAAGGGTATCGAGCTCGCATTATCTGATTTTATGTTACATATATATAAAGCATCGGCTGGTTCGGGCAAGACTTATACCCTGACATTGGAGTATATTAAATTGCTGTTGGGATATAGGGACGAACAGGGGCGTTACTGGTTATATCGGAAGAGCGATGCACAGCATCGACGTATTTTAGCGGTTACATTTACTAATAAGGCGACCGAAGAGATGAAGCATCGTATCGTTTTCCAGCTCGATATATTGGCACACGATACGGAGAAGTCGCCTTATGTCGATGGCTTGATGCAACTGTTCGGTTGTACGGTTGAACAGATTCGGGGTATAGCTTCGGAGACGCTGTATGTTTTGTTACACGATTTTTCTTATTTCAATATTAGCACGATCGACCGTTTCTTTCAACAAGTGCTTCGGAATTTTACCCGCGAAATTGGATTGCAGGGCAGTTTTGAGATAGAGATGGATAACGATTTCGTTACGGCTTCTGCCATAGACCGCATGTATTCCGAATTGTCCGACGTCGACCAAAAAGGTCTTCTCAACTGGCTGATACATTATGCCGAGGAGCGTATAGAGTCGGGGAACTGGTGGAGCTTGGGAAATCGGTCCGAACGGAAAGACGATTTGAGAGAACTGGCCGGGGAGTTATCGAAAGAAACTTATAAATTGTTTCGTAACGAGATACTTTCGCAAATCAAGGATAAGTCGGTTCTTGACGATTATCTGAAAGAGATGCGCCGTATCCGTGTCGAGTTCGAGTCCCTTTTACGGAAATTGGGGGAGGCGGCTATGGCTGTACTCGAACGTTATGGATTGTCGCCCGATGATTTTAAGGGGAAGGGGCGTTCTTGGATTCAGTATCTTAAAAAAATTGTCGATGGAAAAGTGGAGCCTCCGACACAGACTTTTCGGGCAAATGTGGGCAATCGAGATGGTTGGTTTTTGAAAAAAGAAACACCGGCTTGTATAGATAATCTCTATGAGGAACTTAATCCGGTGTTGCAGGAAATGGTAAATTGTTTCGGAGAACCTTATGTGCGTTACAACACAGCGGTACAAAGTTCGAAGTATATTTATGCTTTGGGGATATTGGTCGATATAGACCGCCGTATCGAGGAGTATGAAAAGGAACATAATGTACTTCTCCTGTCCGATACGGCCGGAATACTTAATGCGGTTATCAACGAGAACGATGCCCCGTTCATTTATGAAAAAATAGGGACGAGGGTCAACCATTTTATGATCGACGAGTTTCAAGACACCTCCAAACTGCAATGGCAAAACTTCGCACCTCTCATAGGAGAGAGTTTGAGCCATGACCACACCGATTTGATCGTGGGTGATGTGAAACAGAGCATTTATCGGTGGCGTAACTCCGATTGGTCTTTGTTGAATGAAGGCGTTCAGTCGTTGTTCAGACCGTCGCAGTATAGCGAAAGGTCTATGAATATGAACTATCGCAGTTGTGCCTGTATAGTAGAGTTTAATAATAGAATCTTTGGCGAGGCTGCTCGTTTGTTACAGCAGAAGTTAGAGCGAGAGATCGAGGAGTCTGCTTTGGTCGAAGGGAGCTTCGATGTCAAGATAGAAAAGGCTTATGCCGATATCGGGCAGAGAGTTGCCGATTCGAATCTTTTGCGCAGCGGTCATGTTTCTGTAACGATGTGGGAATCGGATAAAAAGGAGGATTTTTATAACGACTCCTTAGCTCGTATTCCCGATTTGTTGAGGGATTTACAGGATAGGGGGTACGCCCCCGGTGACATAACGTTTTTGACGAGAACTGCCAGAGAAGGGACCATGCTTGTCGATTTGTTGTTGCGTCTGAATTCTGAGAATACCGATGGGCGTTATCGTTACGACGTTATATCGAGTGAGTCGTTGTTGATAAGAAACTCTCCTATAATCAATTTGTTGATAGGAATTTTGAGATATATTCAAGATCCTTCGATCGAATTGAACCGACTGTTGGCTGTCTATGAATATAATAGCCGAAAATTCAAGGCGTCTGATGATGCGGTTATTTTGTCCTATTTCGAAGATAGAGAGAACATCGGGAGGCATCTCGATAATGATTTTTTCTCCTTTGTCGAGAGTATTCGCAAAGAGCCTTTGTTCGAGATGTGCGAGCGGATTGTTTCTTATTTTTCAGATGAGGGGGCTGACGAAGGTGAACGGGTGTATATACAGGCTTTTCAAGATTATGTTTTGGATTATTGTCGGACACATACGGCCGACTTGGGTTCGTTCTTGTCGTGGTGGGACGATAATGAGGATAAGTTGTCGGTGACGACTCCGCAGGAGCAAGATGCCATGCGGGTAATGACTATACATAAATCCAAAGGCCTTGAATTTAAAGTCGTAATCATTCCTTTTTGTAATTGGAGTTTGGATCATCAGTCCAATCAAACCAATTTTGTCTGGTGTCATTCTCATGAAGAGCCTTTTTCTCGTATTCCGGTGCTACCGTTACGATATGGTAGCAGTTTGGCTCAGACCTACTACGCAACCGAGTATTTCGATGAAAAGATGTATGCTTGTATCGATAATCTGAATATCGCTTATGTCGCTTTTACCCGGGCGGAAGAAGAATTGCATATTTTTGCTCCGGCCGTTAAAAATAAAAGCGACAAAGGGCGCTTCGGCAGTATCTCGGCAATGCTGGGTGAAGTGTTGTTCCCGGAGGGGAACGATGGCGGAGACCTTCGTTATGAGGCCGGAATCGATTGGCGAGCCGAGAAAAAAAAGAAAAACGTTTCTGCCGTACCGTCTTTTCCTGCCGGTATATATCGCTCTATCGAACCGGGAAATCGGTTGCACTTGCGATTGCAAGGGAAGGGCGTTTTCGGTGAGGGGAAGGAGCGTACATACGGTACGCTCATGCATCGCATTTTGAGCCAGATCGAAACCCTCGATCGTGTCGACGATACAATTGCTGAGTTCGTCCGTTCGGGAGAGCTTTCCGAGTCGGAGTCGAAATCGATTCGTGAGGATATAAATCGTTGGCTTGCCGACGAACGAGTGAGTTCGTGGTTTTCGCCGGGGGTGAACGTGTGGACGGAAAGGGAAATTTTACAGCCCGATGGTTCGTTTTATCGTCCCGACCGGGTTGTCGAAACGGACAATGAGGTTATCGTTGTCGATTATAAATTCGGGAATGTGGAACGTGCCTCATACAAAAGACAAGTAAATACTTATACTTCCTTGATTGAAAAGATGGGATATGACCGAGTGTCGGGATTTATTTGGTATGTGTCTCTTGGGAAATTAGAACGGGTTTAAAATATTTAATTTATTTTGGATAAACGGAATAAATAATAGAAATTTGTTCCGTTTTTATTATATTATTCTAATCGCTCGATAAGATGAGATTCATTACAGGATTGTTGGTGACCGGGTTGCTGTCTTCTTCGGTATTTAAAGTAGGTGCAGTCGTTCCTAAATCAGAGGTTAACGATACGATTGTCGATTTAAGACCGCTCGTTTACGAACAACCGTTTCAGAGGAAAGCCGATAAAATTACCGATGCGAAGTGGTTCCAGATGACCTACGTGGGAGTTCCGTTGGTTATTGCCGGTTTGTCGGTGAAACATGGCAGCGAGCATTTTCGTCAACTTAGAGAAGATTTTGTTCCGAATTTTCATTACGGTTATGACGATTATGTTAGGGTTGAAAGGATTCGGTGTGGAAAGTCGCAGTTCGTGGGGACGTATGTTGGTCTCCGATGCTTTTTCCGTGGCTATAATGGCTTCGGTTGTCAATACCATTAAATATACGGCTCATGTGCGTCGACCCGATAAAAGCAATTATAAATCCTTTCCCTCGGGACATACGGCTACTGCGTTTATGGCGGCCATGATGATGCATAAGGAGTATGGCGATCGTAGTCCGTGGTATAGCATTTCGGCTTTTACAGTCGCAACGGCTACGGGAATTAGTCGGATATTGAATAATAGGCATTGGTTGTCCGATGTGTTGGCGGGAGCCGGTATAGGTATTCTTTCGACAGAATTAGGCTATTATTTGGCCGATTTGATTTTTAAGGATAAAGGTCTTAATTTCGAATCTCCCCGGTATTATCCTTTGTTGGAAAATCCCTCGTTTGTGGGGCTTTATATGGGCTTTGTATCCGGGTTGGGAAGTATAGATTTAGGTAACGGACTTCGAATAAACACGAATATAGGTAGCCGTATGGGTGTCGAAGGAGCTTATTTTTTCAATAAATACATAGGTTGCGGCGGATTGGCGACAGTGTCCAATATCCCCGTATCGCTGAATAATCGTCCCGATGTCTCGTTAGAGGCGATAGATGAGAGCCGGGTTATGGCTGGGGCTTATTTTTCATATCCTTTTACAAGACGTTGGAGCTTGGGTTGTAAGGCGTTGGCTGGATATAGTTATATATTGGATCGCTCGATCGGTCGTGACGAGATAAAATTGGGAAATAACGGGTTTGCTTGGAGTGCAGGCGTGTCGGTTGGTTATGTGTTGAAGCGCAATTTCGGGGCAAGGCTGTTTTGCGACTACTCGTCTACCTCGACTTCGTTGGGCTTGTCTCCCTCTACCGAACTGGGTATCATGGATATTTCGTCGAAAAACCGCACGATTCATGCTCTCACATGGGGAGCGACGGCGAGTATTCTGTTCTAAGGAAGTGTGGAATTACATAAGTATAGATATAAAGAAAGCCGTATCGATCGATACGGCTTTTTTCTTATGTCGAATAAAAAATTTTAGAAAGGATGTCTTTCGTCCGATACCGTCAATTTAGCACGACCTTTGGCGCGACGGCTGGCTAATACACGACGACCATTGGCAGTCGACATTCTCAGGCGGAATCCGTGTTTGTTTATTCTCTTTCTGTTTGAAGGTTGAAATGTTCTTTTCATTGCCGTTATATTTTATCGTTATTATTCTTTTTTCGGACTGCAAAAATAGATACTTTTTTTTAATAAACCAAGAGATAATCTATTTTTGGGGTTTTCTTTTTGAGATTTTACCGATTTAATTTACTTTTGCATTTGGAATCGTCAGAAACAAAGAATAATATAAATCCAAAATAAAGTAATAAAGACAAGTATGATTAACTCGCAAGACATTAAAAACGGAACTTG
>OKTX01001205.1_pt1 | contig 9746 bp, 8 predicted proteins | sample 1606261 | NCBI WGS metagenome assembly OKTX01 (sample SAMEA3879543, study PRJEB24766) | human gut metagenome | biome: human-associated habitat; feature: feces | place: USA | collected 1985/1987 | reverse complement strand
TTTATATTATAGGAACTCGTTCATGTCGAATGCCTCGTATTCCTTGTCGCCCGTGTCGGCGGCTTCGGCAGGGGCAGCAGCCGTAACCAGCCCGGCTTCGTTCCGTTTCAGCAGTTCCGCCACCTTTTCCTGCCCGCCGTTGATGTTTTCCACCACCGCATCGAAAAGGTTAGTCCCCTTGATGCTTGCCAGCGTCCCGGCGGCTTGCCTTTTTTCCGTTTCAGTGGGGTTTTCGGCGTTCGCCGTGCGTACCGCTTCGCCCAGTTCATCGAAGCTCACGCCCGTAGCCCGCCCGGTATCATCGTCACCGTCCATGTACCCGGCTATTTCCTCGTCCTCGTAGTCGGGTTCGTCATTCTCGTAACCGGGCGTTTCTTCCGCTTCGGGTGTTGCTCCCGGAATGTTTTCTTTCGGCTGTCCGTCAGCTTGCGGCGCAAAAATAGTATCATTTCCAGCCGCTTGCGGGAGGTGTCCCGATTTGTCCTGCGCTGTCCCGATTAGTCCACCCTTGTAGCGGCTTTCACCTATCAGCGTGTAACCCGAAATCTCGTTTTGTGGCAGTGGCGCATCATCCGCCCTGCCCGGTGATGTCCGGCTGTCCGTGTGGCGATACCACAGCCACAGGACGATATAGTACACCGCCAGCCCGGTGAGTATGCAATAGACTACCATAACTAAAAGGGTTTTTGGAAGTGGCTTTCGTACAGGGCGTTTATCTCGTCTTGGTATTGCTCGAAGTGGCGCAGCAGAATATTCTCCACGTAGCTGCTTACCGTTACCTTTCGCCCGCCTATCACCGTCACGATACGCATCAGCTTCTCGTGGGTGGTGCGGCTCACATACAAGGGCTGTCGGTCTGCCAGTTCCACTTTCTGAAAGTAGGTTTCCCGGTAGTCGCCCGTGCCGCCCTTGCGCTTGCGGGGTGTCGGTTTCTCCGCTTGCACCGTTTCTGTATGTTGCCCCTCTTGGGTAATAACTTTTTCGCCACCGGGCAGTGGCGCATCATCCGGCTGGTTCTCCCGCTGGGCTGGAAAGCCTTGCGAGATAAGCTCTTTCATAAAATTTTCGTCTATCTTCGGCAGTCCTCCGTTTTGTTTCGTCATATCACTGCAATTTGATGTAATACATAATTTCGTTTACCAGTTCTTCCAAGTTGCTTCCCCTTACCAGCGGGCGGCTGGCGGGAAAGAGCGTGGAGCGGAACACCGCCTTTCTATCCGCCACCAGTTCCTTTTTGTAGCGTTTGGTATCGGGGATAAAGGTTTTCATCAGCGGCAGTTCCAGTTCCTTAATGGTCTTGTCGTAGGCGGTGTAGAGGTCTGTTTTCTCCCGACCGTCCACCATGTTCCAAAAGAGGTACAGCCCGGCAAGGCGGCAGGCTTCATTCTTCACCAATAGCTTTTGGATAGCCATTGCGAACGACAGGCTGCTTTCCAGTACCACCTTGTCGGCGGAAATCGGGGTGAAAATATAATCCATGCCCGCGAGGGAGTTTATCACGCCCTCGCTGTTCACCGTGCCGGGCAGGTCGAAAAAGATAATATCCGGCACGTGTCCGGCGGCTATATATCCGTCAGCCGTTGCAATCGCCTTTTCGGGCGAACTGCACAGTACCGGGTAGGCTTTCTTCCCCAGCCGGGTAAACTGTTCATACGCCATTCGCTTGTAATCTTCATCCGCCCCGACCTGCTCGGCATCCCGCTTTCGCATCCCGGCAATGGAGTGTTGTGGGTAGTCGCAATCTACCACCGCCACATCGTAGCCTTTGAGGTAGTAGAGGTAACTCGCCGCCAGCACGGTAAAGGTGGTTTTGCCGACCCCGCCCTTTTGGGTGGAAAAGGCGACATAAAGGGGTGTTTTCTCGTTTTCCATATTGCTTTCTTTCATTGTTGGTTGATAGATTTATTTATTGCTTTCAATCAATCCAGCCATATAGCTTTCTTGAAATATTGAAAGGTTGTTTTATTTCAATATTGTTTTCCTGCTTTCATTCTTTCTTGAAAGATTGAAATCCTGCAATCATGTTTTCTTGAAATCATGCTTTCAATCACTCTTGCCTGATTGGAATATTTCTTTCAATATTGCTTTCAATCTTGAAATCTTCTGCAAATAAAAGGAGAAAAAACGTCCGTTTTCAGATGTGTCCCGATTTGTCCTGCGATGTCCCGTTTTGTCCACCAACCACCTATTTTACAGCATTATAAATCACCGTTACTTTGCAGCGGAGTAACGAACCGCAGGGGGCAGAGGTGTAAAACCGGACTGGTGCATAGTAGGGCTTATCGCTTCTCGCTAACCCCAATCCGTCCGTGACGGATTTTCGATTTTCGTCAGAAAATAGCAAGGTGTGTTTCGTGGCACACGAAACCGTTTTCCGTGCCGAAAAACGCCTTGCCCCTTGCAGGGGTAAAAATCACTCCGAAGTCGTAATTTTTTAATTCAAAGAAGTATGGAAACAAGGAAACCCAACAAGGGCGGTCGCCCCGCCCTCGCAGACCCGGCGAAGCACCGCCATGTCCTTTACCTGAACGACCGGGAAAACGCCCGCTTCCTCTCGCAGTGGGAGCAGTCGGGCGTCACGAGCAAGTCCCGTTTCATCGCCGCCCGGCTATTCGGCGAGCCGTTCCGGGTGGTGAAAACGGACAAGTCGGCAGTGGAATATTGCGCCCGGCTGACTGAATTTTATGCCCAGTTCAGAGCAGTGGCAGTCAATTACAACCAAGTGGTAAAGGCGTTGCACAGCAATTTTTCCGAGAAAAAGGCACTGGCTTTTCTCTATAAACTGGAGAAAGCGACCACTGAATTATCTCTGTTGAACCGTCAGGTTATCGACCTGACAAACGAGTGCAAGGAACTATGGTTGCCAAAATAAGCACGGGCGGCAATATGTTCGGCGCACTGGCTTACAACCAAAACAAAGTTGACAGCGAGGAAGCAAAGGTGCTTTTTTCCAACCGGATGCTGTTAAGCGAGGACGGGAATTTCTCTATCGGCGAGTGTATGCACAGCTTTGAAATGCAGATGCCCGTCCAGCTATCCACCAAGAAGCCGATACTTCATATTTCCATAAACCCGCACCCGGAAGACGTGCTGACCGACCAGCAGCTTTCCGACATTGCACGGGAGTATATGCGGAAGTTGGGCTATGGCGACCAGCCTTATTTGGTGTACAAGCATACCGACATCGACCGCCACCATATCCACATCGTGGGCTTGCGGGTGGACGAGAACGGCAAACCGCTGAACGACAAGTTCGAGCATCGGCGCAGCAAGCAAATCACCCGTGAACTGGAAAAGAAATACGGGCTGCACCCGGCAGAGCGAAAGGAACGTGCCGAACGTCCGGAACTGAAAAAGGTGGACTATGCAGCCGGGGACGTGAAGCACCAAATCGGCAATACCGTGAAAGCGGCTTGCTATGGCTACCGCTTCCAGTCGTTCGGGGAATACAAGGCTTTGCTTGCTACATATAATATATGTGCCGAAGAAGTCAAGGGGGAAATAGACGGCAAGCCCTATCAGGGCATTGTCTATTCTGCCACGGACGATAAGGGCGAAAAGGTGGGCAACCCGGTAAAGGCTTCCCGCATCGGCAAGTCGGTGGGTTATGAAGCGGTGCAGCGCAGAATGGAGAAATCGGGCGAAACAATCAAGAACGGGAAACTGAAAGAACGCACCCGGAAGATTGTCGCCACTGCCATGCAGACCGCCCGCAGCCGCAAGGAACTGGAACAGCAGCTAAAGAAGCAGGGCATTGATGTGGTATTCCGTCAGAACGACAGCGGGCGCATCTATGGCGTTACGTTCATCGACCACGACAGCCGGGTAGTGCTGAACGGTTCACGACTGGGCAAGGAGTATTCGGCGAACGTGTTCAACGAACGATTTTCAAGTGAAACCGGAAATATCCGCCAGCCCGAAATGGAAATACCGCAGGCACACCAGGAACAGCCGCCAGAGTTCACGCAGAAGCCGCAACCGACACCCGGCTTTTCCGTTTCACTCCCTGCCAGCGGGCTGGGTGGGTTGTTCGGCGGCAGTTCCGGTGGGGACGAGCCGCAAGATACCACCCGTCCAAAAAGAAAGAAGAAAAAGAAGCGCACAAGGCGCATCGACTAACTTAAAAACATACGATTATGCAACAAGAAGATGATTTGAGGGGGCTTGCAAGGGTCATGGACTTTATGCGGGCTGTCAGTATTTTATTCGTGGGGATAAACGTGTACTGGTTCTGTTACTCCACCCTGAAAGAGTTGGGAGTGACGTTTGAGGTGATAGACAAGATACTGTGGAACTTCCAGCGTACCACCGGGCTGTTCTCGTCCGTCCTTTGGACGAAACTTTTTGCGGTGGTGTTCCTCGCCCTGTCGTGCATCGGCACTAAGGGCGTGAAAGAGGAAAAGATAACGTGGGCGAAGATACATTGCAGCCTTGCGGCGGGTGTCGTGTTGTTTTTCCTGAACTGGTGGTTGCTGGAACTTCCGCTGTCCCACACGGCGGATGCCGTATTTTATATCGTCACACTGTCGGCGGGCTATATCTGTATGCTCATGGCGGGTACATGGATGTCCCGGCTGTTGAAGAACAACCTAATGGATGATGTCTTTAATACCGAGAACGAAAGTTTCCAACAGGAAACAAGGCTTATCGAGAACGAGTATTCCGTAAATCTGCCTACCCGGTTCTACTATAAGAAGAAATGGAATAATGGCTGGATAAATGTTGTGAACCCGTTCCGTGCCAGTCTTGTATTGGGAACACCGGGCAGCGGTAAGTCGTATGCGGTGGTAAACAGTTACATAAAACAGCAAATCGAGAAAGGTTTTGCACTCTATTGTTATGATTACAAGTTTCCCGACCTTTCGGAAATCGCTTACAATCATCTGCTTAACCACTTGGACGGGTACAAGGTAAAGCCCAAATTCTACATTATCAATTTTGACGACCCCCGCAAGAGCCACCGATGCAACCCGATAAACGCCAGCTTCATGTCGGACATTGCGGATGCTTACGAAGCCAGCTACACGATAATGCTCAACCTTAATCGCAGTTGGATAAGCAAGCAGGGCGATTTCTTCGTGGAAAGCCCGATTATTCTTTTGGCGGCTATAATTTGGTATTTGCGTATCTATCAGGGTGGCAAGTATTGCACGTTCCCCCATGCCATTGAACTGCTGAACAAAAAATACGCCGATGTTTTCACGATTTTGCGCAGCTATCCCGAACTGGAAAATTACCTTTCCCCGTTCGTAGATGCTTGGGAATCTGAAGCTAATGAACAGTTGCAGGGTCAGATAGCAAGTGCCAAAATTCCGTTGTCAAGGATGATAAGCCCGGCACTGTATTGGGTAATGACGGGCGATGATTTCTCGCTGGATATAAACAACCCGAAAGAGCCTAAAATACTGGTTGTCGGCAACAACCCCGACCGTCAGAACATCTATTCGGCGGCACTGGGATTGTACAATTCCCGTATCGTGAAGCTGATAAACAAGAAAGGTCAGCTTAAAAGTTCGGTGATAATAGATGAATTACCGACTATATATTTTCGTGGGCTTGACAATTTGATTGCCACCGCCCGAAGCAACAAGGTTGCCGTTCTGTTAGGCTTTCAGGATTACAGCCAGCTTACCCGTGACTACGGGGACAAGGAAAGCAAAGTAATCCAAAATACTGTGGGCAACGTGTTTAGCGGTCAGGTAGTCGGTGAAACGGCGAAAATCCTTTCCGAACGCTTCGGAAAGGTGTTGCAGAAACGGCAGAGCATGACAATCAACCAGCGGGAGAAATCCACCTCGATAAGCACCCAAATGGACAGCCTGATACCCGCCAGCAAAATATCCAACCTCACGCAAGGCATGTTCGTGGGTGCGGTGGCGGACAACTTCGATGAACGGATAGAACAGAAGATTTTCCACTGCGAAATCGTGGTGGACAATGAAAAGGTGAAACGGGAAACCGCCCGTTACGTGAAGTTGCCGCAGATTATCGACTTCACCGACAAGGACGGCAACGACCGGATGCAGGAGGAGATACAAGCCAACTATGACCGCATCCGTCAGGAAGTCCGGCAGATTGTCGAGGACGAGATAACACGGATTAAGAACGACCCGGAGTTATGCCATTTGATAAAAGAGGAAGAATAACCGATATTCTTTCCTGACAGACAGTATTTTTACTAATTTTGCAGACAAAGAAATGATTATGAACGAAAACCAAAATACGGAATGGAAAGAAAGCTGGCGTGACGAATATCTGAAATGGATATGCGGCTTTGCCAACGCCACAGGCGGCAGGATATATATAGGTATGAATGACAACGGTAAGGTAGTCGGCGTTGCCGATGCCGACAAACTGCTGGAGGACATACCGAACAAAGTGCGTGACGTGCTGGGTATCATCGTGGACGTGAACCTGCTGGAAGAAAACGGGCTGAAATATATCGAGATTGATGTACCGCCTTATTCCAATCCTATCAATTACAAAGGTCAGTACCACTATCGCAGCGGCAGCACGAAACAGGAGTTGAAAGGTGCGGCGTTGAACCGTTTTATCCTGCAACGTACTGGCAGGCATTGGGACGAGTTTCCCATAGAGTGGGCAGGCATAGAGGAACTTTCCCCCAGCGCATTGAACCGTTTCCGCAAGGAAGCGGCAAGAAGCGGGCGTGTGGACGAGGGTGTTTTGAATGATAATACAGAACACCTGCTGCATGATTTACGCCTGATAGACGAGGACGGGCATTTGAACCGTGCCGCCCTGCTGTTGTTCCACCCCGACCCGGAACGGTTTGTGTTCGGTGCATATATCAAGATAGGTTTCTTCCGGGATGATAAGGGCAACTTGGAATTTCAGGACGAAGTTCACGGTGCTTTAATGGAACAGGTGGACAAGGCAATGGACTTGATAAAGACCAAATACCTGATTTACCGCATTTCATACGAGGGCATTTCCCGGCGTGAAACGCCGCAGTTCCCGGTGGAAGCCATTCGGGAGTCGTTGATGAATGCGGTTGCTCATAAGGACTATGCCAGTGCCGTACCCATTCAGATTAGCGTGCTCCCCGACCATATCACTTTTTGGAACGCCGGGCAGTTGCCGGAAAGCTGGACGACCGAAAAACTCTTTGAAAGCCATCCGTCCTCTCCCTATAACCCGTTAATCGCCAACGCCTTTTTCAGAAGCGGGGATATTGAAAGCTGGGGACGTGGCTACAAGCGTATCTTGGAAGCTGTCAGCGCATACAAGTTGTTGCCGCCCAAACTTGAAATGTTAAGCGGTCTGATGATTACCTATTATACTGATGTACGTTCGCAGCTATTGGCGCAGCGGGTGGATGAAAGGTATATTTCGGTTATCGAGTATGCAACCAAGAATGGGCGGGTTACTAATTCAGAGGTGCAGAGTATCTTGGGAGTAAGCAAGCCGACAGCATCCCGCATACTCCAGCAAATGAATGATTGGCTGGAAATGCAGGGCAAAGTAGGTAAAGGAACTTATTATGTACCTAAATGGCTCACTAACGTATCGCAAGCATGATGCAAATTTTAATAAGTCGTTGATTATAAGCAATAAGAACTATAATTAAATGGCTCATAAATGGCTCATCCAAAGAGAGTGATTAACTTCGCTCTCTTTTTTTATGCCCTTTTCAATTCTGCAACCATTGGTTGCAGAATTTCATCCACCCGGACAAATCGGGACATCGCAGGACAAATTCGGACACCTCTTTCTGCCTATCCAAATATAGCATATTTAGTCGCTACCTTTGGGCGGGACTATTCCCGTAACCGCTAAAATTTCAATTATTTATGGCAAACAGAATGACCCCGCCCGCAGAGGGGCAGGAAAAAGACGTGCTGCTGGTCTTGGATAAACAGCAGGGCAAAGTGAGTGCCGTCAAGGGTATCGACAAGGAGGGCAACTTGCAGACCGTGCCGCCGACACACGGTGGCGAGTTCATGCAGGTGGACAAGAACAGCGATGTGTTCAGCAACTTCATTTCCAACTTCTACCGCAAGTATCAGGACACTTCCGGGCTGGAACTGTTCAGCGTCAAGGCTTCCGAAGCGGAGCGGGACGCAAAGGCAATCGAGGACAACCACCGCAACCCGACACCGGAGGGCAGCAAACGGACGGAAATGTTGCGAGTGCCGAAGCCCGACTTCCACGAGTTCAAGCAGGGCTACCGCTTCGACCCGGCAAAAATCGACTGGGAGAACCTGAAAAAAGTCGGCATCACCGCCGACACCCTGAAAAACACGAAGGACTTCGACCGGGTGATGCGTGGCTACAAGTCCCGCAACACCTACACCGTTTCGGGGACGGTGGGCGGCTTCTACCTCAAACCTACCGATGTCAAGCTCTCTTTCTATCAGGCAAAGGACGGCACGGTAGTACCCAAGTTGCACGGCGTGCAGCAGGACGAGAAACTGTTGCAACGCCCGTTCCATGAACACGACTTCACCAAGCAGGAACAGGGCAACTTGCAGGGTACTGGCAATTTGGGCGGCATCGCACAAATAAAAGACCCGAAAAGCGGCGAACAAATCCCCGTGTTCGTCAGCCGGGACAGGTACACGCACGAACTGGAATATATGCGGGCTGACAAATGGAAATGCCCCGACACCATTTGCAACGTGAAAGTCAGCCCGGAACAGAAAGCCGCCTTTGAAGCCGGGCAAGCGGTCAAAATGGAAAACCTGCAATTCAGGGATGGCACGAAGCGCAGTGCCTATTTGCAGGTCAGTGCGGTGGAGCGTGGCTTGGAGTTCTTGCCCCGTGCCGCCGTCCAGTTCTTGCAGCAGGGACAACAGTCCGCAGAGCAGCAGGTAACCGGGTTAAAGGACGGCAAGGGCGTTGAGTTCAACGGTCATGTGCAGCCCGGCGCACAGGGCAAATCCCCCGACAAGGTGCAGCCGAAAGACGTTACCCCCGCCGCCGAGAGCCGGACGCAGGTAGCAGTCAATTCCGAGGGCAAGACTAACGAAGCCACCAAGCAGGGCAAAGAGCCGCTGAAACAGGGACAGCAGAAGCCCACCGCCAAGCAGAAAGAGAAGCAGGATAAGGCGCAGGACAAGAGCCTGAAAGCGGACAAGCCCAAGAAGTCCAAAGGAATGAAAATGTAGTACCCACCCTTGAAAAGTAAAGTATTATGATTGCATTGATAGCAGAGAAGCCCAGCGTGGCAAAAGACATCGCCCGCATCATCGGGGCGACCGGGCGTAATGACGGTTATCTTTCCGGCAACGGGTACATGGTGACATGGGCGTTCGGCCACTTAATCCAGCTTGCCATGCCGGAAGCCTACGGCGTGGCGAACTTCCGCAGGGAGAGCCTGCCCATACTGCCGCCCGATTTCCAGCTAATCCCCCGTCAGGTGAAAGCCGAGAAAGGCTACAAGTCAGACCCCGGCGTGCTGAAACAGTTGAAAGTGATAAAGGAAGTGTTCGACCAGTGCGACCGGATTATTGTCGCCACCGATGCCGGGCGTGAGGGTGAGTTAATCTTCCGCTATATCTTCCATTACCTGAACTGCCGGAAACCTTTCGTGCGCCTGTGGATAAGCAGCCTTACCGATAAGGCAATCCGTGAGGGGCTGGATAACTTGCAGCCGGGAGAGCGTTACGATAACCTCTACCTCTCTGCCAAGTCCCGCAGCGAAGCGGACTGGCTGGTTGGGATAAACGCCACCCAAGCGTTGAGCGTAGCCGCCGGGCAGGGCGTGTTCTCGCTGGGCAGGGTGC
>OKTX01001201.1_pt1 | contig 9774 bp, 8 predicted proteins | sample 1606261 | NCBI WGS metagenome assembly OKTX01 (sample SAMEA3879543, study PRJEB24766) | human gut metagenome | biome: human-associated habitat; feature: feces | place: USA | collected 1985/1987 | reverse complement strand
CCGCCGTATCCGATCCTGTCCAGGGGAGACCTGAGTAATGCACGCCTTGCTTTTCTCCAGTTATCCCTTGCCTCTCCGATCGGGTCACCGCCTTCGCAGAACACATCCGGGAAAAAGTAAGGTAACAGCCGTCCTTCGGTATAATCCACTCCCTTGATATCAGAGATCATTCGAAGCGTCACACCGCTTCCGACAGAACCTACCACTGCATCCAGTCCGATGCCCGCGAAATATTTACCGTAGGGCTCTGTTCCGATCCAATGATCTCCGAGGAACATCATCGCTTCCTTGCCATAAGAATGTACAATGTCTACCAGCTCCTTCGCCAGCGCACATACCTCGATCTGCTGGAACTCTATGAAATCCAGGAACTGTTTGCTGGGAACGCGGAACATGCTGTTGTGATATCCCTGATCCACAATGTACTCCGGGCGGAATTTGTAGCCTGCCCATTTTTCAAACTGTTCCAGGATATAGGGGCTCACACTTGCGCTGTATCCGAACCACTCTACAAATTTTTCCCGCTTCTTGTCATCGAAGGTCAGTGTGAACTGATGGAAAAAGGTAGTGAAGCGGACAACGTCGATATGAGGATTGTCCTCGCACCATTTTCTCAGCTTGTCTTTGACGTACTGCTTGGTCTTGGGCTGTCTCACATCGTAAGTCAGCTGATGCGGTGTATCCTTCCAGTCATTCGTGATGAAATTGTACATGTGCACCGGATCCCAGATCAAAAATGCCAGGAAGCTTACCGTATACTCATGATAGGGGATCGTATGGATCTCCACTTCGCCGGACGCCTCATCAAATTCCCATGCATCCGTCGGCACCACTTCACCGGTCGTTCTGTCGATCACTTCCCACCAGCGCTTCGGATCATCCAGCGTGTTGACCTTAAGCTGCTCCGTATGGAAGCCTTCCATCAGACGGATGCGGAGTGTTTCCCCTCTGGCGGTGATGCGGTTGCTGATCAGGTATTCCTGCTGGATCTCCTCCGGATGCTTCATCGCCCACGCATTATCCTTTCTCGTGGTATAATAAGTCGCATATTTCTTCACCGGCTCTGACAAAAGCGCTTGTGGCATCTCGGTTCCGTCACAGTCTCTCAAAGCATCTGCGCCCAGAAGATTTTTTAACCGTATGGTTTCGTCAATGATGTCTGCATCTGTTGGCAGTGTCAGTCTTCCTGTCATCGCATGATTTCCTCCCATCGCTTTTGTACTATCTTGCAGCTGATGACTAAAGTATATCGGCTTCCTGACCTGATATCAATTTCTTTGTTGCTTGTTTTGTTATGTTTATTGCTATTTTGTTACTAAAATAGTGGATTTTTTTAAATGATTATGTATAATATGCTTATCACGATCGTATGCATTTTTATTTTTTCGTCTTTTTTACGAACGTTTTTGTAAAATATTGTTCTTTTTATATATTCATTATAAAAAATATTGCAAATTTGAAAAAGTGCACAATAAAACAAGATAAAGAAGGTGTCTGGTTATGAGTAATGAATTTATCAATATTGACTCTACAAACGCAAACAGTTCTCCGGAACATTTCCAACTGCGTTACATCTCTATCTCCAAATATGAAGGGGACTGGCAATCCCTTCCGCATACCCATCACTTTTCAGAGTTGTTCTATGTCCTGCATGGTGAGGGAGCCTTCTATATAGAGAATGAAAAGGTGCCTGTGAAGACGGACGATCTGGTCATCATCAACCCTTATGTAGAGCACACGGAGAAAACACTTCCCAACGATCCCATGGAATATATCGTATTCGGTGTGGAAGGGCTCGCTTTTTCTTTTTCCGGTGCAGGGCAGGACAACCCGAAGGGTTACAGCTTCTACAGCTACGGCGCCGACAAAAAGCAGTTCATCAACTTTGCCCAGCTGATGATGCAGGAATTCCGTGACAAGCTCCCCGGCTTTGAACAGGTATGCCACGGACTGCTTCAGGTGCTCCTGGTATATATTTCCCGGAAGCAGAACCTGTCCGTCATCTCCGACTCCTCCTTCCAATTATCCAAGGAATGTGCTCTGGCGAAGCGCTATATCGACTCCAATTATTCGCAGAACATTACCTTAGATTCACTGGCGGAGATCACACATATCAACAAATTCTATCTGGCACACTCCTTTACCGAATGTGTCGGACAGTCTCCGATCAATTACCTGACAGACCGGAGGCTGGAAGCCTGCAAGGAGCTCCTGGTATCCTCCAATCTGTCGGTAGCACAGGTAGCCACCAGTGTCGGGTTTTCTTCACAGTCCTATTTCTCGCAGATCTTCCGTAAAAAGACCGGCATGACGCCGCGCCAGTACCGGAGCCGGTATGCCCGGAAATAGAAAGGACCCCACAGACGGCTTCTGCCGCCCGTGAGGTCCCACGGATCCTCTCTACGTGATCCAACCCTTCATAAGTCCTATAAATTCCATGAAAAAATACATTCCCCTCAGCCACACTAACACTCCGCAGCCATAATACATCCATGCATTTTCCTTCTGTCTGTCCACCGCCTTACCCGTCAGGGACAGGATCACACAGATGAGTAATACCATGGTTCCGAAGGCTGCACGGTCAGGGTAATGCGGTGACAGCACCATGGCTCCCCAGGATAACAATGCCCCTGCCAACAACAGCAGGTTCTCTTTTCCGATTTTTTCTCTTAAAATTCCCGCGCAGATTACAAGCAGTACCACCGTAAGCAGGAGCGCAGGGAACAGATACTCAAAGGCTCCCTTCGCCTCGCTGTATAAGCGCAGGAACAAATTCCATAACAGACCGTGAGTATCCTCAGATGTCTCCTCACTGCGGACAAAATTGCCCGGTGCAACGATCATCAGAATACTTCCCACCAGACAGCTGATATTTCCAAGATACATCCATAACGGTATCCTTTTATGATCCTTACGTCTTAAGATCATCACCAGGAGACTTAAGATCCATACCGCCGGTCCCATATTTTCATTGCTCCATCCGGCGATCAGCCCTAACGGCAGGATCCACAGAGTGATTCCCGCAAGATTCCTCTCCCCGCAATCTTCGTAGCGCAGATAACAATATAAAAATGCCAGCAAAAATCCTGCCATATACAGATAATTCGCCGCCCCGGACTCCCAGACCATACTCATTCTCCAGTTGGCATTGAGTCCCAGTAACATACTCATTGCCGCAAAAAAGTACGGGAATCCACGTCTTCCGGACACCTCACAGATCAGCCATGAAAGAAGCAGCGTCATACCGGTATTAAAAATATCCGCCCAGTGCTCCCCGCACAACAGTATGAGCTGCAGCAACCCATGTGCCATGCTTCTTCCGCCCCAGTTAAAATAGTGCCAGATCTGTGCATGGATAATGTCACGGATGTTCTGTATCGGAGTATCCGCGTACAATAATGTGGAATACCATTCATCATCCATCATAAAATCCGTCAGATAATTGGCATACCAGATCATAACTGTCGTAAACAGGATCAGTACCAGACTGCTCCGGCGAATTATTTTTTTCTGCTTTTCCTGCATATTTTTCTCCTACAGCCGGATCCTCTTCAGACGGTCCACTGCCTCGACAGTGTTCTCGTAACTTCCGAAAGCCGTCAGGCGGAAGTAATGCTCACCGCTTGGTCCGAATCCGGATCCGGGAGTACCTACCACGTTGACATTCTCTAACAGATAATCGAAGAACTCCCAGCTGGTCATGCCGTTCGGCGCTTTCAGCCAGATATAGGGAGCGTTCACACCGCCGGATACGGTAAATCCTGCTTCTTTTAAGCCCGCAAGGATATAGTGTGCGTTGTTCATGTAATAAGCGACCTGCTCCTTCAGCTGTGCCTTACCTGCTGCAGAGTATACTGCCTCACCGGCACGCTGTACGATATAGGGTGCTCCGTTGTATTTGGTGCCGTGTCTTCTCGCCCACAGTGCATGGAGGCTGACATCCCCACTCTTTAAATCCTTGGGGATCACGGTAAAGCCCAGACGCACTCCGGTAAAGCCGGCATTTTTGGAGAAGGAACGGAACTCGATGGCACAGGTTCTGGCTCCTTCACATTCATAGATGCTGTGAGGCACATCCGGCTCGGAAATATATGCTTCGTAGGCTGCATCGTAAAGGATGACAGCGCCTACCTTATTCGCATAGTCCACCCATTCCTGCAGCTGTGCCTTGGTGATCGTGGCACCGGTAGGGTTGTTGGGGAAGCATAAATAGATCAGATCCGGGGTCTCCTTCGGCAGTTCGGGTGCGAAACCGTTCTCTGCCAGACAGGGCATATAGATCACATCACTCCAGGTCTCGGACTTCGGATCGTAAGTGCCGGTTCTGCCTGCCATGACATTAGAATCCACATATACAGGGTAAACAGGATCACATACCGCGATCTTATTGTCCAGGCTGAAGATCTCCTGAATATTGCCGCAGTCACATTTTGCTCCGTCGGATACAAAGATCTCGTCCGGCGCAATATCACAGCCTCTTGCCTTATAATCATTCTCTGCGATAGCATTGCGCAGGAACTCATAGCCAAGGTCGGGAGCGTAACCATGAAAAGTCTCCGCTTTTCCCATCTCATCCACCGCACCGTGCAGCGCATCAATGATAGCAGGTGCCAAAGGCTGTGTCACATCTCCAATTCCCAGACGGATGATCTTTTTGTCCGGGTGTGCTGCGGAATACGCGTTTACCTTTTTACCGATGGTGGAAAATAAATAGCTTCCGGGAAGTTTTAAATAGTTGTCGTTTACTTTAAACATAGTACGTTCTCCTCTCTATGATCCTTGGTGCAATGTTGCTGTCACCTTGCTGTCGTAATAAACAATTTCTTCGCACTATGTGCTTCCGAAATTGCAACGCCCATTCGTAATCCGGGCTGATCGCCCTACTTACTCATGTTCGTTTACCCCTCTCATAGAAACACGTCTCTGCCTGCAAGCAGTCACGCCGTGTTTCTATGGAGGAGTTTATTCTATCAGATGGAGTACGGGTCAACTTCACCCTCAAATACGATCTTCGCAGGTCCGGTCATATAGACCAGATCCGCCACACGGTCCCATTTGATGTGCAGTTCACCGCCTAATAGTTTAACAGTTATTTCCTCGTCCGTCAAACCATTTAGCACGCACGCCACCGCCGTAGCGCAGCACCCGGTACCGCAGGCAAGGGTCTCCCCGGTGCCTCTCTCCCAGACGCGCATGAATACATTCTTCCGATCCAGGATCTCTACGAATTCGGTATTCGTCCGGTTGGGGAAACAGGAATGGTGCTCGAACTTCGGACCGATCTTCTCAATATCAAGATCCTTTACCCCCTTCATAAATACAATGGCATGGGGATTGCCCATGGAGACACAGGTCATACGGTATTCCTCACAGTCCACTGTGATCGGTGCATCCACTACAGCAGGCCCCACCGGGGTCTGCTGTGTTGCTTCCGCTATCACCGGCACCTCCACAGGTGTCAGGACCGGCTGTCCCATGTTCACCTGTACCATAGTTACCTGCCCTCTGTCCGTGGCGGTCCTGCCCTCCACCGTGAGCTTTAAGTATTTTATTTTACCGGCACTGACGATGGTAATGTCTTCCTGGTCCGTCAGTCCCTTATCGTAGACGTATTTTGCCACGCAGCGGATACCGTTGCCGCACATCTCCGAGCGGCTGCCGTCCGCATTGTACATCTCCATCTCGAAATCCGCTTCCTCTGCCGGATTGATGAAGATCACGCCATCACCGCCGATGCCGAAATGCCTGTCGCTTAACTTTCTTACGATCTCGGGCTTTTCCTCCTTGGAAAGCTTCTCCGTAAAGCCATTAACATATACATAATCATTGCCACAGCCCTGCATTTTTGTAAATTTCATGTATTGCTGTTCCTCCTGTTGTTCTCTTTCATATTCATTGCCTGTGTCGTCCGGAATACTAGCACTCTTTCCGTGCCGCCCTATTTACTCTGTCATCATGGACAGCACCATCTGTGCCGTCTCCACCAGATTCGTCCCACTGTCCATACTGGTCTTCTGAAGATACCGGTGGGCTTCTTCTTCCGTCATATGATTTCTTGCCATCAAAAGCTCTTTGGCATCTTTGATCGCTTTTTCATCCGCCGCATTTCGGGTCTTCGGCTGCATGCGCCGTTTTCTTCTGCGGCGCTCCACGCCTTCCACCATCAGGTTCACGGTATTGATCAGGTCCTGAACCTTTAACGGCATGGAGAGACATACGATGCCGTTGCCGTAGCATTCACTGATCAGATTCTGGGATGCCATCAGAAGCATCTCGAAGCCCTCCGGCAGATCCTCATGAAGTTCTGTATATATCATATCCGCCAGCTTATAACTGCAGATCACGATTCCGTCATTCAGTCCGTCCATCTGGCTGATCGCCTGGGTGCCCGTAGTACAGATACCCGTGACCTGAAAGCCACTGCGTACCAGGATATTCTTGATGCCCTTGGCTTCCTCCAGCTTCGGCAGCACGACAATAATGTTCGTCATTCGCCCACCTCCTTTCTTCTGTGTTTTTACTCTTTCATTACAAAAGAAAGGATTTTATCAATACTTATACAGATACTCCTGAATCTCCCATTCGGATACCTGGGAGCGGTACTCATGCCACTCCTTACGTTTGGCATCGATGTATTTTCCGGCAATATGCTCGCCTAAAACATCCTGGATAAAGGTATCCTTCTCCAGTTCTTCCACTGCCTCTAACAAAGTACCCGGCAGCTGGTCGATGTTAAGCTCCTTCCGCTCTTTGGCGGTCAGTGCAAAAATGTTCGCATTGATACTCTCGGGGGGCAGGGTCTTCTCCTTAATGCCCTGTAAACCGGCGCTTAAGCAGACTGCCAGCGTCAGATAAGGGTTCGCTGCGGAATCGGGACTGCGCAGCTCGATACGGGTACCCTCTCCGTCCGCAGTGGCCGGAATACGGATCAGGGGGCTGCGGTTGGTCGTGCTCCATGCGATATAGACCGGCGCCTCGAAGCCGGGCACCAGACGCTTATAGGAATTCACCAGCGGATTCGTGATAGCTGCCATTCCTTTGATATGCTTCATAATACCGCCAATGAAATAATAAGCTTCCTTACTCAGACCGTTAGGATCGGAAACATCCTGGAATATATTTTTCCCGTCCTTTTGCAGGGACATATTGATATGCATGCCGGAACCGTTGACGCCGAACTTGGGCTTCGGCATAAAAGTAGCGTGCAGACCGTGGCGTCTTGCGATGGTGCGCACTGCCATCTTGAAGGTCATGATATTATCTGCGGTATGTAATGCCTCATCGTATTTGAAATCGATCTCATGCTGCGCCGGAGCCATCTCATGATGGGATGCCTCGATGACAAATCCCATATCCTCCAGGTTCATGACGATGTCACGGCGGGCATTTTCACCGAAATCCAACGGTCCAATATCGAAATAGCCTGCCTGCTCATGGGTGTTGGTAGTCGGCATAGTATTTTCATCCGTATTGAATAAGAAAAATTCACACTCGGGACCGACTTCAAACGTATATCCCATATCTTCTGCCTGCTGTACCGCACGCTTCAGCACATAACGGGGATCTCCTTCAAAAGGCTGACCGTTGGGGCGATAGACATCACAGATCATACGTGCCACCTTGCCCTGCTGGGGTCTCCAGGGGAAGATCTCTAACGTGGACAGATCCGGGTACAGATACATGTCGGATTCCTCGATCCTGGCGAATCCGTCGATCGCCGAACCGTCAAACATACATTTATTACTTAACACCCGGTCTAACTGACTGGCTGTCACTGCAATATTTTTCAGATTGCCAAACAGATCCGTGAACTGCAGACGGATGAATTCCACATCCTCTTCTTCCACAAGACGGATGATATCTTCCTTGGTATAATTGTTCATCGTTACCCTCGTTTCTGCGCCGCCTGTCTGCTCCTTTTCCACGGGGCGGACGCATCCGTGAAAAAATACTTACACTAAATATAGCAATGCCTGTTTTGTCTTGTCAATGCGAAGTTCTCCTCATTTGCGGTACTATGTGGGAGACCCTTCGCATACTATTTATAAAGATCATCCCATCATTCCAAGGAGACCCAAGAATGAGTGCAAATACAAAGATCGTTGTCCTTCGCAGAAAAGAACTGCTCTATACCGGAATCTTCGCCGCGCTGGGGGTGTTGTTCGTCATATTACTGTTGATGTTATTGTTACCGGGAAAAGATGCGGATACCTCCTCCGGGGCACCGGATTCCCCTGACGGTACTGCTGCTACCGCTATGCCGGACAATGTGGCGGATCTCGGACGTTCATCACAGTTCTCTGATGCGGAGGATGCCTCCACGGGAGCTGTTGCCGATGCCGGTGCTGTTCTGGATAACGTCTCCGGGTCTGTCGGTACTGACAATACATATATCCCCGGAATCTATACCACGGAGCTGATCCTCGGCAGTGAGACTGCAAACGTGGAAGTCATCGTAAATGACCACGCCATTACATCCGTAAGCCTCGCCGATCCGAGCGAAACACTTATTACCATGTATCCACTGTTAGAGCCCACTATGGAATCCCTAAACGACCAACTCTGTGAGATGCAGGATCCGAGCCAGGTGACCTATTCCGCCGAGACCAGATATACTTCGCTGGTGCTGCTGGAAGCCGTGAAGGCATCCCTGGAAAAGGCAAAGCCCAAGGCTACGCCGGAAGCGACGGGCGCGCCGGTGGCTTCCCCCGAGAATGCAACGGCCACTTCGTCGGAAACGGATGGGAAAACCGCGGAACCTACGAAGATGCCGACAGCGGATATTAATCCTGCAGCGTAAGGACTCGGGTGCACGGTTTACAAGATAGCGTAACAATCGCAGCTATTGCGCAGGCACAAATCTGTACCTGGCTCATCGTGTACACAAAAAAGGGCGCATGCCTCCCGGCATGCACCCCATTGTGCGTTTTATTGTAATATTTTGTTTGCAACACTGGGTTTATTTTATACTATTTGCGGTGGAGATGCAAGGGAAAATTATTTGCTATATTTGGGCACGAATTCTATCTTAAGCGTCATCCCCATACCCTCAGCCAGCCTCTTAAGTAAATTTAAGGAAGGATTTCTTGTTCCATTTTCAATCTTACTAATATCCGCCTGGCTGATTCCTGTGCGTTCCGACAATTCTTTTTGAGTCATGTTCACTGAATTTCTTGCATCCACCATAGCTCTGATCACATCAAGTTCCGGCTGAATTGCCTCATACTCTTTTCGGAATTCGTCATTCTTCATTTCCTCAGAAAGCATTTCATTTAAGGTTTTCATTCTCTGCCATCCTTTCTATAAAATCTATTCTCCGCTTCTTGGCTATTTGTATCTCTTCTTGAGGTGTCTTCTGCGTTTTCTTGATAAATCCATTGGTTAATACTATTTTTCTGTCATAATAGAAGAAGTACATAACTCTGGTAATATCACTTCCAAACTTACATCTAAGTTCAAAGATTCCATCTTCTATGTATTTACTGTATGGTTCTCTAAGCATACTGCCTTTTTCCTGCAGTATCTCCAACATACCATACATCTTTGCTCTCATTTTGGGAGTTAATTGTTTTAGGAAATCCTGCACAGGTATTTTCCCGTTAACATCCTCATATGCAATTACTTCAAATATCATTCTCTCTTCTCCTTTAGTATATGTTATATATGCCATATTGTCAATGAAACATTCTTATCCCTCTCCTGTTTCTGTTATTGTCATTGGGTAATTAAGCCGGAATTCTTCTGAAGTCGCAGACATCAGTTTACACTGATATA
>OKTX01001197.1_pt1 | contig 9790 bp, 3 predicted proteins | sample 1606261 | NCBI WGS metagenome assembly OKTX01 (sample SAMEA3879543, study PRJEB24766) | human gut metagenome | biome: human-associated habitat; feature: feces | place: USA | collected 1985/1987 | reverse complement strand
CGCCTTTATCGGGCACATCAATGGGAATCTGGCTTGAGACATTATCCCGTAAATTAAGTTTAAGATATTCAAGGGTCGCGTTTACGAGTTCGTATGGAAATGATTCTTTGATAAAAACGGCTCTTTTCGCCAAGGGTACTCCCAAGCGTTCACCGACATTCCATGCCAAATGGCGAAGTCCAGGCGACCTCAGCGGATTGTCTATATTGGAACGAATCGGTTTATATGACTCAGGTTGATCGTAAGCCATATACTCTATATTGGAAATGAGGGTGGCAATATCCTCTTTGGAGAGATAGGGGGCAGTCTTGACGGTTACATATTCCCGAATCGCATCCATGATTTCCGCTTGCCTTTCAATCTCTTTCTTTTTGAGTTCCACCAATATGGAATCATATTTATTCAAATGAGAATCTTGCGGACAATCAGAGTTTACAGTATTTTGATTTGACTGTTGGGACGGAGGACACTCCTGTTCAGCCAAACCCATCGGTTGCTCGATGGGCAGTATTTCAGTAGCATCCATAGATTCTATGGCGTTCTCTGATTCTACAATAGGCGTAAATAGCTCGCCCAAAGAGAAGTTGATAGGATTCTTCGTTAGCCAAGTGTAGAAAAATCGTTGCAGGAGACCGCACAATATAATTGTAACCACAAGGCCTATTATAACTGGAGTTGTTATTGTTGTGGTATTGATTTGGTGATAAGTGAGTAGGTAAGTGTCTACTGCCACATAGGCAATTACCAATAATGCAAGAATAAAACTTATCCTCTTGGTCCGAATTTGAGTATTATTTGTCATCTGCTGCAAGTATTTGAAATGGTTATATGGCAAAGTTATGTGCTATATTCCAGATATATATAATTAGTGATGACGAATCGCTCAATATTTGTAAAAAATAACGGTTAGAGTATGATTTTGGGTGAAAAATCATACTCTGACTGCAGAAATCGAGGACAAAGCAGCTGTCAGTCTTGCCGTGTCAGGGTGATTTTCTTGCTGGCTTCACGTTTGTTGGCATCCACGACTTTGATATACCTTTGAGTGGTGGTGATACTCTTGTGCGCCATAATGCTCTGTATGGTGCGGATGTCCGTCCCGGCAGCTGCTTGTAGCGTCGCAAATGTTCTACGATACGAGTGAAATGTTATGTTCTTGGTAATTCCGGCAGAACGAATCCATTCTTTCATCGGTATTTGCGTCCAACTGCGCATAAGCCCCTTGAATACCAAACCTTTCTTTTCAGAATTATAGCCAATCAATCCCAAAGCTTCTTCACTGATGGGAATGATGTCTTCCGCCTTGTTCTTTTGCGTAATGATGTGTACACATTTCCCACCGGCAGAATAGTCCACGATGTCTTCCCAACATAGCGAGAGAATGTCACTGATGCGCAAGCTGGTCATACAGGAAAACAGCGATGCCGTTTTCAGAATAGGTTTCTTGCAAGGTGTCTCAGCCAATTTGTACAATTCCTCAACTGACAGGGCCTCTTTCATTACATCTTCTGTCTCTATCTTTTCCAAGAAATCATTGACATTGGTCTTTATCATCCCATTACGATAGAGTATTTTCAGGAAACCTCTGAAAGTAGACCAGTATCCTGATGCGGAGTTCCGTGTGATACGTCCGTTACGCCTTAGCTTCTTGGCACTCAGCAGATATTCCCGAAACTTGTTACAGAGGTCGATGTCAATCTCTTCAAAGGTGCATTTACCATGTACGAAGTTACTGAAATGCAGATAGACAAACTCCCATTTCTGGTCATGCTTACGGAGCTGCTTGCGATAATACTCCAGAAAGTCTGCCTTGAGTTTGTACTTGTCAAAGAAGTCATACCGTTCATTGACTACCGACTCGAACCTGCGGCAACGGATGGCTTCGGCTTTCTCGGTCATTACCTCGTTGAAATTCTGTTCACGTTTGTTTCTCGGATTGGCATAGATATAAATACCAAGCGATTCATGACGGATAACTTTCATTGTCTCTTTGTCTCGATACCCCGGATAATAATCCAGATAGAAAGACATCATCCTGCCTTTTAGCGGACGTGTCCTTAATGTCACGGTCTTGCATTCATGCATAATGTTATATTTTTATGGTTATTATTAATTCGTCGGCGAAACTCTATAATGTAATCATGCAGATTACCTACAGCAGGGATTAATTTTTGAATAATTTACGGATAGTCATAAATTAGACTATTTGCGGACACCCATTACCCGGTCAAACTCCACTTTCAGGAATCTGACGAACCGTCCGTTCTTCTCACGGTTGATCTGATGGAATTGCAGAATACCGTAAACCGAATCACGAGAGAGCTTGAATTTCTCCATTGCCTCCTTGACGGTATAGTATTCCGCCTTGCTCTCCTGTTCGGAACTCTTTGAGAGGTCGAAGTGGAGCTTGGAGTAGAATATCTGCCCATGCTCCTTCTTGGATGGAATGTTGTTCCGATACACCTGCGAACGGATGGCGACACGTGTCATGCCGTACTTCTCTTGAATCTCTTCCGGTGTGTACCATTCAGTAAGGTCGGAATCCACCTCGTATTTGGCAAAGGCGGCATCGATATGTTTCTTGCTGTAATAGTTGAACTGGCGGATTCTCACTTTCGGCACTTTATGTTGCCTTGTGTAAGTCCACACCCATTTAGCGTTGACTTTGTATTTTTCTGCAATCTCTTCGGCTGTGCAATACTCAGAGATGTCGAAGTCCTCTTTGGGCAAGACACGCTCGTAAGGTTTGGTTTTCATCATCAGTTCAATGTCAGCACGGCGGATGAGTGACTTCTTGCCGCTGATGCGTGAAGCCCGAAGTTTGGATTCCTTTACCAATTTATATATGTACTGTCTGGTTACGCCTATTAACTTTGCTGCTTGGGCAAAAGAGAAGAAATCCTGCCCCTCGGCGGCTTGTCGAGGTTGCAATAATTCTTGCGACCGTTTCAACTGTCGCTTACGTTCCCGGATGCGCTCCTTGTAGCCAAGATTGGAACACTGATGGCTACAATAACAGGTCGTTGTTTTTTGAGCTATGAATGGCTTTCCGCACCATTGACAAATCTTTCTTACTTCCATATTTTCTCGTTTATATTGGCGGTAATTTCGCCTTATTTCTCCCGATTTTTGTCAACACATGTAAACCACTGTCAACACACGTCAACTAATGCGTCACTGTGACATTCGGGTTAACCGTGAATTTCTGTCGTGGTAGAAATATGATAGAAAAATATGGATAAAAACCGTTATCTCCAAATACGGATTGGAAACCGTTAAAATAGAAAAGTCACTGAAATACAGCGACTTTATTCTAAATGGTTATGGTTGCTTATGGCTATTTCCAAGCCATCACTTTCCTTTACAGAAGGTATAAAATCCTTTCATGAAACGTTTCAATACCCTAATGACAGAAATTTATCCCCTCTTTCTTTTATCAGGCCTTGATATGTGACTGCTGATACTCGGTAGGCGTCACGCCAAATTCCTCTTTAAAACATTTCGTAAAATACTTAGGATTACTGAAACCTACAGCGTATGCCACTTCAGATATGGTCTGAGTACGCGCAAGCAACATCATACAGGCACGCTTCATCTTTATATTGCGTACAAAGTCCAAAGGTGTCAATCCGGTCATAGATTTTATTTTACGGTATAAAGTAGATTTGGACATGTTCATTTCTTCGGAAAGTCTTTCCAAATCAAATTCAGACTCTTCCAGATGTTGTTCTATGCTTTCAATTATAGACTGCAGAAACAACTTGTCGGCAGACGGATAAGCTAAAGTTTCCAAATTGACGTCTTCTTCTTTACGAAAAGCCGCCTGACGCATCTTAAACGATCTGATAAGATTATCCACACGGGCAAAAAGTACTTTCATTTCAAATGGCTTTGCAATATAACCATCCGCTCCGGCATCATAACTGGCTATCCGGTCATCAATGCCGTTCTTCGCAGTAAGTATGACCACCGGAATATGATTAAAACGCAAATCCGACTTAATACGAGTGCAAAGCTCCCAACCATTGATATCAGGCAACATCACATCACAAATAATCATATCCACTTCATGGTTGCTTAGTTTATCCCAAGCTTGCTGTCCGTCTGCCGCAGTCCATACACTATACTTTTCCTTAAATATTTCTTTCATGATATAGAGTAATTCTGCATTATCATCTATCAACAGAAGAGTAGATTTATCCGTATCTCCATCAGATGAAACATCATCCTCTGCCACAATTACACATTCGGTGATATCCATTGCCACACTTTCCAACTCGTCCACTATTTCATCATGCTTATACCCCGTTCTGTCAATGGGAAGTTCTACCGTAAAACAGGTACCTTTACCTAATTCACTGTCTACTGTGATAGTTCCATGATGAAGATTCACCAACTCTTTCGTCAAAGAAAGCCCGATACCATTCGATTCGATTCCCACCTGTTTCTTACTACTATAAAAACGAGTAAAAATATAATTGATTTCTTTGGATGAGATACCTATTCCCTCATCCTTTATTTTGATAACCAAGACCTTATTTCCTTCCTTATTTATAAGGTATACGTTTACTTTGATACATTTATATTCGGGAGTGTATTTTACGGCATTCGATAACAGGTTATATATTATTTTGTCTAACTTATCAAAATCCAGATAACCTTTAATTTCCAATGGTTCTACGTCAATCTCTAAAATTATGCCTTTCTTTTGAGCAAGAGGAAGAAAATTCGTCTTGCAAATATTCTGTATAAACTCACTGATATTTCCTTCGGACACATTCAGATTCATTTTTCCCACATCCATCTTTCTAAAGTCCAAAATCTGCTGTATTAACCGTTTCAGTTTGTCGGCATTGGATTTCAGTATTACAGACTGTTGTCGGATAGCAGGAACTTTTTGTTCCAAATGGTCAGTAACACAAGAAATGACTGTCAGCGGAGTTAGTAATTCATGAGAGATATTTGTAAAATAGTTCAATTTTGTCCGTGCCAGCTCTTCTTTTAGTTTCACTTCATTTTTGATTTTAATACGCTGCGCATAAGTATGAAAAGACAGATAGACAGCAAGTACAATCAAAACAAAGTAAACCATATATGCCAACCAAGTTTCATAAAAAGCCGGAGCCTGGACAATAGCCAATACAACTTTGCCTTCCGTCCATTTTCCTTGTCCATATTTCCATTTTAACCAGAATGAATAAGTACCTTTCTTTAACTGATTATAAAAAGCAGAATTCTTATCATAGGACAGATATACCCAATCCTTATCTACTCCATCCAATTTATAAGCCATCTCTACCTTGGAATTCAATGAATAGATAAGCGATGAAAAAAATATTTCTATATTTCTGGAATTGGGGGCCAAAGAAATCCGGTTGATGGTATGAAGTGATTCATCTTCAGCAAAGAATATACTTTTATTTTCAATTTTTACATCCGTAACGACAGGAGAAAACTGTATCTTATCCGCTGACAAGACACTACCAGACTGAATATGTATAAAACCACGATGCCCACCTACATACAGCCCTCCTTGTCTGTCCCTGCTTATCGCTCTATACCTGAATACATCAACCCATATATTCCCATCCGAAGTGGCATAATTCATACATACCTTCTGATAAATATTATATTGAAGCACCTTTTTGTTAGTTATAATCCACACATTGTTTTCATCAGCAAGTAACCCCAACACAGAGCAATCATCTATCTGATTATCCAAAGCCATATTTTCAAATGCCTCTTTATTCGTATCCGATTTGAATATTCTCCCTAAAGAAGAAACCAACCATAAGCAACCCTCCCTATCTATACAGGCATGATTTACATTTTCCTGTCCTGAAAGAACTGGAATACAAGCTTTTAATTCATAAGATATATTCCTATCAATACAGCTTAACCTGTACACCTTTTTATCAGTAGACACTCCCCATATGTTACCTTCCCTATCACTTGTCAAGGAAGACATCTCTGGAAAATCAGAACTTGCTGCAAGTAAAATAGAATTATCAGGACGCTTTACATAAAGCCCCGACTGGCTAAAAATCCATAAACTACCTTTATTATCTTCAACCAAGTCCCTGATATTTCCCGGATTATAGATTTGTTTTTCCAAATCAATATCCTCTTCCAACTGTATCTTCATACCCTGATGAGTCATTCTCATTACCCGTGCACCATATCTGGGACTGATCCATACTCCTTCCTTAAGCTTGGATTTCACAATAATGCTTACTTCGCCCGGATTTGACAAATTATTACCACTATTATCTGCAAATAGATCTTGTGACAAATCATACAGGCAAAGCCCGTATCTATCCTGATTGACCCACATTACATCATTTTTATCCAAGCAAAGATTCAAGATATTCGCATCCCAACCCATGTGTTTTTTAAGTTGCGGCAAAGGATAATTATCAATCTTCGAATTATCAAAGAAAATTGTATATGCCATATCATAAGACCCCAGCCACAGATTCCCTTCTCTGTCTTTCATGATTTTAGTGTACATCATGTGTGTATCTACCAAATCATGTATATCCACAGATACCAATGTACCCTCTTCGGTATATTGCAAGGCGTAAAGTTCATTATAAGACAATAGCCACAAGTAGCCGAATGTATTATCTTGCGTCATACTATAAAAGATCGGTTCCGTTTCCCCACTTCTGGAATTGATAATATGATGTCTTTTATAACATTCTTCCCCTTCTTTCTTTGGAAAGAACTGCCATAGTCCTTCACCCCACGTACCAATCCAATAATTGCCCGATTGGTCTTGACACATAGTATAAGGTGCATTATTCTTGCCTAATGGAGGATAAGTAACAAAAGAATCTGCCTTTTCATCATATCTGAACAAGCCTCCTCCCGTAAGCGCCCACATATTTCCCTCTCTATCCTGATAAACAAAATTAATGGCATGCCTATTCTGTTGTGAGCCGAAAATATCATATTCCTTCACAATAGAAGCCGTAGAATTACATCTGTATATTGTATTACCGGCTCCTATCCAAATATTGTCTTCTTTATCTGCTGCCATATAATTAATCCCCTTATCCAACAATCTCGCATCCGGAAAAGGAGTTATTTTACAGGTTTGTTTATCATAAAGATTTAATCCTTTCCACGTACCGATCCACACATAGTGATCATTATCCATTATATTTGAAATTGAGTTATTAGTGAGCAAATTCAGGTTCTTATAATCAGCCCGGAAAGGCTGCAAACGAAAACCATCATACCGTGCCAGCCCATTAGTGGTTCCTATCCACAAATATCCTTCTTTATCCTGATAGATATCAAAAATCTCATTGGACGAAAGTTGATAGAAAAAAGGAAGCTGCTTAGATATCATATGCTGCGCACAAACAGAGTATTTACCTAAAAATAAAAGTAAGAAGAGGAAAAAGTACTTCATAGCTATTAGATGTATTGATGGAAACAAAGTTATGGAAATTAATTGTTTGGTAGATGATTTTAGCAAGGAATTCGTATTGAAACAGGAAAAATAATACACCTATACCTTAAATATCTAAATAATATACTTGTAAGTTCTATAATCTTATCCTCGAAAGATTATAAATCTTACAATCTTATCATCGTATATCTTACAACTGCTATTTGTATAAATAAATACAATAAATTTTGTAAGGTGTATACCTAATGTGTACTACTCCCAAAAATGTAAATAAAAACAAATATATATACATGATAAAAAAGTTTTTTATTTTCTGTTCTTTCCATATATCTCCACGACTTTCATTATCTTTGCAACCACTTAATAACAAAGATATTAAATAACAAAAATAGATCATGGAATACAATTTCAGAGAGATTGAAAAGAAATGGCAACAAAGATGGGTAGAGAACCATACCTATCAAGTAACCGAAGACGAAAGCAAAAAGAAATTCTACGTATTAAACATGTTCCCCTATCCATCGGGAGCAGGCTTACACGTAGGACACCCGCTAGGATACATTGCTAGTGATATTTATGCCCGTTATAAACGTTTGCAAGGTTTCAACGTGCTGAACCCGATGGGATATGACGCATACGGACTTCCTGCAGAACAATATGCTATCCAGACCGGACAACACCCTGCCATCACCACTGTGAACAATATCAACCGCTACCGTGAACAGTTGGATAAAATCGGTTTCTCTTTTGATTGGGACCGTGAAGTACGTACTTGTGAGCCCGGTTATTACCATTGGACTCAATGGGCTTTCCAGCAGATGTTCAATAGCTATTATTGCAATGACAAACAGCAGGCACGTCCCATCAGCGAACTGGCGGAAGCATTTTCTAAATATGGCAACGAAGAATTAAACGCCGCTTGTAGCGAAGAACTACATTTCACCGCTGAAGAATGGAATGCCAAAAGCGAAAAAGAAAAACAGGAAATCCTGATGAACTACCGTATCGCTTATCTGGGCGAAACAATGGTGAACTGGTGTCCGCAATTGGGAACTGTTCTTGCCAATGATGAAGTAGTAGACGGAGTTTCAGAACGTGGAGGTTTCCCTGTGGTACAGAAAAAGATGCGTCAGTGGTGTTTACGTGTTTCAGCTTATGCACAGCGGCTGCTGAACGGGCTAGACACCGTGGACTGGACTGATTCACTGAAGGAAACACAACGTAACTGGATCGGACGCTCGGAAGGTACGGAAGTACAATTCAAAGTGAAAGACAGCGATATTGAATTCACCATCTTTACTACCCGTGCAGATACCATGTTCGGCGTAACCTTCATGGTATTGGCTCCGGAAAGTGAACTGGTTCCCCAACTTACCACCGAAGCACAGAAAGCAGAAGTAGAAGCCTATCTAGACCGTACCAAGAAACGTACAGAACGTGAACGTATCGCCGACCGCCGTGTGACCGGTGTATTTAGTGGCTCATACGCTGTCAATCCGTTTACCGGCGATGCTGTTCCCGTATGGATCAGCGATTATGTATTGGCAGGTTATGGTACAGGTGCTATCATGGCGGTTCCTGCTCACGACAGCCGTGACTACGCTTTTGCAAAGCATTTCAACCTGCCTATCGTTCCGTTGGTAGAAGGTTGTGATGTAAGTGAAGAAAGTTTCGATGCCAAAGAAGGTATTGTTTGCAACTCACCCCGCAAGGATGTCACTCCTTACTGTGACCTTTCTTTGAACGGACTGACCATCAAAGAAGCTATCGCAGCTACCAAAGAATATGTGAAAGCCCACAACCTGGGACGTGTGAAAGTGAACTATCGTCTTCGTGACGCCATCTTCTCACGCCAGCGTTATTGGGGCGAACCGTTCCCCGTATATTACAAAGATGGTATGCCTTATATGATTGATTCCTCTAAATTGCCACTTGAACTTCCCGAAGTGGCTAAATTCCTGCCGACTGAAACAGGCGAACCTCCATTGGGACATGCCACCAAGTGGGCTTGGGATGTAGAAAAAGGCGAAGTAGTGGAAAATACGTTAATTGACCATGTCCATGTATTCCCACTTGAACTGAATACCATGCCGGGCTTTGCCGGTTCATCCGCATACTATCTGCGCTATATGGACCCACATAACAACCAAGCACTGGTATCAGAAAAGGCAGATCACTACTGGCAGAATGTAGACCTCTATGTAGGTGGTACAGAACATGCTACCGGCCATTTGATTTATTCTCGTTTTTGGAATAAGTTCCTGCATGACCTAGGCGTAAGCATCAAGGAAGAACCATTCCAGAAATTGGTAAATCAAGGAATGATTCAGGGACGAAGCAATTTTGTATATCGTATCAAAGATACCAATA
>OKTX01001194.1_pt1 | contig 9862 bp, 10 predicted proteins | sample 1606261 | NCBI WGS metagenome assembly OKTX01 (sample SAMEA3879543, study PRJEB24766) | human gut metagenome | biome: human-associated habitat; feature: feces | place: USA | collected 1985/1987 | reverse complement strand
CCTTGGAGCGCAGCGAACATTTGCAGCATTCGACCTGAAACTGGAAGCGTCAGCGAACGCTCCTCCCCACCGTACGTTCTCCATCCGCACAAATGATTCAGTTTGCTGCAAAGGCTTGCGGCGCGGGAAAGCTTTAGACTAAATCCTTGGAATCCATATCCGGATAGCGGACGGCGGTCCGGTTTAAAGAATGATCCCACCAGAGCGGCTATCACGACACGCAGGAACGTAATAAACAAGTGTTCCCGTTCGGTCCTTCTCTTCATTTTTGTTGACCTCGCCGGGAATCCATATTAGAAATATTTAACATTAAAGTTAAATATAAAATGAATAATCCCTCTTCCCTGCAACCTACGCTCAGAGCCCTGGCTGACCCCACACGCCGTGAAATTCTGGAAATACTGAAAAACGGCGCCATGCCGGCCGGAGAAATCGCGGAACATTTCAGTATTACCGGAGCCGCTATCTCCCGCCACCTGTCTGTTTTAAAAGAAGCCGATCTCGTCCGCGACCACAGGGAAGGCAAATTCATCTTTTACGATATCAACCTGAGCGTTCTTCAAGAAATACTGGTCTGGATAGGCAATTTCAAGGCGGCCCGCGAAACATCCTCCGGAAAATGGAGCAAAATCATCGGAACCCAGCCCAATCATTAAACGCCATGCAGCCAACCCCGCTCTCTGCTCAATCTTCCCCATCCTGGTGGATCGGGCCAATTTTCAACGAACTTGTCATAGCCCTGTTTCCCGTGCTGACTTACTATGCAGCCGTATCGTCACGGCTGCCCGCCCGCGTCGCCGTACATTTCAATGAATACGGCATGCCCACCCGTTTTGAGGACAAGAACGGCATGGACGCCCTTCTGGGATTCATTGGCCTGGGAATCCTCGGCTTCCTCATCGGGAAGATTCTCCGTCTGATCATCCTTTTGCCCATTCACTTCAGCAGGAATGAAAACAACCGGCGGATTGGCGCGAAGATGGCCACGTACGCGGAATTCTTCCTGGTCGTCCTGTTTTCCTATCTTTGCCTGACCATTCAAAAGACAAGCCTGGCAAATACGGTCAGCCTGGGAGACACGGCCAAAGTCATCTTCATAAGCCTGAACACATTTCTTCTGCTCCTGGCCAACGTTTGCCCCAAGATAACTCCCAACAAATGGTTCGGAATACGCACCCCTTACGCCTTCAGTAGTAATGAAGCATGGGTAAGTGTTCAGCGACTGGGCGGCAGGTTTCTATTCTGCGGAAGCCTGTTCAACATCCTTGTGACGCTTCTCCTTCCCGGCTCCTTTCCTGCAATCTTCATTTTTAACATGGTCTCCCTTCTGCTCCAGGCATTGGTCATACTTCTTTGGAAGCCCCACAGGAACAGGACTGAACTTTCATCTTCGTCTGACAGCGACGTTTGTTGATGACCGGCCCTAATCATTAGTAGAAGAAAGAGGACGACTGGTTCGCAATGCCTCTGCACCCCCCTCTCTGCCCATGTGTACCTCAACGGCCAAACGAAAGACCTGGCATGATCGGGAAGCTGGAAGGAGGAAGATACTCCTCCCTTCTCTGCACCGCAGAAAACCAAACAGCGGAACCATGAGGAATCATCACTCTATTTGAAGAAAAGGGGATCAAGATTTTCTGCGCGCCCCAATGGACTCCTTGAGCAGATGCGGAGTAAAATAAAGTTCATGGAGAGGGATTCAGGCACGTGCAGAAAGAAACCCAGTCCAGAAATTTCACAGCCCATTATGCCTCACGATGCAACAGACCGGCTAACCCCGCGCTTTATCGCGGCAGCTCAAGAGTGATTTCCCCTGCCGCCGAGACCTTTCGCCAAACAGGCGGCCCGATCCCGATCCGGGAAACCGTCAATACCCAGTAGCCAGGCGCTTCAATTTATTGCGCAGGGTGATCTTCTGGGCGGAAGAAACGCGCTCCACAAACAGGATGCCGTTCAAATGGTCGCATTCATGCTGCAGGCATCGCGCCAGCAATCCGTTGCAGTCAATCGTCACTTCTCTTCCATCTATCAGGAGCACCGTAGCTTTGACAAAATCCGGCCTCACGACGGAAGCGCGTATCTTGAGCACGCTCAAGCAGCCTTCATGGAAGGGATGCATGGGCCCGTAAGGCTCCAGGACGGGATTGGCAAACATCAGGGGCATAATGTCTGAAAGCTCCTTGTCCTCCCCGTTCACCTTTAGCCAGGTGACGGACTCTTCCTCCTCCGGAATATCAATCACCACCAGTTGAATGGGAATGCTCACCTGCGGAGCCGCCAGGCCGATGCCTTCTGCGGCGTACATGGTTTCCAGCATGTTTTCCGCCAGGGCTTTCAAGCCGTCGTCAAAATGTTCTACGGGGCGGCATTTTTCCTTCAATACCGGATTTCCATACTGCGCGATTTCCAATAACATCGGGAGGGAGGGGAGTATATATGTGTTAAGGCGCTTACTGTGCGCCGGATTTGTTGATTTCTATTCTGGCAGGAACATCCCCCGCGTCAATACCCACAGACGTCAGCGCGTCCCAAATGCCGACAATGACGCCAAACTCCGCCTTTTTATCTACGTCAAGCTGCAATTTGACGTCCGGCTTCTCCCTTTTCAGGGCTTCCAGGGCGGCGGCCAGCTCATTCATCTCCACCAGGTTCCCGTTCAGGGAAATGGAGGATTTCCCCGTCACGGCCAGGACGGCCCGTTGCTCCGTGGAAGGAGCCCCTTCCATGAACTCCGCGCCCGGCACGTCTATTTTCAGCAGGGACTGCGGCTTTTTCCACTGGGTGTGAACGATGAAAAAGATGAGCAGAATGGTCAATATGTCAATCATGGGGACGATGGGAACCCCCATGGTTCTTGCTTTCTTGCGGTAAAACTGCATGGCCTGTTCAGCGTTGGGAATGATGGCAGCGGAAGGAAATCAGCTCCGTCAGCAGGACTTCCATGGAAGCGGAAATGCGCTCCAGCTTGCGGGAATAATAAACGTGGGCGATTACGGCGGGAGTGGCGATGGCTAGCCCGGCAATCGTGGTGTTCAGCGCCTGGGCAATCCCCTGCGCGATCATGCCGTGGCTCTCATCCATCCCGAAAACGCTGAAAATCTGCACCAGGCCGCTGGCAGTCCCCAGAATACCGAACATGGGGGCGATCATCACAATCATGTCCAGCAGGGGAAGCCCCGCCTGGAGCGTCACGAACTCCTCGCGGGCCTTCACCTGGATCATCTCCTTCAGGGCGGCTTCATCCTCCAGAGGAGAATTCAGGGCGTCCAGCACCAGGCGCCCCTCCACGGAATCCGAATCCGCGGCCATCCTTTCCAGTTCGCTGCGCTCCAAGGCCCCGCGGGTGTACTGCTCCACGGCCCGGGTCAGCCTGGCGGGACAGATGGTGCTCCTCTTCATATTGAACATGCGGTAAATGATGGCCGCAATGAGAAGAACGGAACAGGCCGCCAGCGGATACATGAAAACGCCGCCTGCCTGGAAGAATGTGATGCAGTCCTTGATAAAGTTCATGGTGAAGTATCAGTGAATGATGTTGTTGTAGGATGGTAGGTTGTTAAAAATTGAAGTCGAAGTACATTTCCAGCGAATCCCCGACGAGCGCGTTCCTCACCTCCGGCGGCATCGCGGGCAGCCGGGCAAGTTTAATGGCGAGGAAGGTGAAGGACTTCTGGACCTCGCTGGCTCCCACGCGGGAAGTCTGCCTCATGGAGGAAACCTTGCCATTCTTGTTAATCAGGATGCGGATGCGCACGGTTCCGGTGACGATCAGGTCGCGGTTCAAGTCACACTGACGGTACCACTGCTCCCCGATGGCCCGGTAAACGATCGCCTGGTACGTCCCCATGGGGGTGGCTTCCACATCCAGTGTCGGGCGGCGGCCAAAGCTGAATTTGCCCGTCTGCTTGGTTTTCTGCTCATGCGTCTTGAAGCCGGGCTGGCTCTCCGCGTTAAACATGGGGTCGTATAAAGGCTGCTTCTGCGCCGGCCTCGTATTGGGAGGCAGGTTCAGGTTGGGAAGATTGAGGGGAGGATTGTCCGCCCCTTTCGCAATGCTCTTGGCCAGTTCCTGAAGGGCGTCAGGCTTCTCCGGTTCACCGGGCCGGGGCAATGTCACCGCATGCGGAAGCTGCATGGCCCTTTCCTGCGCGGGGCGGCGGTTCTGCCGGGCCAGTCCTTCCTCGCTTGCCTTGCCCGGAACGCCCTCCCTGTTGGGAGAATGGTCTACGGAATCCGGATGGCCCGCGGGAGGCATGGACGGCTCCAGGGGCTGGTAGGGAACGTTGGCGGCCGCTCCGGGAGCGGCATTCTTGTTGCCGTCCCGTTCATGGCTCAGGTCGCCATCCTGCCTATTCTGGTCAAAAAGGACAATCTCCCCATTCTCGCGCTCCACGCCGTCCTGGGCAGGCATGTCCCTGCTGCTGTCCGGGTCCTTTCGGCCGCCTTCCGCACGCGTGTTCCTGTTGCTCTGGAATTTGGGGGCCTCCGGCCTAGTGGCGCTTTCCTGCTCCTCATTAGTCTTCACGATGGCAGGCAGATGCTCCTTCGGCGCCTGCCTCCGGCCCTCCGGGTGAGGCTCCACCTTCTTCACCATGCGCGCGCTCACCACCACCTGCCGCCGCGCCGCTTCCGCCGGGCGCGGAGAAGCCAGCCATTCCTCCGGAACCAAGTAGCTTCCCGCCAGCAGGAACAGGTGCGCCAGCACGGACAGCAAAAGGCACATGCTCCAGGAAACCCGGAACAGTCCGTTTCGCCGCCGTTGCTTGAAACTCATGGAGGTGAAGTTTTCACGGTTCCATGACGAATGCAATGTAGAAAGGAGACATGATGAAGAACGATTCCGCAATTTAGTATTGCACAAAATCACGTGCAGGGCCATAGTTGCTAGCGACCAGCCACACGCCTCCCAAACGGCAAGGCACCTTTCTTATACGTTATCACACACCTCGTTAACACCCACCCCATATGGCCAATCTCAACAAAGTCTTCTTAATGGGCAACCTGACCGCCGATCCCGAGCTGCGCTACACCCCCAAAGGCACCGCCGTCACGGACATCCGCCTCGCCATCAACCGCTACTATGCGGGCGACAACAGCGAACGCCAGGAGGAAACCACCTTTGTGGACGTCACCCTCTGGAACCGCCAGGCGGAAGTAGCCGGCAACTACCTCAGCAAGGGCCGCGGAGTCTTTGTGGAAGGACGCCTGCAACTGGACTCCTGGGAAGACAAGGCCTCCGGGCAGAAGCGCACCAAGCTGCGCGTGATCGGTGAAAACATCCAGCTCTTCCCCCGCGGCGGTGAAGGCGACATGGGCGGCGCTCCGCGCCAGCAGCCCCAGGGAGCTCCCCGCTCCAACAACTACGGGCAGTCCCGTCCGGCCCAGAACTACAATCCGCCCCCCATGCCTCCCTCCAACCAGCCGTCCAGCGACTTTGGAGACATGGATGACGAAATCCCGTTCTAAAGCCAGGACAAACAACTTCTTTTCACAGGCCGCCTTTCCTCCGTGTCAGGCGGTCTTTTTCATGGCCGGGATTCCCGCGGAAGCAAAACACCGCCCAGGGGCACGCAGACGTTCCACAGCCGTCCCCTGAATCATGAAAGCCCCTTGGAGCAGCACGGAAAAAACCGTATGCCGGGAGAGCCTTCCCCATTCATTTCAGCTTGGCAAAATCAGTCCGTCCCGGCATACTTGCCGCGTATGAAAATAGCCGTTATTGGAAAAGGTGGGCGTGAACACGCACTGGTCAAGGCGCTCAAGGAATCTCCCTCCGCACCGGAAATGTACTGTTTCCCGGGGAGTGACGCCATCAACCGTCTGGCAGCCCCCATTCCCGCCAGGGATCTGCCTACACTGATCGACTGGATGGTTTCCAATAAAGTGGACCTCTGCGTAGCCGGGGAGGAAAGCTATCTGGTGAAGGATGAAGGCCTGGCGAACGCCTGTGCCCGCGTGGGCATTCCCTGCTGGGGGCCGGTGAAGGAAAGCGCCCAGCTGGAAGCCAGCAAGGAATTTGCCAAGGAATTCCTGCTCCGCCACCACATCCCCACCGGGCAGGCCCGTGTGGCCGCCACCCTGGAGGAAGCCCGGCAATTCATCGGCGGCGTTTACCCCACCGTGCTCAAATTTGACGGCCTGGCCGCCGGCAAGGGCGTGGCCGTCTGCATGAGCAAGGAAGAAGCGGACGCTTTCCTGAAAGAAGTATTTACGGACAGGCGCTTCGGTGAAGGGCGCCTGCTGGTGGAAGAATTCCTGACCGGGCCGGAAGTCTCCATCTTCGGAGCCCTGGTGGACGACCACTACCTCATCCTGTGCCCGGCGCGGGACTACAAACGCCTCAAAGAAGGCGACGCGGGCCCCAACACGGGCGGCATGGGCGCGGTGGCCTCCCGCCAGCTTGTGGAGCCGGACATGCTGGAACGCATTGAAAAGGAAATCGTGGCCCCGACGGTAGCCGGGCTGAAAAAGGACGGACTGCCCTACCGCGGCTTCCTGTACTTCGGCCTGATGCTGACCCCGAACGGCCCCAAGGTGATTGAATACAACTGCCGCTTCGGGGATCCGGAATGCCAGGCCGTCATGCCCCTGCTCTCCGGGGATCTGGCCTCCTTCTGCCTGCACGGGGCCAAGGGAGAATTCACTCCGGAAGAAATCTCCTTCCAAAACGGCTGGAGCGTCTGCTGCGTGCTGGCCTCCAAGGGATATCCGGAAACCTCCCGCTCCGGCGACGCCATCCAGGGGCTGGACGACGTTGCGAATGCCTCCGTTTACCACGCCGGCACCAAATGGAATGCGGACAAAAACTGTTATGAAACCAACGGCGGCCGCGTGCTGGCCGTCGTGGCGCAGGGGGAATCCCTTTCCGAAGCGCGCCAGCGTGCCCACAACGAAACCAAAAAGGTCAAATTTGACGGCATGCAGCGCCGTCCGGACATCGGCTTTGCCAGCTTCGTCTGATTTTTACCCTTTTCCCAGCCCAACTACCCCATGAAACCCGCCGTCCTTCTCACCTTCCTCTTCCTTTCCTGTTCCGCGTGCCTGATGGCGGACAACGCCGCACTGGCCGCCAAGGCGCGCGAACAGATAGGAGTAACGGTCTCCTACAACGGAGGCTATCAAACCATCCCCTACCCCAACGGGGATGTCCCCAAGGAAACGGGAGTATGTACGGACGTGGTCATCCGAGCCATGAGGGCTTTCGGACTGGACCTCCAGAAAGCCGTGCATGAAGACATGAAGGCCCACTTCTCCAAATATCCGAAACTATGGGGCCTGAAAACCACGGACCGCAGCATTGACCACCGCAGGGTTCCCAATCTCCGCGCCTTCTTTGCCCGGAAAGGATGGTCCGTTCCCATTACGGAAACCGCGGCGGACTACAAGCCCGGCGACCTGGTTACGTGGAACCTGTCCGACAGTGTTCCCCACATCGGCATCGTTTCCGACCGGAAGACGAAGGAAGGAACGCCGCTGATTATTCACAACGTCGGCTGCGGTGCGCAGGAGGAAGACTTCCTCTTCTCCCATACCATCACGGGCCATTACCGCCCTGTGCTGAAGCGGTAACCCTTCAAATCGGCTTCTTTCCTGAAATACCCTGGTTTCAAGGGAAATTTTTATAAGGTCCAGAGGCCCTCATTCCCGGAACGCTTTCATTAGAAAACATAGTGGAAGGACACGCTCCCACGGTTTGAAAAACAACGGTGCCCGCACCGCCCAATTTTCCCTCTCCCGCGCACCCTCTGCCTGTACCCTCCTTGAACCCAGGATTTCCCTGGGCCCACTCCCATGATGGTTGAAAACATCCCCGTTTCCGCCACATGAATGCCCATGAACCTTCTTGCAAAAAGAGGGGGCTTCCGTCATCATGCATTCATGGTCACACCTGCATTCTCCGATTGTGTCAACAAGCTGGGCGTCGATGAAAACGACGTGATCCCCTTCGGCCGCAACAAGGCCAAGATTTCCCTGGACGTACTGGACAAGCCGGCCGCACCCGGCAAACTCATTCTGGTTTCCGCCATCACGCCCACCCCTTCCGGAGAAGGGAAAACCACCGTCTCCATCGGTCTGGCGCAGGGGTTGCAGGCCATCGGTAAAAAAGCCTGCCTGGCGCTTCGGCAGCCCTCCATGGGCCCGGTATTCGGCCGCAAGGGCGGTGCCACCGGCGGCGGTAAAAGCTCCCTGACGCCGCCTGATGAAATCAACATGCACTTCACGGGAGACTTCCATGCCATCACGTCCGCCCACAACCTGATCAGCGCCATCATTGACAACGCCATGTTCTTCCACACGCTGAACATTGACGAACGCAAAGTCACGTGGAAGCGCGTCATGGACATGAATGACCGCTCCCTGCGCTCCATCATCGTGGGACTCAACAAGCAGGGCTTCCCGCGTGAAACGGGTTTCGACATCACTCCGGCTTCGGAAATCATGGCGTGCCTTTGCCTCGCTACCTCCTACAAGGACATGGAAGACCGCATCAACCGCATCGTGATCGGTTTCACGACGGACGACAAGCCCGTATTCGCCAGGGAACTCGGCATCACCGGCTCCGTCATGGCCCTGCTGAAAGACGCCCTGATGCCCAACCTGGTCCAGACCGTGGAAGGGGTGCCCTGCTTCCTGCACGGAGGCCCGTTCGCCAACATCGCCCACGGCTGCAACTCCGTGACCGCTACCAAGATCGCTCTGAAGCTGGGCGATTACGCCATCACCGAGGCCGGCTTCGGCGCCGATCTGGGTGCTGAGAAGTTCCTGGACATCAAGTGCCGTATGGCGGGTCTGAAGCCCTCCTGCGTGGTTCTGGTCGCCACTGCCCGCGCCCTCAAGTACAACGGCGGCGTGCCCAAGGCCGAGACCGGCAAGGAGAATCTGGAGGCTCTGGAAAAGGGCCTGCCCAACCTGCTGCAGCACGTGGACAACGTGAAGAACGTCTATGGCCTGCCCTGCGTGGTGGCCATCAACGCCTTCCCCACCGACACCGAGGCTGAGCTGAAGCTGGTTGAGGACAAGTGCAAGGAGCTGGGCGTCAACGTTGCTCTGTCCGAAGTCTGGGGCAAGGGCGGCGAAGGCGGCGTAGAGCTGGCCAAGGAAGTCATCCGTCTGTGCGAGCAGCCCAATGATTTCACCTTCTCCTACGAGCTGAACTGCTCCATCAAGGAGAAGATCGAGGCCATTGCCAAGAAGATCTACCACGCCGACGGCGTGAACTTCACCGCCAATGCCGAGAAGCAGATCAAGACCCTGACCGAGCTGGGCTACGATCATATGCCCATCTGCATGGCCAAGACCCAGTATTCCTTCACCGACGATCAGACCAAGCTGGGCGCACCCAGAGATTTCACCATCACCGTGCGCAACGTGAAGGTTTCCGCCGGCGCCGGCTTCCTGGTCGCTCTGACCGGCGAGATCATGACCATGCCCGGCCTGCCCAAGGTACCTGCCGCTGAGCGTATCGATGTGGACGAGACCGGCAAGATCTCCGGTCTGTTCTGATTCATAGTACCGTAAAAAGCGCAGGCGGCCCCCCGCCTGTGCTTTTGCGGTTTTGGACTTGTTTCATTGGGAGACTTTATGGCGGGTATTCACTATTTGTCGTTCATCCCCGCGGAGAACCCGGCCCACCGGAGTCAGGGTGTGAATCTGCTGCTGATGGTGGACAATCAGGGGGAGGACGCCGCCGTTACGGTGCGTTTTTACGGCTCCGACGGCTCTGACTGGCGGGAAATTTTTGCCCAGGAGCGGAGCTTTCAGGGGCATAGCCATATCCACGCCTATTTTCATCTTCCACCTGCCTGTTTTGCACCGGAAAACTGGGGCGGAGAGACGCTGGAGGAACTGGCGGTATGGGTGG
>OKTX01001192.1_pt1 | contig 9899 bp, 5 predicted proteins | sample 1606261 | NCBI WGS metagenome assembly OKTX01 (sample SAMEA3879543, study PRJEB24766) | human gut metagenome | biome: human-associated habitat; feature: feces | place: USA | collected 1985/1987 | reverse complement strand
TACTGAACTATGGACTAAGCTGCTGGAAAAAGCTCCTTTTGATATCTGTCTGAATGCTCATACTCATAAGTATGCTTATCACCCGAAAGGTGAATTGGGGAATCATTTTCCGGTTGTTATAGGTGGAGGATATAAGATGGAGGGTGCTACCGTGATGATTCTTGAGAAGAGGAAAGAAGAACTCAGAGTCAGGGTGTTGGATGCAAAGGGAGAAACTTTGCTGGATATAACGGTCTGAATAATGTATATGATAGTTTGAATCATAGAATTGAATTTCACCCCAAAAGTTTAGTTTCTAACTTTTGGGGTGATTCTTTTTATATTGATAATACCTAATAGTTCCTTTACCTCTTTTTTATTTTAGCTTCCTCCTGAGATGACAATGAATGTCAGGCCCAAAATGAATAATATAAACATGACTCCCAAAAGTCTGTTTGTCGCTTTGGAGCTACCGGTAAATTCTTTCCAGATGAAAACACCCCAAAGGGCAGCAATCATCGGTGCTCCTTGTCCAAGTGCATAAGAAATGGCTGCTCCCGCTTTTCCTGCGGCAATGTAGCTTAATGCCGTACCTAATCCCCAGATGCATCCTCCGAGAATTCCGACCATGTGTGTACTTGCTTTTCCGGCAAAGTATTCCTTGTAAGTGACGGGTAGACCAACGAACGGACGCTTCATCACAAGTGTATTGAAGAGGAAGTTGCTTAGGAAGATTCCGATAGCAAAGATGAAGAATGCAGTATAAGGAGTTGCCATTCCGGTTGTCGGTGATTCAAAGTTGTTCAAATCCATGGCAGCGGCGACAAACCGGTAAAAGAATGACATCAGTATACCGGCAATAGCAGCAAGAATAATTCCCTTTTTGCTGTTATTGGTTCCCGCCTTTTGATTCTTACCGGCTGCAATACCGTTGCAAATGATGGCGATAACAATCAGCACGACTCCTGTGAATAGCCAGAACGGATCTCCTTTGGGGGAGCTGAAATAATTAATGAATACTCCCAGAACCAAAGCCAGCCCTACTCCCAATGGAAAAGCTACTGCCATTCCGGCAATGGATACTGAGGCGGAAAGGAGAATATTGGAAGCATTGAAAATAGCTCCTCCGATAAGTGCACTGGCAATATATGCCGCTTCCACTTGTTGGATGTCTTCCAGAAAACCTCTTCCCGAATCTCCGAAACTTCCTAGTGTGAATACCAGAAGTAGGGCGAACAGCAAGATGCCGATGGTGTAGTCCCAATAATAAAGTTCATAACGCCAATTCTTACTGGCCAGTTTTTGGGTATTTCCCCACGATCCCCAGCATATCATTGTGATAAAGCAGAAGATAATAGCTAAGGTGTAACTATTGACTATATACATAATGATTTTTTTTAAGATTTCAATTCTCTTTTCCTGTCACTTGTCTTATAAGTGCGTTGCGGGTTGCCCGAATATTTTCTTCCCCTTGAATAGTGAGATATTGGTGTTTACCGCTTTCAGAAGGAGAAAAAATACTTTGTCCGATACTGTCTATGGTGATTGTTCCCTTCTCGGATAAATTGAAATAATTATTCCCCGGTTCTATGGCTTGTAGCACGGATGTCAAATCCCATGTTTCTCTGTCATATGGCATTTCCTGATATATTTTATATGATACGCACAGAGGATGTTTATAACTGCCGGCAAAATCATTTAATATACTTTGATGAGGATATCGAATTTTGTTTCCTAGTTCCCATCCGCTGGCAATAATTGGAGTAGGCCATTCTTTGAAAGTAATTTGGGCTGCATTCAGATCATTAACAATGTTCCATTCAGGGAAGTCGAATTCATTACCATAGAGTCCTCCCATGACAGATAGTAATTTTACCTTTTGTGCTACCAAGGCTTTTCCATCCAGCTCGCTGTATTCATCTGCTTCCGAGATAAGCAAACGGGCTAGATTTGTTTCCGGGCCTAAGGCTATAAATACCACAGAATGATCTTCTTGCTCTGCCAGCAATTTACGCAACAGTTTATATCCTTCCAGAATATGATCTTTTAGGCTTCTTTTTGGATGTAATATTTTATTGTTGTCAATAATAGTATCCAGCGTTTGGCGGAGATAATGTCCGTCGTCTGTATTCATCCCATTATAAGCATAACCTAAAGGTATGTCGTATTTGTCGTTGAAACGACAATAAGCGTCAATATATTCCAGTGAATAAGGATTACACTTGCTTATAGTGATACCTAGCAAATCAATTTTTCCTTTTTTCTCATAATTAAGCAGCATTTGCATGGCTAAAACATCATCGATATCATTTCCAACATCCGTGTCGAGTATGACAGGAATTGCAGAAGTAGTCTCTTTCTGTTGTGCACAGGAACAGAATAAAGAGACGGTTATTAGAATGATTGCTATATATTTGAACATATCTTGGGTTTTTATAAGTTATTTCCAATATTCTCAATTGTATTGCTGGTTAATGATTGTTGCGAGGAATAATTTACTTTATAAAGTACGCCTCCTTTAGCATGGAGAGTCTGATTTTCTAAAGTTGCAGTTCCTTCTTTGGTAAATGTGCCATTTACATCATATCTTCCGGAAATGGTTTCTCCAAATTTACCATTCTCTAGTTTGAATTGAGAGTCATTCAAACTATAAATCAGTAAATAATTGTGCATATCTAATACGAAACCTAAAGAAGCATTATTTGTCTGGAATGTGATTTGTGCTCCAGTAGTACATATTAGTTGTTCTAATTTGTCTTTTGGCTGATTATCGTTAATATTAAATGCTGCAAAGTTCTCCGGTTTTACTTTGGCAACATCTATATAAGCTGCCGCCAAGCCTTTTATGAGACTACGAGTAGGAGGTGTAAAATCTTTTTCTTGTAAATCCCATGTATAAATTCCGTGGTCAATTTGGTCCGGTTCGGTGGTGTTGTTGATAAAGAAGTTACTGGTAGCCAAATCGTAAATATCATAGCCTCCTCCTAATGCGAAAGATGTCAAGATAAGACTCGGACTGTTTGCATAACTACCTTTGTTCTCGGCAACCAGCGCATAATTTCCTGCAATTGATGCGTATGCCATGACTTCATTTTTGAGATGTTTAACATTATCTTTATAAGCATCAACGCCAATGAAATCAATGCCTTGAAGATCGAATACATCTTTGGGGCGAGCATTAGTAGCCTCTGGAAATGGATTAATACCATCACCGTAAATTAGATTGACACGAGTTACTACTCTGTAAGAACTGTTTTTTACAGCTTTTCCTACAGTATTTAATGCATTTGTGATCATTGTCCAGGCCTTCTCTTTGCTTAGAGGGGTCCCATCCCGATATTTTAAATCTTTTTGGTCGATTCTCCAGCGCATTAACGCATCAGGTTCATTATGGATCTGAGCTGATATAACGGGGTGCTTGTCTCCATTTTGAGAATCCCAGTATCGGATGTGGTTAAATAAGGCGGTGATGGCTTTGGTTTCTCTCTCCAGTATCCATTCATCATCAAGAATCATGGTGTATTGATAACCATAATAGTTCCAAAAATTTCCTTCATCATTCCGGCTGAGCCTTTTGTTATATTCTTGAAGCACATATTGAGGTATCAGGTAGGAGAATGAATCTCCTACCATATTCGTACTGAACCAAAGTAATTCCATTTTCAAATTATACTTGTTGACGAACTGCAAGATTGAGTTTACGATACTATAATCGTACTTGTTTTCTTTAGGCTCTACCATATTCCATGAAATTGGAATTTGTACACAATTTAGTCCCAGTTCCTGAGCTTTCTTGAAGTAGTTTTCCACTTCATTAATAGTCATCTTGTCACAATTGAGAAGGGCATCAAGGCGTATTTGTGCACCAAGAAACGGAAAAGGTTTACCGTCAACAGAAACATATGTTTTGTTGTTTTCAGTCACTAGTTTACTTACTTCTATTTGAGAAAGTATTGGTTCGACGTATGTTTCATTATTATTGTCAGAACAAGCTGTTGCGAATAATGAAAAGAAAACCAGTGCGTAAGTTAGTATTATCATTCTTTTATACATAATTGGTCTTTGTTAAATTAGTAGATTATTGGATTATTGCGGGGTTCCTCCTCCTGTCATAGGCCAGCCCGGATTCTGATAGATAGGAGAAGAATCCAAATCACCTCCGGATGAAGTAACCAGAAAATGTTCTGCTGCTATCGGATCGAGATAGTGTGCCATATTCCATTTATAGCCGTTGTAAACAATGTTATTGGCTGTGATGTGATAAGGAGCAAGATAAGTACTGAAGCTACGTGGTGAAACATTTTCTCCTTCTTTAAGAATGGAGTTGCCGTTAGAATCTTTATACCAGTCCCAGCCATACATTTCCTGCCATAAATTCATTCCTAGGATATGGTAGGGTTTGGTAATCATCTGGTCCATTGAACGCCATCTATGTAAGTCCATGCTACGTAAACCTTCCGCCATCAACTCACATCTTCGTTCACGGCGGATATTATAACGTGTGGCATCAATAATTTCTCCGCCGGAATATGCCCCCCAATCAGTTTCTGCTTCTTTTGACATATCTGTAAGCCTGATTGTTTTGGTATAGTCCTCATCAATGCCGGCTCTGCGACGAATCGCTTTCCAGTACTTTTCTGCATAGGAGTCGAGTGAACCATGCAATTCATAATAAGCTTCTATATAGTTGAGATAGGCTTCGGCTGTACGGAATATGATAGAACCGACAATACTTTGAGTGTTATTTGTGTATTTCCCGTCAGGGTTTAATCCTTTGCGTAAGGCATAGCCTGTATTGTACTTTTCTGTAACAGAAGAGGCGGTTATATTGGGTCCCCATTCTTCTACTACCCCATGATCTCCTGCCTGAGTATGCAAATTTTTCTGTCCTGGCTTTTTGATGAAGATGTCTGCACGGGTATCCCTGTTTTTAGTGATATGAATGATATTATTATCTCCCCAATAAGATGAGTTTTCATCTGCCCACATCGGGGATGCATAAATAGGTTCTCCATTTTTAAGAATAAAGGCGTCAATCATGCTTTTAGTAGTGCCTACTCCATTGTTGCCGACACATCCGTATTGACAAACTTCATTTGCCACTCCTAATCCTGTGTTGTAGCGCCTCCATAAAAGTACTTCATTGTATTTCTCCATGTCAATATCGCAGAACATACTGAAATAAGGATTTTCAGGTTCCGAAGAAGTTTGTGGGAATACTCCTGTATTGGCAGTTAATATATTATATTTTTCTGCTATGATTTGTGCCGCTTTAATAGCTTCATCAAAGAAGAACTCTGATTCTTTTTCAATACTTCCGGATTTAAATGAGTAATTAGCATTATAATCTTTATTTGCTCCCGGCCATCCCGGTCCATTGGGTACAAAAGCTGTTCCTTTAAAATTCTTCAGCCATGAGCCTTCGTAAAGTGCGACCCTTGACTTGAGAAGGATAGCGCAGTCTTTGCTTAGCCGGTTCTTACCTCCGGAAGGAGCTATGTTTTGCATCATTTCTATAGCTTTGTCCAGATCAGATAAGATAAATCTGGCTACTTCATTTCGGGGGGCTCGTTTGCTGATTTCTATCAGAGCTTCACGTTCATTAGGATAAGTTTTAGTAATAATAGGAAAGTCGCCTAATGATTTTAATCTTTCAAAATACATGAAAGCTCTGAAGAAATACATTTCTCCGATATAGTGTTTGATATTGGTCGTGTTTCCGACAATGGCATTGTTTTCATACGATGGAAGCACATTTTCAAAGAAATAATTGCATCGGTAAATATCAGCGAAATACCATGAGCCTCCTTCTTGTCCTACTTTCCAGTATCCGGGTGCATACATTACGTTAGGTTGCATACCGGCCATATTATCTGTGTTATTGTCAATTTCAAAAGTTCCATATCCATAGGTGCCATGAGTAGGTAGCACTTGATATTGATCAGTAGCAAAAGCTGCAATATTACTTTCTGTTGTCAGATATTCATTTGGAGAAAGTTGATCAAGAGGTTCTTGATTTAGGAAATCATTGCAACTTGTCAAAAAGAGCACTCCGCTCAATAAGGTTGATATCGTAAGTCTTTTCATAATATCCTGTTTTTAGAATGTGACATTTAATCCAAAAGAGAATGTTCGGGATAGTGGGTAAACGTTTCCGTGTCCCCAACTACCGCCTTCGATTGATTCGGGGTCGAAGAAGTCAATAAGGCTCGTAATGGTGAACAAGTTTTCACCGGATGCGAATATCCTAAGGTGCTGCATTCCCATTTTTTGTACGATGTTGTGTGGCAAGCTATATCCTATCTGCAGATTCTTCAGACGTAGATAAGATGCATCTTGTAAATATTTAGTTTGTGATTGCTGGTTTTTATCGGTGTTGAATAAGGGTCTTGGATAGTAGGAATTCAGATTCGTTCCCAATGGACTGGCTTCGTCATTTCGGAAATAATCATCGTGTCCTTTTAGTGCTGTGGAAAACCAGGGCCCTTGTCTACCGTTTGCACCCCAGAAGTAGTAACTACCCTGAAAATAATCTCTTTTCAATGTTCCTTGCCAGAACATTCTGATATCGAATCCTTTCCAATCGGCGGCTAATTCCAGTCCTACATTATATCGGGGCGTGGAGTTACCTATTCTTTTTAAATCACCGTGATCTTGTAAGGTGCGGCTTCCGGCATCAATTTTTCCGTCTTCATTCAAATCTTTATACATAATGTCTCCGGCTTTCCAGTCTTGGCCGAGATTACTTTGTCCACCGTTGACTAATCTGCCGATATGTTCAGCCATTTCCTGGTCAGACTGTGCAATACCTATCGTTTCATATCCCCATATTTCGCCCACGTATTTTCCGGCATAAAATCCATCTATCAGTCCGGAAGGGTTTGAATAACGAGTAATCTTGGTACGACTGTCGGCGAGTGTAAAGCGGGCACTATAATTCAATCCATTATTTAACCGGTCTTTCCACATTAGTTCCAGTTCCCATCCGAATGTTTTAAGATTTGTATTATTGGAACTGGGAACAGCTGTTCCGAGGGCTACCGGCAACTTCTCCGAAGGCCCGACCATATCGTCAGTTTTACGAATGTAATAATCAAAAGAGCCGGTTAGCCGATTGTTGAACAGGCCAAAGTCAACTCCGGCATTCCATGTACGGATTTTCTCCCAGGAGAGATTATAGCTGACGAGTGAAGGTGCCCAGGCAATATTGGCTAATGTTCCGTCAATGATCCATGATCCTGTTCCTGTACCGATTGTAGAATAAGTCGGATATAAAGAAGATGTATTTTGGTTACCCAAACTACCATAAGAGGCTCTGACCTTAAATGTGTTGACAACTTTGCTGACAGGCAGGAAGAATTTTTCTCTGGCTATGTTCCAGCCTACTGATGCGGAAGGGAAAAATCCCCAACGACTGTCACTACGAAATCGTGAGGAACCGTCATAGCGTAGATTTACTTCCAGAAGATATTTTTCCAGGTAATCATAATTCAATCTGCCGAAGAATCCGGCGGTAGCCCATCTGTTGTGTCCACCTGCTACATTCGGAGCAACTTTTTGGTTATTTGAATCCATTCCGGTAGAAGTGTTGATAGTCGGTTTTCCCGGATAAATGACTCCTAGCTTCTCAGCAGCTATATCTTTATAATTATTTTGTTCGGCTTGAAACCCGAAAAGAACTTTCATATTATGTGATTTTGCAAAGGTCTTTGCATAATCTGTATAGAGATTTACATTAAAATAATCGCTGGCATAAGTGCCTTCATGTACTTGGGAATCGTTATTCCATGTATTGCCCTTAGTCTTTCCGTCAACACCTGTCTGATGAACAGTTAAGTAATCCCAGTGTGAATATTGTGTGTTGTATCGATAGCTTAAATCTCCAATCAGTCGCCACCCTTTGATAGGTTCTACCGTTATATTCAGTTGTTGGTAGAGCCAAGTGTTTCGTTCTTGTTTTTCACCTCCGTTTTGCATTTGGAGCACATGGTCGTCATATAGAATACCATTTGGGTCATAGAGAGGTTTGGTAGGCCAACATTGGCGTCCGATTTCGGCAAAAAAACTTTCATTAAGATGTGTCGGCTGTACATAGTCACTTCTGATAAAGCGAGTATTGAATCCGACTGATACTATTTTTGATAATTGTGCGTTGATTTTTGCAGATGCAGTATATCTGTTTGAGTATTCATCTCCGATTCTGAGCTCTCCATCCTGACCTAAATAGTTCGCTGATAAATAGTATTGTATTTTGTCTGTCCCGCCAGTAACGCTGATATTGTGCTCGTGTGCAAAGACATTGTCTTTGAAAAAATAGTCATAATAATCAATATTATCATTTCCTTGTGAATATCCGTCTGCCCATAACGAAGGATTATTGGGCACGGGGATGGTAGAATCGGTAATCTTGCCGGCCATATAGTCTTTGATGCGGTTTATCCTTTCTTCCGAGACCCAGTTGTAAGGTCCCCATCCGGAATTGGCAGCTGCATCATTATAGTATAAGGAGAACGTGTAAGAGTCTAATGAAGAAGGCATGTTGATAGGGCTACTTACACGAAAACTGTTGTTGTAGTTAACTTGCGCTTTACCGGCCTTTCCTTTCTTGGTCGTTACTAAGATTACTCCGAATGGCGCTCTGGAACCATAAATAGAAGAAGCTGCCGCATCTTTCAGAACTGAAATAGATTCTATATCCTGCGGATTAATGGAATAAATATCTCCTTCCATACCATCTATCAAGACTAGGGCACTTCCTGTAGAACCTTCTCCGATAGTTCCGACTCCACGTACATTGATTGATTGTTTCTGATTGAGACCTCCTCCCTGATTGCTATAAATATTCAGACCGGGAACCTGTCCTTGTAATGCCTGGACTGCATTGGATACAGGGATTGCTTCGAAGGCTTTCGAATCAATGACTCCGACAGAACCGGTTAAATTAATCTTCTTTTGGGTACCATAACCTACAACGATCACTTCATCCAATAAATTGTCGTCAACTCCCAGTGTTACGTTTATCATTTTTCTATCACCTACTGTAAACTGGACTGTTTTAAATCCGATGTAACTGAATTCAATAGTTGAACTTGGATCCGCTTTCACTTGGTAGTGTCCGTTAAAGTCAGTGACAGTTCCGGATACTATATTCCCATCTTTTACTTTTATGGAAACTCCCAGTAGAGGTTCTCCATTATTATCTTTTACTGTTCCGGATACATAATTCTGAGCATATGTATTCATTGAACATAAAAGTAGGCAGCCCAGCAGGCAGATAAGCTTATGACTTGAGTTATAAGTTATCAGGTGGACAGCTTTCTTTAAGAGAGTAGAGTGTCGATTAGTTTTCATAATCCATGAAATTTAAAAGTTGAATGATAAGGCTAATTCTTTTTCTAACATGAAGTGTTTTACTTCATCGAGAGTAGGAATAGACGGTTGGGCACCAGAACGTGTAACAGCGATAGCTGCCGCGGCATTCGCAAAACTCAATGCATCTCGGTCTATTTCCCTTTGGGCACAAATTACAGCCAATGCACCACAGAACGTGTCACCTGCTGCAATAGTATCAATCGCATTTACTTTGTATCCGGGAAGCTGAATGATTTCTTTGTCGTTTTTCATATATACACCTTGACTTCCTAATGTGATCACAGCATTGCGTGCACCTGCCTGTAATAAGCTTAGAGCGATTTCTTCAAGATTATTTCCTGTATATTCAATTCCTGAGATGAAGGCTGCTTCCAGTTCATTGACGACTAGTATATCAATGGCTTTCATCAGCTCCTCATCAATCAGGCAGGCGGGTGCGGGATTAAACAATACCTTTTTACCTTTTTGTTTAGCCAGAAGAGCTATTCTTTTAATCGTTTCGTAAGGAATCTCGGCTTGCATAACTATGATATCTGCTTCGTCAATTA
>OKTX01001188.1_pt1 | contig 9919 bp, 7 predicted proteins | sample 1606261 | NCBI WGS metagenome assembly OKTX01 (sample SAMEA3879543, study PRJEB24766) | human gut metagenome | biome: human-associated habitat; feature: feces | place: USA | collected 1985/1987 | reverse complement strand
CTCCCGAGCAGCCCGCGACGAGCGGGACGGGTTCGCCCGTTACAGCGGACACAAGCGGCGCAAACGCGCAAGCAGGGTGGAACCGTGGAGTATAGCAATGCTTCACCCCTGATACCGTCGGGGGTGAAGCATTTTTGCACCCTCAGAGTCAAATGGAGGTAACTGAAATGTCCGAAGAAGTCAAGATCAACGAAGAAAACCAGTACAGCTTTGAAAATCCCGAGTACCGCAAGACCTATTGGCACACCTGCTCCCATGTGCTGGCGCAGGCGGTCAAGCGCCTGTGGCCCGAGGTGAAGCTGGCCATCGGCCCCAGCATCGAGACCGGCTTCTACTACGATCTGCTCGCTCCCTTCGCCTTTACGCCGGAGCATCTGGAGCAGATCGAGGCGGAGATGCGCAAGATCTGCAAGGAAAAGCTCAAGCTCGAACGCTTTGAGCTGCCGCGCGAGGAAGCCATCAAGTTCATGGAGGAGAAGGAGGAGCCCTACAAGGTGGAGCTCATCCAGGACCTGCCTGAGGACGCCCACATCTCCTTCTACAAGCAGGGCGAGTTCGTGGACCTGTGCGCCGGTCCCCACGTGGACTCCACCGGCCGCATCAAGGGCAACGGCATCAAGCTGACCGCCTGCAACGCCGCCTACTGGCGCGGCGACTCCAGCCGCAAGCAGCTGCAGCGCATCTACGGTGTGGCCTTCCCCAACAAGGACGAGCTGGACGCCTATCTGAAGGAGCGGGAGGAGGCCGTGAAGCGCGACCACAACAAGCTGGGACGCGAGCTGGAGTATTTCACCACCGTGGACTGCATCGGTCAGGGTCTGCCCATCCTGCTGCCCAAGGGCGCCCGCGTGATCCAGCTTCTGCAGCGCTGGGTGGAGGACACCGAGCAGCAGCGCGGCTATCTGCTGACCAAGACGCCCCTGATGGCCAAGCGAGAGCTGTACAAGATATCCGGCCACTGGGATCACTATCTGGACGGCATGTTCATCATGGGCGATCCCGCCGACGAGACGAAGGAGTGCTTCGCTCTGCGTCCCATGACCTGCCCGTTCCAGTATCAGGTGTTCCTGAACCGCGGCCGCAGCTACCGCGACCTGCCCATGCGTCTGGGCGAGACGTCCACCCTGTTCCGCAACGAGGACTCCGGCGAGATGCACGGCCTGATCCGCGTCCGCCAGTTCACCATCTCCGAGGGACATCTGGTGCTGCGCCCCGACCAGCTGGAGGAGGAGTTCAAGCAGTGCCTTGATCTGGCCAAGTACTGTCTGGGCACTGTGGGTCTGCTGGATAAGTGTACGTTCCGCTTCTCCCAGTGGGACCCCGCCAACCCCAACAACAAGTACGAGGGCACGGCGGAGCAGTGGGACCACGCCCAGGCCGCCATGGAGCGCATCCTGAAGGATCTGGACGTGGACTACACCGTGGGCATTGACGAGGCCGCGTTCTACGGCCCCAAGCTGGACATCCAGTACAAGAATGTGTACGGCAAGGAGGATACCCTTGTTACCATCCAGATCGATATGCTGCTGGCGGAGCGCTTCGGCATGTACTATATCGATGAGAACGGCAACAAGGCCCTGCCCTATATCATCCACCGCACGTCTCTGGGCTGCTATGAGCGGACGCTGGCCTACCTGATCGAGGAGTACGCCGGCGCGCTGCCCACCTGGATGATGCCGGAGCAGGTGCGCTTCCTGCCCATCACCGACCGCGCCGCCGACTACTGCGCCCAGCAGGCCGCGGAGCTGCGCAAGCAGGGCTTCCGCGTGGAGGTGGACAGCCGCAACGAGAAGATCGGCAAGAAGATCCGCGAGGCTACCCTGGAGAAGATCCCCTTCATGCTGGTGGTTGGCGACCGCGACATGGAGAACGGCACCGTCTCCGTCCGTACCCGCAAGGGCGAGGACCTGGGCGCCATGACGCTGGAGGATTTCTCTGCCAAGCTGCGCCAGATCGTGGATGAGAAGCAGAAGATCTGACGAGTGCCATAAGTCATAAGGTAAGCGAGAGAGACAGGCGGAAGCCTGTCTCTTTTGCTGCAGTCAGACAAAAAACAGATTTCGCCAAAAGAAAAGTTTATTATAGCAAAACAGCAGGCTTCTGACAGAAAACCGCATGAAAAATACATGAAAATGATGCAAATGCGCCAAAAAATGTAGGAAAGTGTGTGGATGAAAAACAAGGAGATGCGCTATTGAACACCATTCAAAGACACAAATATGTTGACAGAGTGTGAACTTATCTGGTAAAATCAAATGGGTGCGCAGCACCCGAATGCATAGAAGTGAATGGGGCGCGCCCTGTTCGCTGTTTCCTTCTGGCGGAGGAAACAACAAACTATGGTAAAGGAATTAGGAGGTAAACATGAAAAAAGTAGTTTCTCTGCTGCTGGCTCTCATCATGGCGTTCTCCCTGGTCGCCTGCGGCGAAAAGAAGGGCGAGACCGATGATAGCACCGTGCCCTACAAGATCGGCATCGTGACCGGCTCCGTCTCTCAGTCCGAGGATGATCGCCGCGGCGCCGAGGCCTTCCAGAAGGAGTATGGCGAGGATATGGTCCAGCTGGCCATCTATCCCGACAACTTCACCGAGGAGACTGAGACCACCATCCAGAGCATCGTGAACCTGTCCGCCGACCCCCTGATGAAGGCCATCATTGTCAATCAGGCTGTCCCCGGCACCACCGAGGCTTTCCGCAAGATCAAGGAGGCTCGCCCCGACATCATCTGCATCGCAGGTGAGTCCCACGAGGATCTGCCCGAGATCGGCTCCGCTGCCGACCTGGTCACCAACAACGACTTCGTCTCCCGCGGCTATCTGATCATCCGCACCGCGCACGAGCTGGGCTGCGACACCTTCGTACATATCTCCTTCCCCCGCCACATGTCCTACGAGACCATGAGCCGCCGCGTGGCCATCATGAAGGCCGCCTGCGAGGAGTTCGGCATGAAGTTCGTCCTGGAGACGGCTCCCGATCCCACCTCTGACGTGGGCGTTTCCGGCGCTCAGGCCTACATTCTGGAGCAGGTGCCCGCATGGGTCGAGAAGTACGGCCAGAAGGCTGCTTACTTCTGCACCAACGATGCGCACACCGAGCCTCTGCTGAAGCGCCTGCTGGAGTGCGGCGGCTACTTCATCGAGGCCGACCTGCCCTCCCCCCTGATGGGCTATCCCGGCGCGCTGGGTATTGATCTGACCGAGGAAGCCGGTGATTTCGAGAAGATCCTGACCAAGGTCGAGTCCGCCATCGTGGAGAAGGGCGGCGCCGATCACTTCGGTACCTGGGCTTACTCCTACGGTTACACCCTGTCCGCCGGTCTTGCTCTGCACGCCAAGAACGTGCTGGACGGCAAGAGCGAGCTGCTGGATATGGACGACGTGGCTGCCGCTCTGCAGGTCTACTCTCCCAAGGCGGCCTGGAACGGCGCCGGCTACACCAACGCCACCACCGGCGTGAAGTCCGAGAACGTGTTCCTGATCTATCAGGATACCTATATCATGGGTGATCCCGGCCACTTCATGGGCAACGCCGACGTGGAGATCCCGGAGAAGTACTTCACCGTCAGCTGACGACAGGCTTTTGAAGCAACCATTAAAGCGGGGAGGGAGGGCATCCTCCCTCTCCGCTGCTATAAGTAGGGATGAATATGGAAAAGAACAATGCTCCGCTGCTTGAGATGCGGAATATCAAAAAGGGCTTTTTCGGCAATCAGGTGCTTACGGACATCAACTTCACCTTGAAAGAGGGCGAGGTGCTGGGTCTGGTGGGCGAGAACGGCGCCGGCAAGAGCACTTTGATGAAAATACTGTTTGGCATGGACGTGATCCGTGAGACGGGCGGCTACGAGGGGGATGTCCTGATCGACGGAGAAAAAGTGCAGTTCAACACCCCCTTTGATGCGCTGAAGGCCGGCATCGGCATGGTGCATCAGGAGTTCTCGCTGATCCCCGGCTTCACCGCCACGGAGAACATCCTCCTCAACCGCGAACCCAAGAAAAAAAGCGTCATTTCAGAAGTGTTCGGCCAGCGTCTGGACACTCTCGACTATAAGGAAATGGATAACCGCGCCGCAAAAGCCATCGAGAAGATGGGCGTGGATATCGATCAGAAGATGGTCATCAGCAGCATGCCCGTGGGGCACAAGCAGTTTACGGAGATCGCCCGCGAGCTGAGCAAGGAGAACCTGAAGCTGCTGATCCTGGATGAGCCCACCGCCGTGCTCACCGAGCAGGAGGCACAGGCTCTGCTGGACTCCATCCGCGGCATGGCCTCCCGGGGCATCGCCGTGATCTTCATCACCCACCGCCTGCAGGAGATTCTGTCGGTGTGCGATAAGGTGGTCATCATGCGGGATGGCTACGTTGTCAAGGACGTGGCCGCCCGCGAGACGGACGTCCGCGACATTACCCACTACATGGTGGGGCGCGAGGTGGCTGCCGGCGGCGCTGCCCACGACATCCGCGACCACTCCGATGCCCGCACCATTATGTCCATCCGCAAGCTGTGGGTGGATATGCCCGGCGAGATCGTCCGCAACGTGGATCTGGACGTGAAGGAGGGCGAGATCCTGGGCATCGGCGGTCTGGCCGGCCAGGGCAAGCTGGGCATCCCCAACGGTGTGATGGGCCTGTATGAGGCGGGCGGCACCGTGGAGTTCGACGGCAAGCCTATTGCGCTGAACAGCCCCCGGAAGTGCCTGGACTCCCAGCTGGCCTTCGTGTCCGAGGATCGGCGCGGCGTGGGTCTGCTGCTGGACGAGTCGCTGGAGTGGAACGTGGCGTTCCCCGCCATGCAGGTGCAGAACAAGTTCCTGAAGAGAATGGGTTTCTTCACATGGCGCGACGAAAAGGCCATCCACACGGTGACGAACCGGTATATCGATGAATTGCAGATCAAGTGTACCGGCTCCAACCAGAAGGCCAGAGAGCTGTCCGGCGGCAACCAGCAGAAGGTGTGCCTGGCCAAGGCGTTCGCGCTGGAGCCCCGCTTCCTCTTCGTGTCCGAGCCTACCCGCGGCATCGACGTGGGCGCCAAGGCGCTGGTGCTGGAGGCGCTGAAGAAATTTAACCGCGAATCCGGCGTCACGGTGGTGATGATCTCCTCCGAGCTGGAGGAGCTGCGCCAGATCTGCGACCGCATCGCCATCGTCTCCGGCGGCAGGGTCGCCGGTATCCTGCCTGCTGACCATTCCTCCGAGGAGTTCGGTATGCTCATGGTCAGTCAGGTGAAGTAAGGAGGAAGAAATGGGCAATACGACCACACTTGGAAACAAGTCAAAATTCAGAGAGTTGGTGGACAGCTTCGGCCTGCCGCGTCTGATCATCGCGTGCTTCCTGCTGCTGCTGCTCATCGCCGCGCCCTGCGTGGGGCTGGATTTCCCCACACAGATCACCAATATCATCACCCGTTTCAGCTGGAACGCCGTGATGGTGTTGGCCATGGTGCCCATGGTACACTCCGGCTGCGGCCTGAACTTCGGCCTGCCGCTGGGTATCGTGTCCGGACTGCTGGGCGCCACGCTGTCCATTGAGCTGGGCTACACCGGCTTTGCCAGCTTCCTTATGGCCATCCTCATCGCCACGCCCTTTGCCCTGCTGTTCGGCGGCGGCTATGGTTGGCTGCTGAACAAGATCAAGGGCGGCGAGATGATGATCGCCACCTATGTGGGCTTCTCGTCCGTGTCCTTCATGTGCATGATGTGGCTGCTGCTGCCGTACAAGCATCCCACCATGGTGTGGGGCTTCTCCGCCAGCGGTCTGCGTACCGTCATCTCGCTGGAGGGCTATTACGACAAGGCGCTGGCCAACATTCTGACCATCGACCTGAACAGCATCGGCATCAATCTGGTGATCCCCACCGGTACGCTGCTGTTCTTCGTGCTGATGGCCGTGCTGATGTGGGCGTTCCTGCACACCAAGACCGGCACCGCCATGACCGCTGTGGGCTCCAACCCCGCCTTTGCCCGCGCAGCGGGCATCAACGTGGACAAGATGCGGCTTATCTCCGTGATCATGTCCACCTGGCTGGGTGCTGTGGGTATTCTGGTGTATGAGCAGGGCTTCGGCTTCATACAGCTGTACAACGGCCCCTTCTGGATGGCCATGCCCGCCGTGGCCGCCATCCTGATCGGCGGCGCGTCGGTGAACAAGGCATCCATCGGCAATGTGATTATCGGTACGATCCTGTATCAGGGCGTGGTGACCATGACCCCCACCGTGATGAGCGCCGCCTTCCAGATGGATATGAGCGAGGTCATCCGTATCGTGGTATCCAACGGCATGATCCTCTATGCCCTGACCAGAAAGACGGAAAGGGGGCGCTGATATGAAAACCAAGACATTCAACGTGAAGCAGTTCCTGGGCAAAAACTCGGTGCCCATCCTGTTCATCCTCATCTGCGCCGTGCTCATTCCCGTGTCCGGCCTGCCGGTGAGCTACATACTTAACGAGGCTATGACCCGTCTGGGGCGCAACGCCTTTTTGATCCTGAGCCTGCTGATCCCCATTATGGCCGGTATGGGTCTGAACTTTGCCATGACGCTGGGCGCTATGGCCGGCGAGATCGCGCTGATCCTGGTGGCGGACTGGCAGATCTGGGGTATCCCCGGTCTGGTGCTGGCGGCCATCCTGTCCATCCCCCTGTCCATTCTGCTGGGTCTTATGTGCGGCAGCATCCTGAACCGCGCCAAGGGCCGCGAGATGGTCACCAGCTACTTTATCGCCTATTGCATGACCGGTGTGTACCAGCTGGTGGTGCTGTATATGATGGGGCCCATCATCCCCATCCTCCACAACACACTGAAGCTGCCCCGCGGCTTTGGTATCCGCAACACAGTCAGCCTTCTGCAGATGCGGCAGAGCGTCGATAATGCGCTGGCCGTCTACGTGGGCGGCGTGAAGATCCCCGTGCTGACGCTGATCATCATCGCATTGGCCTGCCTGTTCATCGTGTGGTTCCGCCGCACGAAGCTGGGACAGGACATGCGCGCGGTGGGACAGGACATGAACGTGGCGCGGGACGCCGGTATCAACGTGGACCGCACCCGCCTGATCTCCATCGTCATGTCCACCGTGTTCGCGGGCTTCGGCATGATCATCTATCTGCAGAACATGGGCAACTTCCCCACCTATACGGCGCATACCAACGTCGGCATGTTCTGCATCGCCGCGCTGCTGGTGGGCGGCGCCTCCGTGGAAAAGGCGTCCATCGGCAACGTGTTCCTGGGTGTGCTCCTGTTCCATACCATGTTCATCGTGGCGCCGGCCGCCGGAACCAAGATCACCGGCGACTCCATGATCGGCGAGTACTTCCGCGTGTTCGTGTCCTACGCCGTTATCACCGTGGCACTGGTCATGTACGAGGCCAAGAAGCGCAAGGAGAACCGCACGCTGGGTCAGCAGCTGGCCATTGAGCAGAAGGCCGAGGAGGAGGGGAGAACCGCATGAAAACGACGAAACGCTCGTGGATCATCCGTATCGCCTTCATTCTGGTGCTGGTGCTCGTCGCCGTGCTGATGCTGCGCATCGGACGCGGCCACACCGTCTATTTCGACAACCGCGCAGTGGACAAGGGCGGCCAGTCTGTGGAGGCACCCTATAAGATCACTGTGTATGTGAACGGCGAGCAGATCTCCAAGCTGTACGAAAAGGAGCGCTGCTTGACCACCGTCATCGGCGACAAGCTGGAGCTGACCGTGGAGGTCATGCAGCAGAAGGGCGGCAGTGAGACAACGGAAACGTACCAAATGACACTGCCCCATAACATCGACGGCATCATCATCAACCTGCCGGCGTATATGGCTGGTCTGCCGGAGGAGGCCTATCTGGAGGAATTCATCCCCGCGCCTCCCACCGAGGAGGACGACGAGGAAGCGCCCAACACCGAGGACGATATGGGCCTGGGCGACTTCTGATAATGTGTGCTGCATACACAGCCCATGCGAAAGCATGGGCTGTGGGCGCATAGGGACTTGCTTGCGCTCGGCAGGCGGATATGCTATACTGAATGGGCGGCGCGTAGACCGCGGCCGCATGGGAAAGGAGTATCAAAATGGCTGTTTTGAAAGGCTTGAAGCCAGAAAAGGTGTTCGCATATTTTGAAAAGCTGTGCTCGGTGCCCCACGGCAGCGGCAACACGAAGATCATCAGCGATCTGTGCGTGGACTTTGCCAAGGAACTGGGACTGAAGTACCGGCAGGAGCCGTGCAACAACGTGGTGATCTGGAAGCCGGCGTCCCCCGGCTGCGAGAGCGCCGAGCCGATCATTTTACAGGGGCACATCGACATGGTGTGCGCCAAGACCGACGACTGCACCAAGGACATGACCCGCGAGGGGCTTGACCTGATGACCGACGGTGAGTGGGTCTGGGCGGACAAGACGTCGCTGGGCGGCGACAACTGCATTGCCGTGGCCATGATCCTGGCGATCCTGTCGGACGATACGCTGGTGCATCCGCCCATCGAGGCGGTGTTCACCGTGGACGAGGAGGTGGGCATGGACGGCGCCTTCGCGCTGGACTGCTCTGACCTGAAGGGCAAAAAGCTGCTGAATTTGGACTCCGAGCTGGAGGGCGTGTTCACCGTGTCCTGCGCAGGCGGCATGCGCTCCGACTGCCTGCTGCCCGCGGCGCTGACCGACGCGGCGGGCACGGAGGGCTTCGGCATCACCGTGGCCGGCTTGCGGGGCGGTCACTCCGGTGCGGACATCCATCTGGGACGCGGCAGCGGCAACCGCCTCATGGGACGGGTACTGGCCACAGCGCTGGAGAAGTTCCCCGGCCTGCGGCTGGCGGCCATCTCCGGCGGCCAGTTTGACAACGTGATCTGCTCCCGCTGCGACGCGGTCGTGGCGCTGCCCAAGGGCAGCGGCCGGGCGTTCGAAGCGTTTATCCGGGAGCTTGAGGGGGTGCTGAAGAACGAGTACGCCGTCACCGACCCCGATGTGACGCTGACCTGCGCGGCAGCGGAGACGGCAAAAGCCGTGCCCGCAGAGCGCACCGTGACGCTGGTGCAGGCGCTGACGGCCATGCCGCAGGGCGTGGAGGCTATGGACACGGATTTCCCCGGTCTGGTGCAGACATCCCTGAATATGGGCGTGGTGAAGCTGGACGGCGACGGACTGCACATCGCGTTCTCCATCCGGTCGTCCATCGCGTCCCGGAAGCTGATGCTGGCGCAGCGCGTGCGGGCTGTGGCGGCGCTGGCGGGCGGCACTGTGGCAGAGCGGGGCGTGTACCCCGGCTGGCAGTACAAGAGGGAGTCGCAGTTCCGGGATACGCTGCTGGCGGCGTATAAGGATCTCACCGGCAAGGACGGCGTGGTGGAGGCCACCCACGGCGGTCTGGAGTGCGGACTGCTGATGGAGAAGATCCCCGGTCTGGACGCGGTGTCCATGGGGCCGGAGCTGCACGACGTACACTCCGTGCGGGAGCGGCTGAACGTACCCTCCACGGAGCGTACCTATGAGCTGGTCTGCGAGCTGCTGCGGCGCAGCTGCTGAATGTGAAGAAGAGAGCAGAGGCGGGGCTTTGCCCCGCCTTTTCTGTTTTGCAGGAGCGAGTAGCAGAAAATGCAATTCATGCAGGAACACCCTGCATGAAACGGTTTAGCGCTGTAAAAAACCGGGGGATAAAAAGTGCGCTGATACAGACAAAAAGTGGAATTTGCGGGAACGAAAGGCGGAAAACGGCGGCGGGCGGCAGGATGAATGACCGCGGGGCGGAGAGAAAAATGAAATTTTGCGCATTTAGATATTGCAAAAACTTTACTCCTGCGATATAATGGCACCGTTGAATATCGCGGCCCCGGCGCGGGGCGGCGGAAATAGCAATTTTCAGGAAAGAAAACCATATCGACAAGGAGAAAGAACATGAAAAAGCTTTTTGCACTGGTTCTGGCGCTGGTCATGGCGCTGAGCCT
>OKTX01001187.1_pt1 | contig 9921 bp, 12 predicted proteins | sample 1606261 | NCBI WGS metagenome assembly OKTX01 (sample SAMEA3879543, study PRJEB24766) | human gut metagenome | biome: human-associated habitat; feature: feces | place: USA | collected 1985/1987 | reverse complement strand
CGAATGGATTCGTGTGGAACACGCTCACGAAGCGATTATTGAGCCCCACGATTTTGACCTGGTGCAGAAGATCCGGCAACTGGATACCCGTACTTCTCCCGGTAAAAATAAAGTCTATTTATTTTCCGGCATATTGATCTGTGGCTGCTGTGGCGCCCGTATGATACGAAAGACAAACCGCTATAAAGACAAAGAGTACCACTACTACTATTGCCCTACCGGGAAGAAGAGTGGCTGTACAAACCCTGTTATGGTAAAGGAAAGCGACCTGATGGAATGTGTCAGGGATAGTGTAAAAGGATTTGTTAATAATGTTGTTTCTTTGGAAGAAATTTTATCCGGTATCAATCAGAGCCGTATCAATAAAGAACTGATCCGGGAATACAGCAGACAGATCGCGCAGAACAATCAGCAGTTGGAGCAGATACGGACATTCAAAACCAGTCTTTATGAAAATATGGTAAGCGGATTGATCGAGAAGCATGAGTTTTTAAATTTGAAGAACACCTACAATGTTCGTATCACTCAGCTTGAACAGGCAATAGCCGCTTTAGAAGAAAAACGGACAGATGTTATGGAAAACCGCAGTGAACGTAACCGCTGGATTGAGAACTTCAAGAGATTTTCTGAAATCGAAGAACTAGACCGAAAGGTAATGATCCAGCTTGTTCACAGTATCAAGGTAGTTGGGAAAAATGAATTTCAAATTGAATTTAACTATCAGAATGAATATGAGAAAGCAATTTCTCTGATTGCTCCGGCACAGGAAAGGATGGTGGTCTAAGATGGCAAGAAAGAGCAGAAAACATATCGCAGAACCTATTTTTACATCGGTTTCTCCGTTTATCAATACCGCTTTATATATCCGCTTATCTGTGGAAGATAACAAAAAGCGTGGTAATTCTATCGAAACACAGAAAATGGTTCTGAAGGACTACCTTTCCAACAAACCGGAATTTCGCATTTATGATACTTACATAGATAATGGTACAACCGGAACCAATTTTAACCGTGAGGGATTTCAGCGTATGCTCTCTGACATTGAAGCCGGAAAAATCGACTGTGTAATCGTAAAGGATCTGTCTCGTCTTGGGCGTAACTCCATTGACAGCGGATACTACATAGAACAGTATTTTCCTTCTCATAATGTCAGGTTTATCGCTGTAACAGATCAGTTTGATTCCGAAAATCCTGATAACCTGCACGGTGGAATTATCCTTCCTCTGAAAAATATGATAAACGAAGCCTATTCACTCGATATTGGTCGTAAGATTAAAGCACAGGCAAGACAGGATATGAAAGAGGGAAAATTTGTTGGCGCTCGTGCACCTTTTGGATATAAAAAGGATCCTGATGACTGCCATAAGCTGATTGTGGATCCGGTGGCAGCTCCGGTTGTCCAGCAGATCTTTCAATGGGCATATGAAAAAGTTGGTCTGAACCGCATTGTACTGATGCTGAATGAAGGCGGCTATCCTGCACCAAGCAATTATAAGTATTCTACCGGGGAAATCACGCATGAAAATTTAATAGGAGAAGGTTTCTGGCAGACACGTACCGTAATGAAGATCCTTAAAGAAGAAAAATATACCGGCGATATGGTTCAGGGCCATACAAAAACTGTTGCACATAAACAAAGACCTGCAGGAAAAGAAAACCTTATTTCTGTCGCCGCTACCCACGAAGCCATAGTTTCCAGGGAAGTTTTTGATGAGGTCCAGAAGTACCGAATAGAAGTTGCCGAAAAATACAAACAACAAGAAAAGATTCCATATTCTCCAAATATTTTTAAAGGATTGATCTTCTGTTCTCATTGTGGCAGAAGTCTGCACCGCCAAAGAGCACGCCGAAAAAAGGGAGATGTTTACCGTTTTCAATGCCTTACTCCCAGCAGGGTTCATAAGGAAAAATGTGTCGGTGTTTCCATAAAAGAAAATGAATTGATAGATACTGTGATCGACATTCTGAAAAAGGAACTCTCCGCTGCTTTAGGAGATTATGCCCTTTTAGTTGAGGATGGAACCCAATGGCGTAAAAGGGAAAAAGAATTGCAGGATCGCCGCAATACCGCCAGCCGTATGATCCAGCAGAACCAGGATCGTATTCAGGTATTGTACGAAGATATGGTAAGCGGCCTGGTAGATAAAGACGATTTCTTTCTTTGGAAAAAGAACTATGAAGATAAAATGAGCTCTGCCAAAGCAGAACTTGCAGAATGTGAAAAAGTAGCCATAGAGATAAAAAAACAATTTGAACAGTATAAGACGCTTGAAAAAGACGAAAAAGAACTGAAAGCTGGATGTACATTAACTGCAGAGCTTGTATCACGTTTAATTGAGCGTATTGAAGTGGATCACGATAAACATGTCTCTATCAGATTCCGCTTCCGTACAGAGTTTCAGGAATACAGCAAGGCGGTGGCACAATGAAAAAATATGTGATTGCTCTATATATCCGTCTGTCTTTGGAAGATTTCAAAACAGACAGTTTAAGTATTTCCAGCCAGCGCATGATCCTTCAAGAACACGCTGCCGGCTTAGAAGAATACGGAAATGCAGAACTGATGGAGTTTGTAGATAGTGGGGCAAATTTTGAACGCCCTGCTGTTCAGGAACTTCTTGATCTGGTACGTGCAAACCGAATTGACTGTATCATGGTAAAGGATTTTTCAAGATTTGGGCGCAACAGTCTAGAGACAGGTTACTTTATAGAACGGGTATTCCCGATCTTTCATACCCGTTTTATTTCTGTGAGTGATGATTTTGATACGAAAAAGCTCAAAGGCGATACCGGTGGTATGGAGGTTGCCTTCAAATACCTTATCAGTGAATATTACAGCCGGGATATGTCTGTTAAGACCAAAACCGCAAAGTATATGAAGATGCGCCGCGGTGAATATCAAAGTAAGATCTGCCCGTATGGATATTGTAAAGGTGACAATAACCGAATGGTCCCTGATCCAGAGACCTCCTGCGTTATTCAGATGATTTTTGAATATGCTGCGTCCGGTATGAACAGTGCGCAGATTGCCAGAGAACTTCATAGTCAGGCAATTCCTACACCGGGCGAATACAAGGCTCTCAAAGGCCAAAAGTATCACGATGTATCAAGGACAAATGGTGTATGGTCTAATTCAACCATTTTGAGACTGTTAGCAGACGAACGTTATATCGGCACTTATGTGATAGGAAAAAAGACTGTAACAGAAATCGGCGGAAACCGTATGCGGACAAAAGATGAAAGCGAATGGATCAAGATTCCAAATCATCACACCCCATTGGTTAGCAAAGAACTTTTCGAGAAAGCTAATGCTTCCATTAAGCGGTTTAAAATTCCAAAACGAAAACAGCATAGTTATCCCCTTCGAGGAAAGGTATTTTGCGGCTCCTGCAAACATGCTATGCACCGTTCCAATGAGACTATTTATCGCTGCAGGTTTTCCTATATGGATTCTTCACAGCCTTGCTATGGTATGACGATCCGGGAAAGCGAATTGGAATCCATAGTATATGAATTTCTTTGTAAACAGTTTGAAGTATCTTTGGGGATTGATGGGCCGAATGAATTAAAACCTGTTGATAAGGTTGCAGTGAGACGAGCTGAATTTGATAATCAGATCTTTGAGCTGCAGGAAGAAAAGCGTAAACTGTATGAGGCGCTTGTAATAAAGCAAATTGATGTTAACCTCTATAAAGAACAGAATACAAAGGCTGTTGTAATGACACGACTGGAGGCTGAACAACAGGAAAAAGAACGTCAGCACCAGCAAAAAGATGTATTACAGTCTTTGGTTGAAAACAAAGGACTGACTTCTGAACTTGTTGATATGCTGATTGAAAAAATCTTTATTTACCCTAACAAGAGGGTTGAGATCGTGCTAAAAATAAAAAATGACCTGGCATAACAGCTCAGGGTATATTGATAAAGCCAGTTAGGAATTGCGGTTCTTAACTGGCTTTTAGAAGTTGAAAAAAATCTTCATATTTTTTTGTCGTGGACTTGACATAAGGGTGTCGCAAGGCATGAATTTTAATACGATGAACACCTGCTAAATTTGACAACTTTTCCAAAGCTCTGGGAAGCGTTGTTTTACTGGTTGGAGTTCCGTTATAACTTAGTACAAGTGGACAATCGGGAAGAACCTGTTGCTGAACACTTTGCCAAGCCTTTAGCTCATTGAGTGTATCTGAATCAATATAAATAGTACGGATACTTGCCTGTGTTTTCGGCTCAACGAATTTATAGTCCGTCATTGTTCGGTAATATAATGTTTTGGTAATGCTAAGCAAGCCTGTTTCAAAATCTATGTCTGACCAATGTAATGCTGACGCTTCGCCAATTCGCATACCAGTCATAAATAATAACCAGAACGATATAAACAGATAATGTTCATAATAGTCTTTCTTACAGAGTAAGGAAATAACCTTTTGAAATTCTTCTAATGTCCAGAAATCAACTTTGGTTTTCTTGCTTTTGATATTGCCTATCATACGAGAAGGATTTTTCTTCGCAATTCCAAGAACAATAGCTCTGTCAAATGCGATAGAAAGCATTCCCTGTACGATACGAATGTAATTAGGGCTAAAATCTTTTGCAAGTTTCAACTGCCAGTTTTGAACATGGATAGGTTCGATTTCGTCTGTTTCCATTTTGTAGAAATAGGAAAAATGTTTCTTGATGGTAGTAGCACGATTAAGATAAGTGCTTTCTTTTACCTGTGTTTTATACCATGGCAGGTAGGTTTCTTCTATAAATTGCTGAAAAGAAACGCCATCTTTTTTTGTTGTTAATTCTTCGGTAGAAGCTAACACCAGTTTTGAATATTCTTCCTTTGCTTCTTTTTTCGTTCTGAATCCACTTCGGTATTTCTGTATCTGTTTTCCGGTAATGGGATTGTAGCCTAAATTAGCTCTGAAATAATAAGTTCCGTTATCTGCTTTCTTAATAGGGTCTTTTGCCATGATTTCACTCCTTACATGATATGCAAGAAGTACAATCAATCGTTTGTGTCTGATAATGTAATCCCTAATAATTCTTCCACGGCTTCTTTGGGTACTCTGTCCAATTTACGGGATTGGTAATAAGTATGCCCTTTTTCAATCATAAGTTTTTTTGCTTTTCTTATGATGTCTGCCGAGAAAGAAGTTCCATAACCTAGTGCTATGAGGTCTTTTTTTGTTACGGTAATCATAATCCTCCTTTCCATAGACCAGATAAGGAAATCTCAATATCTTGTCTATCAGTATATCAAATGATGAGCAAAAAAGCTCTATTAAGATGATTTTTTCTTGCAAAATCGTTGTTAGATAGTTTTACAAGCAATCAGACGGCTTCGGCAAGCTCCGCTGGTATCTCAACCATTCCCATTCCTGTGGGCTGAACCGTGTCATACGGGTGTATCATTATCCTGTGTTGCAGGTCATGGCAGAACGACTTTTCCAACGGTCGCTCCCAGATCATTGCATGAATCGCTATCTCCCGATTGGAAAAGTCACGGCGTACAATCTCTGATGGCTCACTGCAAGCACAAACGTATCTGACTGCTTTATTCACTTGTCAAAGAACTGTTAGGCTCTTGTCAGCCTGTATCAATTCATTTTTACAAATGGACTGATACAGAATGATAAAAAAAAGCGGAACAGGAAAGAGGGGAGTTTATTAAATCATGCTCCGCTCAAATATTACTTAATGTTCGTCTATTTCAAATTCACATATCATTTTCAAAAGGGCTTCTCTGATACGTCCCTTTAATTCCATATCAACCACAATGTATACGTTGCCGTATTCATCGTAAAACGGGCGTAAACAGCATTTTGATATATAGGCTTCATAGAACAGCAACAGCTTTTCTATGGCGTTTTCGTTACCGTCCACGGCTGATGATATGAGAAAAAATGATGGAAGTGTGTGTTGCTTATTCTTCATTTGTTTTCTTCTCCTTTAACTGCTTTCTGATTTCTTCAAGTGAATTTCTTCTGTGCCTATATGATGTGCTTCGGTTGATATTCAGCTTTTCGCCTATCTCCGAATCGCTCATATCCAAGAAGAAAAACATCAATACAATGTTCCGGCTTTGCTCCGGCAACTGTTTCAGTGCTTCTGCAAGTTCTTCATCAAGTACACGGATTTCTGTACCGCACACATCGAACGTTGTATATTCACTTTCGTAATCGTCCCATACAATCAATTTCTCAACAACAATCTCTGGAAGCTCACAAAAGGATACTTCCTTTGCCTGTCGTCTGGCTAATTCCTTGCGGTAGTTACGGACAATGCCTTTCACAACCTTTTTGAGCTTACAGTCAAACTGACATTGTATTGTCTTTTGGAAGTCTGATGGTTTCAAAATCACACCCCCCTTTCGTTATGAAGTGAAAAGTATGTATCCCTCTTTCCGCACCATATCTGTACGGCAAGGTGTGATTTGTTGCAGGATTGAAAAAAATTTTTGTAAATATGAAAACAGCCTATTTGCATCAATAACAAATAGACTGTTTTTAAAACATCTGATATATGAGTTTTTAATTCATGTTCAAGGACTGATGATGTACTAAGAAAAAAATGGAATAAATTCGGTTGTTGGTATAGACTGCCTGTTTTACTTAGAATCACAAATTGCTCCTTGACCAGAGCAATCCTGTGAAAATAGAAAAAGGACAGCTCTGGTTATACCAAAACCGTCCCTATATTTTTGGACATTATAAAAGAGATTACCCACAGAACGGTTTTTTTTATTTACCGAACTAGGTAATACTTTATTTGAATTTATAGTGCATATAATATGAGTTTTTAATACATTCTAATCGCACAACATGAAGTATAAACTCATGCTAGGTGATTAAAAATGAGAAAAAAGAAAGATACACACAGCTTTGATTTTCGTCCTTTAGGACTGGCAATCAGAGAAGCCAGAGAGAAAGCAGGGCTTTCCAGAAATGATTTAGGCGATAAAGTCTTTTACGGAGAACGTCATATCGCAGATATTGAAAATATCGGAAAACACCCTAGCTTTCAGTTATTCCATGATTTAGTTACAATGTTCAATATATCTGTTGACGAGTATTTCTATCCAGCGAAGAATGTTGAGAAAAACACAGCCCGCCGTCAGATAGATTCGTCACTTGATTTATTGAGTGATAATGAATTAAAAATCATTCAAGGTACGATTGACGGTATCTTGAACAGCAGAGAGAATAAGAAGTGATTTGCTTCAGATTCTTCAACATTTATTTGTTGATCTGCTCCGCAGGCAACAAATAAGAGCCGACTATCCTTATTTCTTTATCGTAAATTTACTTGTTACACAGTAATGAAAAAAGCCAATAGTTTGTAACTGGACTTTACAAACTATTGACTTTACATTTTGATGTCCACTCTTCAATGAATTATCATACGAATATATCTTCAATACTTTATAATTCAAGAGTAATAATAAGGCTATTGGCATGTACTTTTGCAACAATATTTCCGCCAAGAATGGCAACAAGTGTTTTTACTACCGCAAGTCCCAATCCTGTACTTCCATTATGTCTTGATTTATCGCCTGTATAAAAACGGTCAAAAAGTCGATTGCAATCAATTTCTGAACTGTCACTCATTATAATGGTCTCATAAATTAAGACACTTTTTCGGACAAATATTAATGAATCTGATATACTAAAATCAGTATGAAAGTGAGGATTCATCATTATGTCCAGACAAAGAAGAAACTTTAGTGCCAAATTTAAATCAGACCTGGTAATCGAGCTGCTTAAGGGCGAGAAAGATCTCAACACCCTTGCAACCGAGAATAACATCCAACCAAATCTGCTCCGCAATTGGAAGAAAGAATTCCTTAACAATGCCTCTGCAGTATTCGATGACAAGCGTCAGGAAAACCTCAAAGACAAGCTTGCTGAAGAACGCAAGGAAAAGGCGGAGTATGCGAAAAAGGTTGGTCAGTTAACCATGCAGGTTGACTGGCTCAAAAAAAAATCTGAAGAAATTTGTGGACCTGACTACGAGAGTAAGTTTAGTCCAAAACCTTTTGACTACTAAAGAAATCCCGGCATCTGTAGGAGCAAAACTGCTTGATATCAACCGTACAAGCATCTATTACAAGACTTCACCTGTATCAGACGAAGAACTGGCTTGTAAAGAGATTATCGACCATCTTCATACGGATAATCCAACCTGGGGTGCAAGGCAAATGTCTGCACAACTCAAAAACAGAGGTTATCATGTTGGGCGTCGTAAAGCACGCCGCTATATGAATGAGATGGATATTTACCCAATCTATCCTAAGATGAATCTTTCCAAGCGGATGCAACAGGCAAAGGGATGTCCTTATCTTCTTCGAAATGCCGTCATAGATGCACCAAATCAGGCGTGGTCTATTGACATTACATATATTCCAATCAGACACGGATTTCTGTATCTGACAGCTGTAATCGACTGGTACAGCCGCTGTATCGTAGGCTGGGAAATCGATGATACCCTTGATACCAGAATGGTTATCAATGCTCTAAAAAAAGCATTTGCTGTGTCAAAACCACAGATTTTGAACTCTGATCAGGGTTGTCAGTTCACAAGTCAGAAATACATTGAATTTGTAAAAGAAAACGGTATCCGTCAGAGTATGGATGGAAAAAGCCGTTGGGCTGACAACATCATGATTGAGCGATGGTTCCGCAGCTTCAAGTATGAAGAAGCTTATCTGACGCTGTATAACAACATCAAGGATGCCAGAGTTGCTATTGGACGATATGTCCACACCTATAACTTTGAAAGATGCCATTCTGCCCTTGATTACAAAACACCGGCTGAATGTTACTACCCGGCAATGCTTTTGCCGTATGCAGCTTAATGCATATATGGATCTGGGGAGTGTTCCACTATCCTCCCCATGTTCCTTGTTACTTATCAACCATATCAGTTCATTATAAAAATCTTAGATTTTTGTCTTGACAACTGAGCCACTATAGTCCAGGTATAACTGGTTTAGTTCAAAAATGAAAGAATCTGGAAATATCAGAAATTCCTGGACAAAGGCAATAGAGAAAACCGTAAGAAAATTTTGTACTACGGCAAATCGTATAAAGAAAGATGCAGTTAAGTCTGTCAAGGCTGCTAATATTGCGATCGGGATAAGTGCAATACCCATAGGCAAGATGAAATTAGAGCAGTTAAAAAAGAAACTTCCTAATATCAATATCAGTATTGATTATACAAGAACGTGGAAAGACAGTTTGCAGTTGGGACTTGGTATAGTTACGACGGGCGGAGGACCGCTCTTAACATTAGCGGGTGGTGGAAGTGAAATAGCAAGCGTTGGTTCATCCAGTGCAATCAGTATTCCGGCTGCGGCAGAAGGAATTGGTATTGCAGGTTCAGGTTTAGCTATATCATTTGATGCTTTAAGGAATATGTTTGATGTACGGATTCAGAAATCGGAAAGTAGTAAAGGTGATGAATCAGGAAAGAATATACGTGGATCTTCTCAAAACTACATGGAACAGTTGGATGACTTTTCAGAAAATAAAATTGATCATATGGTTAATGGTAGTAAAGGTTCTAACCACAATTGGGAAAAGCTAGTTCCTGATAAAAATTGGAACGATATAAAAAATATTGTTAATGATGTAATGGAAAATGGAGAGGAAGGACCATATAAAAGCGTTTTCTCGAAAAAGAAGATAATAGATGGATATGAGGTTGAGGTTACTTATAATAAATTGTCAGACGGAACTGTTAGAATATCAGATGCATGGATTAATCCATAGGAGGAAATATAATGGAAACAAAACTTAAAAAATTGGTATTAGAGGGTTTTTATCACGAAGCAGAAAATGTAATGTTAACAATACCATTAAATGCACAAAGAGATATAATCATGAATTTAGCATATGATACAGAAAGTATTGCAATATACGGATTTTTGCG
>OKTX01001184.1_pt1 | contig 9935 bp, 12 predicted proteins | sample 1606261 | NCBI WGS metagenome assembly OKTX01 (sample SAMEA3879543, study PRJEB24766) | human gut metagenome | biome: human-associated habitat; feature: feces | place: USA | collected 1985/1987 | reverse complement strand
TAAGGCTTTGCGGCGTTTTTTTGTCCAAAAAGGATGAGGTCGCAGCCTGTTTGCTCCATTGTTTCCGTCCGCTCATTTCCCCGTGTGGGTCACGGTGTGGGTCAAAGCGCTTTCAGGACGCGAACGAGGGACGCACCTCCGACAGCGGTAAGCCGAGCCTCTGCGCTCTGTCCCGCTCATAGGTAACGCGAGTCACTTCTTCAATAAAGCTTTTCTCCTTCGGTGTGGCGCTTGCCCAACGCACACTGTATTTGCGGCACAGTTGAAAGAATATCTCATAAAAACGTTCTTCCTCTGCATCCTTGCGGCAATACCACGCCGCATCAGATGCCGGTCTAATTTTATTCATATCCATGCAAAGCACCTCCTCGCAGAAAATCAATCCAGATAGGTGAAGAAAATTCGTTTGGCAGCTTCGTCCGCAATCAAATACCTTGGCGCGGAAGATTGAAAGGTTGGAAGTAAAACGGCCCCAAAGTCTTCCTCATAATGCTTTGCCAAGCTCGTCGTCTTCGCTTCAAGCACCACATCGCCGGTCAAACCGCTGTCAATGGACAGCTTGATGCCATAGGCGATCAGCAGCCTCCCTATCCCTCTGTACTTCGGGGTTCCTCCGTCGAGTGTGGGATTTGACTTGGGCTGTGCCTCCATATACACAATGTGTACGACCAGCGCAGTCGGAAGGACCTCATATGCTGCCAGAGCAATCAGCTCATCTCCAACTCTGGCCGCGTATTTTTCATAGTTTTCGTCAGCTAAGTATTCGCTCGCCCAAGAGGTCTGCCACAACGGTTCTCGGTCTGTCAACGCGGCATCCTGCGGTGTCATCGGCTCAATAGCCACCGGCACTTGTCGATTCATTGCATCGTAAACAAACGGTCGAAACTGCACAGCCCTCACCTCTTAAACAGTATACCACGGTTTTTGTGAAAAATGAAGTAGCAAATTGAAGGCATCGCATCCGCGCTTTCTATTCCAAAAGCACACCGCTGTAAACCTGCTAAAAAGTCAAGCCCTAATTCAAAGAAAAGTTATAGGCAGGAAAAGAGTATAGCAAAACAGAGACGACAAAGCGGATCGCCTGGCCGCCTCAAATAAAGTATTGGAGATCTCAGCTCATTCTATTGCCGACAAACTGCGGTAGAGCTCTGTGACCTTGCCATAATAGACTCGGAGGAACTTATTCAGGCCTGCCACCATAGCGAGTTTACCACTCTTTCCCTCGCCGCGTTTTTTCTCAATGAATGTAAAGATCGGGTCGTTTGCCGGTTTGTGCATCACATAGCTCTGCATGACTTCGTACCCGGTCTTACGCAGATATCGATTTCCCCGCTTGGAGATATGCCGGTTATTCGCGCAGAATTTGCCGGACTGGTACAGCGGCGCATCGATGCCGGCGTATGCGATGAGAGCCCGCTTGCTATGAAAGCGTCGGACATCTCCGATCTCCGCGATCAGGCGCGGAGCCAGCGTGTCCCCGATGCAGGGCATTTCGCGCACGAGAGAATATTCCGGCAGAGTCTTGGCGAGAGCTTGCATCTGTGTTAAAATAGCGTCACGGGACGCCTCCACTGTGTGGAGGACTCGTATCGCTTCCGTAATGACGATCTGCGTGGATGGTGCATTGGGAAGCACAGGGATACCGTTTTGAGCTGTGGCAAAGATGTGTGCTGCCATACGTTCGCAATTGCGGTATCCCTTTTTTTCCGCCCATTTGCAATAATCCTTCCGAAAGCGCGTTTCTCCCATTTCGAGGATGTGAGTGGTGTGATGATAGCGCAGGACAAAGTCCGAAAGCTTGTGCCGTCCGGCATGGTCGTTCATGAGCTCCTGCATACCGGGCAAAACCTGGTCACAGATGGCGTTAAAATCGACCTTTGCCTTGATCAGAATGGAGGTCATCTGGTAATACTGCCGCGCCAGAAGCTGAAGCTCCCGATATGTATCCTCCGGCAGTCTGGTCGGTTGAAGCTCCTGCCAATAGGCCAGACCGTACAAAGCAATCTGCATAGCGTCGATTCGATCGGTCTTCACCTTGCGGATACTTTGTGAGCAAAACCGCTTCATCCGCAGCGAATTGACGACGGAGACGAATATTCCGCTCTCCAACAAAGCAGCCACCACCGGGCAATGGTAGCTGCCGGTGCTTTCCAAAACGGCACGAACCTCTTCGCCGCTGCTGTGCAGCAGCGATACGAGCTCCGACATTCCTTCCCTCGTGTGCTGAACTTCAAACGGAGCGTACACGATCTCTCCCCATGGCTTCATTCCGCACACTGTGCTTTTTCCTTTGGACACATCGATCCCGATACTGAGCATGGGCATTCCTTCTTTCCTGATAAAATATTGCAATGCTTCCGCACCGGCTTATTACGATTCAATTTGGTTCGTGACGCGCACGCGGCATAGCCGGAGCAACCTGCTCAATCGAATCTTTATAACAAGAGGGCGGAGGACTGTTTACAGCTCGAGCGCTTGGCTCACCAAAGAAACCGTCCATCCATTGCCCTCCCATTATAACAAAAATAAGCATAGCTTCCGAGGCTTCCTATACGCTTCGGGTGCTATGCTTATTTTGTACCAATCAAAGAACATAAAAATACCGGAGAGGGGGCAAAGCCTCCTCTCCGGCGCTCTTTGAACCTATCCGCGCATTTCCGCGTGTGGGTCAGCGCTTTTTCGAGGTATAAATGAATGTACCAAAGTAATGGTAAACTTACAGCGCAATAGCATCTGCCAAGAAAGGATAGTCTTCTATATGCTGCCGAATATATGTACGCGTAAAACCTGCAAATTTATAGCTTCGATCAAGCATTCCCAAAAGTGTAGCATTTATTTTTGGAGTGGGATTTTTTGCATATTCGCACAAATTTCGATAAAAAATCGACATAGTCTCTTGTAATGCGTTCACGCGAATATTACATGCATGGATTCGTATACCTGTATTCGTTCTCTCGAAGCACTCTGTAATAAGTTGTGCCGTCATTCTGGCTTCATCAGACTCATTTAAAGGCAGCACTCGAACATGAGAGTCCAATAATTCTTGACTGATATATCGTTCTGGCTCTTCCCTACAACAATCCAAAACTGATTCCTCATAGATACGTCTATTCTTTATACTATTACAGTGCGAACAGCTAAAAAACAAGTTATTCCAGTCGAACATCCTGTCACGGTCTTGTCCATTATGATGCGCTTTTAAATGTTCAATTTGAGGATCTTGCACTTTGTCAATCTCACATAAATAACATTTTTCGTGAAAATCCTCACGAAGTCGTTGAACTACATCGAACCCTCTGTAGTTCGTTGTTCCATTTGCTTTTTCTTGTGCTAATGACGCTGGTGCAACAGGATTTCTCTCAACCTTTACCATAATTTACCCCCCGTTTAGAAAGTTCAAGCTTTAAACGGTTATATTCAGCAGAGAAATCTAATGCCAAATAATCAGGTACCTCATCTAAATAGAATTCCAACTCCGAAGCCTTTGCATAATCAGCATTTGTCAAGTTTTCTTTAGCAACCAGAGATTTGTATTCGTCAAACTTTCTGCGCAATTCTTGTGATAACAAATCACTTTTAAAATACCCTTCAACAATCCCTTCATAGGGTAAATCTGTAAGTCCATTTTCTACAAGATTTGCATTTTCAAGATCATAAACCGTAGCATTAGGAGTAGAATTTAATATAAATGGAGAGTGCGTAGTTAAAACAAACTGAATATTAGGGAACAATTCTGTTAAAATAGGGACAATCTTTTTTTGCAAATCAACATGAAGATGAGTTTCAATTTCATCAATTAAGACAAGTCCCTCTATGTCATAACTACGTTTTGATTCCATTCGCATCATAAGGTCTCCAACAATGTCAAACACGGCGGCATATCCCATTGACATAGTATTGAAATCAAATGGTTCTCGCCCACTTTGTTGAATCGTAAATGCAAATGTTTCAATATCAAAATTTAATTTTAATGTCTTGTCTCCATAAATTTCCTGTAATATATGTTCAAAACGTGTAAACCAGAGTCTAATTTCTTCGGCACGCTGGTTCTGCCCGTTTGTTTTTGCAAAAGCCTCTGTCGTCTTTAAATTAACCAAGTATTTGACCAGGTCATGACCTGGATGTTCCTTAATGGCATATGTGTTTTTTAAGTCAATTTTTTCGATATTTTTAGAAATTTGCACACTTGCCTTTCTGGAGTCCCCATAGAACGCTAAGATATATTCACCACTTTGGTATTTGCTACGCAAATCGGCATAAGAACTAAACTCCCCAACCGCTCCATCTGTCCAATAAGAAATCTTTTCATTCCAAAATTTCAACTGGCTTCTACTATTTTCTACTTCATTTTTTTCAGACTCTGAGCTTGGTGAATTAATCAAGTTCTTGTTATAGTAATCAATTTGAGACTGACATGTATCATAAGGGCAAAAACTATTTGATGTAATATATTCCAAGAAAATCTTTAAGGCAATGAGCACGCTTGTTTTTCCACTACCGTTTTTCCCCGTCAAAATTAAAGACTTGCGTTGCTGAGAGGAAATAGGAATCGTAATGTCCCTTAAATGGCGAACATGGTAAATATGCAATCCTGTCATAAAAGTCTGGTTCATAACGCTCTCCTTGCTTTACAATTTCACTCCAACATTTAAAAATAAGTATACCCTTTCCGAACAATAAAAACAACACTTCATAAGAAAGGTCAAAAATGCTGTTGATACAGAGCGAGTCCATGCTCTAAAGTCATAAAAGAAATAGGACCCTTATATTTCATTATCCATCTCCATCATTATCTATCTTTGGTTAGCTCTTCTATGATACTTTCCCGCTCATTTTCCAATTCAGATAATCTCTCGCAATAAGGCCTACGCTCGTTTTCTACCGCATCTATCCGAGCAAACACATCATTTTGAATTGTCTCTTTCTGATGCATAATCGACTTCTCCATCTCAGGTATTTGTCGTTGTAAGCTATCTATTTGCTCTTGAAGTTGTTTCTTTTGCTTTCCGGCAAATATTCCTAACTTGGTCTTCTGATTGGTTAGCTCAGACAAGTTCTGTTTTAATTCTATCAACTTGCGCTCATCAGGTAACTGCTCGGGAAAATCTTTTCGTATCTCACTAATTTTAGAATCATATTGATCAATTTTTCCTTTCAGATCTGTAATTTCAGCATTAATTGCCACCGTTCGTGCATCATATTGTTTCTTTTCTTCAGCGTGTTCTTGCCAATATTTCTCAGTCCTTTTTTGAGCCTGCCTTTTTTCACGGGCAAGCCTCAATTCGTCTTCCCTTTTTTGCCAGTACTCCACTACCTCGTCGTATCTGCCAGAACTCCATTCATTTGGAGGACTCCAAGGATCAAGCAAGCAAAAATTCGATATCTGAAAATCTGGTTCTGCTTCCTGGATTTCCTCAACAAGCCCAATATACTTTTTAATAAATGGCTCTTTGCTACTCTCTGTAAGTCCATAACACTTCAAATATTCCTTATCATAGCTATCCCAGCACGTACTTGAACAGCTACAGATATAGCAAAGGACCTCGCAAATATGTTTTTTCATTTCAAGGACATTTCGCTTTGATGTATCATCGCTAAAATCCTTAATCAACGTCATAACATCTTCGGTCTGCTCAATATTTTCCGTTCCCTGAACATAATGAGATTCCCACCATTCATCCCAATGTAAATCATAATATCTCTCTTCATGCTTATCAAAGTTCGACTGTCTCAAGTCTAAGAACGCATTGTTTACATTGTAAATTGCTACAGCGAACTCATTTTTCCTAAGTATCACCTCTTCTTCTGACATACCAGAGTTATCAATTATTTCAATTGCCTTTTTTACAGCTTGATATAATTCCGAGGTTCTTGAATTTGCAAGAGTTGATTGCCATGCTGCAGCTTTTCCTTTTCCAAAGATAGCTCTCCAGTTTTGCGGTTCTACCTCAATCACCTTAGCATAGTAATCATACGCCTCTTTTTGGTTTCCCGCCTGAGCGGCTGACATTGCTAACCGCATCCAAGTATCAACCATATTGGAGTTATCAATTTGAACTGAACCTTTAATCATTTGAACTTTTTCCCGCATACGTTCAGTACTATACTCCATGCCGCAGCTATCACAAACCGCAATTCCGCCTGCACCCATAACGAGTTTTCCGCCGCAGAGATCGCAAACTAAAGCTGCCATATTCTGTTCCTCCCTGATGTTACTTCAGCGTTTTACACATTTTATTTCTCTTGCTTAGAAGAAGATCAATCTCACCAATTATCTCATTTTTGTCTGACAAGGTCTTTAACAATGCAACCTTTTCTGAAATTGTATTTTCTAAATCGGTTAACGGCTCACTACTCATCGGATCAGAAAACCGAACTTTCTCTGCAAGCCTTATTAATGCCGCTTTCGTCTCTGCATTTGTTTCCGCGTCGGCTAATAGTTCAATCTCGGCTTGTATCTCTTTAATGTAGAATACTTTTTTCTGGGCTTTTGTTTCCACTCTTTCAATCTCGCAGCGTCCTGTGTCAGCAGTAATCATGCAAATAGCAGACACCCCTGTAACCACTACACAAGCCACAATTGAGGACCAAATCGGAAGAGTGGGAGAAGATCCAAGTACGATAAGCGTAATAAGTTGAATTGCAAGATATACAACCGCTATGTAAACGACCGGAAACCCAAGGAATTTGCTTTTCAGAGATTCCTCACGCCCAAGGGCTGATTTCCATATAAAGGGTTGCGTGGCAAATGCAACCACAGTAAATCCGTAAGCAATCCAAAAAGCCGGAGTTTTAGCTGTAGGAACAGCAAAGACAACCGCGCTTACTAAAGCAAACAAAATACCAAGAATGGCGTATCCCTTTACGCTGTCCTTATTCATCATCAAATCTCCCTCTTTGCACCGCACTTCGGGCAAAATCTTCCTGGTTTCAAAAACTTAAAACCACATTTCATACAAGTATCAGAAGATGCTTGCGAAGCGCCACATTCGTCGCAGAATGCGGCGCCTGGTGTCAACTCAGCACCACATTGGTCACAGAAACGATTGGCTACCGCCTGCGACTGGGAAGTAGATACTCCTGCAAACGCGTCTGAAACAGCATTTCCGACTACGCCTCCAACGGTTCCACCCACGCCAGCCATCATACCTAATCCAATCCCCATATTGGAAAATTGCCCAGCGGCTTCATTCTTTGCGGCATCTTGCGCCACATCAAATCCACGCTCCTGTTGGTAGGTATACCCTTCCTGCATTCGTTTAGTCGCCTGCGCTTGAGAATCAATAACAACCTTTTGTGCTTCAGTCTGCGCATGAATCATGGCCGTTTGCTGATGTAATTTAGCTTCTGCAATGTCTGCATACTGTCGAAAATGCAGCTCTTTGAATTTTTCGTATTGCGGATCGCCATCCGGTTTTACAATGGTAGTAACATAGAAGCGGTTGAGTTGTACACCATAATCAAGAAAATCCGGAATTAATCGCTGCTGAATGTCTGCAGAGAATGCCTCCAAGCTTTCATCAATTTCAAAGATATTGATGGAATTGGATCTCATCGTTTGAGCGATATAAGCCTTTACCTTTGTCATTAAAATACTGCGGAAATAAATAGTAAGCTGTTGACGATCTAACACACGCTCCGTGCCAACCAGTTTGATGAGCAACTTGCGGGAATCGCTTACGCTGAGGGCCATTTCTCCGCTTGCCCCAATAGACAATGGAAATTTATATGTTGGCTCTATATACTGAACCTTACTATCCGTTCCCCAACGAATTGCCATCTGCTCGGTTTTGTTGATAAAGTAAACTTCGCAATGGAACGCAGTTTCCCCATCTGTTGGAATATTAATCAAATGGCGCAGTAAAGGGATATTCTGCGTTTCCAACGTATGCCGTCCTGGTCCAAACAAGTCAAGTGCCTGTCCGTTTAAGAAGAAAACTGCTTCCTGAGATTCATGGACAATCAATTGCGTTGAGGTATTAAAGTCCTCACAAGGGTGTTTCCACACAAAAGTGCTGTTGTCTCCTTCGTATTTGATAACAGCGGCAATCTTTGCCATAAATACCAGCCTCCTTTGCCTTTTAAATATTTATTATAATATACCATATAAAGCAGTATTACCTCAACTAATTTTGACAAAATTTGCTGTATATTTAGTTCGCAATCAATTTTACAAACCGATGATAGAAAAAGTGAATTTTTCCTCTTTATCTCTTATCAGTATGAAAGTAGTAAAGTATTACTGCCTTTCTTTTTACCATATCTTGACACATTTCAGTATTTGCTTTATACTGGTAATAAGCTAAAGCCTAATCTCGCAGCTTTCCGGTGAGGTCCACACCCCGGTGTGGCCTCAGACATTCATGGGCCCCGTAGGGCATTATAACCACCCCTGTACGCAGGATGCTCCATGAAGGTCGACAGTTTTTGGCGCTGTACCGGCAGCGCGGGTGTGTACCTTTCCGTCGAAAGCGGAAAGGACGCAAATGAACGACAACGTCGTTATCGTCTACAATGGTGAGCAAGTATCGGTGCCAAAGGAGGTCGCAGACTTCCTTGAGCAGGATCGAAAACGGGAACAGGCGCAGGAGAAGCAGGACGCAAGGCACCTGAGTAAAAGTGAGTTTGAAACGGTGCTGTCCGGCTTTGAGTGCGTCAAGCGTCCCGTGGAGGATGCGGTGCTCAGGAACCTCCGGCTTGAAAATCTGCGGGGAGCCATTGCGGAACTGGATGTGCAAGGTCAGAACCTGCTCTCCCTCCGATACAGCGGTGAGCTGACGATGGAGGAGATCGGTCAGATCTACGGCATCTCCAGAATGGCGGTATCAAAGCGACTGAAAAAGCTACACAAAAAGCTGGGAAGCTCTGTCTCATGACAGGGCTTCCCAGTTTTTTGAAAAGTTTCTTGTTTTCCGGTTTACAAATGCACGCTGAGTGTCCTTATAGGTAGAGGCAAATCCGCTCCGCCATTGGAGCGTGGCTGAGTTGGCCGCAGCCTTACCGCCTCACCCGAACACAAAGGAGCGTGTATAACTATGAATCCATTTGAGCAAAGCAAGCAGCAACTGCTGCACTCCCTGACCTCTCAAGTCGAACAGGAGGTCATCGACTACATTCGGCAGGAGATGCAGCATGACGCACCGGACAGCGTCCCAACCGAAGATGAACTGCTCACCTTCTTCCAATCGCCGGACGAAGCGACTACGCTGGATGCCTACCAACAGATGTTGGCGACCGATAAGCTCCTGGAGTATGCAGAGATCAGTCTGCGTACTCTCTGCGACCTGATCCGTTACCAGCAGCTCAAGGAGTTTGGCATCGTCCATTCCGCAAAGGAGTTCATCCAACTCTTTCACCCCAACGAACAGGAGGACACACCATGAGTCATTTCCCCAACAAAAACTATTTCACCATGCCGAACGAAATCTTTTCGCTCGGACTGGACGCAAGCGAGATCGCAGTGTATGCCTATCTTCGCTGTCTTGAAAACCGACGCACCTATCAGTGCTGGCCGAGCTACACTACGATCGGCAACGCAGTTGACCGCGCAAAGAATACGGTCATGCGATACGTCGACGCGCTCGCGGAGAAGGGTCTCATCTATACTGAGCCGACCTCTGTCCTGATGAGATCAGGCATCAAGAAGAACGGCAACCTGCGCTATACTCTCAGACCAATTCATGAAGCCGTGGAGCTCTTCCATGATCGTCAGATGGCAGCAGTCGAACGTGCAGCAGAACGGCAGCAGATCCAGCGCAAGCTGTCCGCAATGGATCTGCTGCCCGGAGCATGAGGAAAGGACGAACGCAATGAAACACTCCACCTACACAAGCTACGACGAACTGCCGCTGATGCTCTCCGTCGCCGAGGTCGCTTCTGTGCTCGGCATCTCTCGTGCCGGTGCTTATGAGCTGGCACGAAGCAACAGCTTCCCC
>OKTX01001183.1_pt1 | contig 9942 bp, 9 predicted proteins | sample 1606261 | NCBI WGS metagenome assembly OKTX01 (sample SAMEA3879543, study PRJEB24766) | human gut metagenome | biome: human-associated habitat; feature: feces | place: USA | collected 1985/1987 | reverse complement strand
AAATAGTACCCAAAGTGAAAAGAGGGGTTATCTCCCCCTTAGAGGAAATCGCATTCGCAATCGAAGACACTATTCATATCCTTGATCTTGATTTGAACCGCTGTGAGAGTGGTGTATGAGAATTTAACTCCCTCCTCCTTACTCTCAAACTCCTTGCTCTCTCCCGTTACCACGAGATCAATCGTGGCACCTACATATTCGCGAAGTTCTTCACAAGGAACCTTTTGCAGATTAATCCTGATTGGTTTCTTGTTTTTGTCCACGAACTTTGTTTTGGGATTCAATTTCACTTTGAATTCAATCTCTCCATCGCGTTCCTTGTATGGAAGGTTCTCTCTTCCCGTCTCAACGATGATTCTCTGAAGGTTCTCTGACTGTTCTTTGGGTAATACAAGGAAGAGAGTATTGGTCAATTTCTTCTTATCATCATTCGAGAATTTCGAATTATCACCAGCGAAGTTGATGACAGCATCGGTGATTTTGCAAACATATTTGGCTGTATCCCCCTCTCTCTTAAACCCACTTGCGGTGAGTTTGATATCGCTCGCCCTGTTGAGTTCAAAAGGTTTGAAATTGCCGGGATTGCTCATTTGTATTTACTATTAGTGTTATATTTCTTTAAGTGTCAATTCGTTTTCAGAATTATACCGTCTATGCGCTAATGGTGTTTGCACGAATCATGATGAGATGCATTTGAATCGTGGCTGTTTTATTTGGTGCAGTATCATAACTATTGTCCAACTCGATTTCGAATTGGATTTGATTTGCTGCTCGCATGGGGAACCATTCTGCTATAGGGAATGCGAAGATTCGGAATTGATTCAACCATGTTTTGTATGTCAATAGCGTATCATAATCATCCGAACGACTATTGCAAAGATAGTCCATCCATTCGAAGAATGTGTGATCAATTCCGTCAGGTGTGTTCGTATTGTCCACATTGATAATACGTTTCTGTTCACCAGCGATGTTCAAAGAAATACGTTTGAATCGCACATCCTTGAGCGATGAGAAATCGCCAGCATCGTCTGTGAACATCATGAACATCATTTTGACAGGGAAATTGACAAGCACACGATCATCGATAAATCCTTGTCCACTGGGTATACGGAATGTTTTGGTCATGATCTGATTCTTGACCAACTGGGTGTCTTCAGGATCAAATGTGGATTCATCGGAGGTCTTGTAACTGTGATACCATAGTGTACAAGTATCAAAATACACCCCAGTGAATGCTGTATTAGTGGGTGTGGCATCAGGAGAGGTAGCAGTCTGAATATTGGTTCCATTGATGTAGAAGTATGCATCATCGTTGGTAGGATAAATCTGTGCATCCATTTGAGTGAGATTGATGAATCGTTCCTGAGAACAACCCTCGAATATGTCAGCAAAGTTGACATTGATTGTTGTGTATGCCGTGGTTGAATTAGCTGGTTGTGTGAACTTGAGCATGTTATGGAATAACTTGCCACCATATGGTCGACCAATTTCAGCAGCTACTTGAGCGGTGTGACTAACAACGCTTGCAGTAGCTGAACCAATGTAGTCACGATCATCGTAATAGATGTAGGACAGCTCTTTCAGACCCTCATTCACAACATTATTGTGTTTGTTGTCAGTGAGCGCATTCAAGAGCGAACGGATCTGACCAATGTTTTCATTATCAGCCGATAGAGGCAATGATGTGAGGTTCTCACCATTCCAATAGGTGTATGTGACCTTGGTGTTATTCACAATACCTGACATGTTCTTTTTCACAGGAACATACAGAACCTTGGGTGAAGTTGATGCATTATTTGCCAATCCTGTGATCTTGAGTTTGAAAGTCATTCGAGACTTGTATAGATTGAAATAGACATCATCGCCGGATGGTGCGATTGTCCAATTGATAACATCGGTGGACTTGATGTTATTGGATTGATTGCTGAATACAATCTGTGATTCGTAGTTGTGTACAGGTGGAATTGTTGTTGCCATTTACTTATAGGAGAAGAGAAAAAAATTTTGCCCAAAGGGGCGAACAAATTTGTTCGCCAAAGTAAATGTCATCATCAACAAATCCTGAAAAACTTGTGTATCTTCAGAATGGTGTATTCAAGCGCAAGGAATTGACAGATGGTCTCCAATACTATGCTAACAATGCATTCAACACATTTGCATTACCTGCTGCAAATGGTAACTACGTGCTGACCAATACCAACAATGTATTCACATGGACCGATGCGGGTGATGTGAGCACGGGTGGAGAGGAGGAACCCACATTCACTTCCCTTGATAACTCCTATTTCAAGGGAACAGATGGTCAAGCAATACCGATTGCTGCATATGGAACCATTCCATACTTCAAGAACAATTCACAGTTTGCTGGACTTGATTTCCCTACCAGTGGTACACATGTGTTGGTCACGAATGGCGACACCTCAGCACCTACTTGGACTCAATTGAACGAGGAGATTGTCCTGAATAATGGTGGATACAATAATACGAGCAATAAGTATTTGCTCACCAATTGGAACTCCACCACAAGTAATCATCGAACATTGGCATTACCAGACACATCAGGCTATTATATGCTATGCTACAAACCATTGAGCGAAGGGGATATCAGTACTGCCGATAATTTCATGGAGATCACAGGTTCAACCCTTTTCACCAACGTGTTGGGAATTAATTCGACACAGAAATCAGTGATCGCATATAGTGGAAGTAGTGCACATGGATTATCATTACCAGCCGAATCTGGTTATGCAGCTCTATACAATTTCACAGGTACAGCAATGCCTGTATTTCACATACTTGATGCAGAAGCTGTGTTCAAAACAATCTATGGTTGTACGACTTCTGAATACTGTCTCATGTATAATAATGGAAATACGGTGAGCAAGTTGTCCATTCCCTCAGATGCGAACAAGTACATGATCGAACGAACAAGTGGAGGAGAAGTGCTATTGAGTGCACCCGATGAGAAGTTGACATTCACTTTTGAACAACTGCAAGCGAATAGTGGAACTCAAATTATCGCATCTGACACTATTACTCCAACTGGTGCTCCACGGTTAGAAAGTGGTAAGAAGTATCTGATCACGCTTGACATAACAGTCATTTGTTATGATTATGAACAAGCACTTGCGGGTTTTACGACAGAACCCACGTATACAATCGGTTTTGATAACGAGGCTATTATTCGAGCAAATATTGGTAATGCACAGAAGTACACTCATCTAAGTGGATCAGCGATTGTGAGTCCTTCAAGCGGAGCGAACTTTGTATTGAGTTGTTCATACAGTGGTGACTCAACGATCACCTATTACCGTGGTCGATACAAAGTGAATATTGTTGAGCTGTAAAGGGCGCAGCGGTCAAAGTGAAAAAGGGTTAACCCTATTTTTACTTTGGGTGGGGTTCGTCCTTTCGCTGCCTCGCCTCTCTCTCTTCCTTGTACTTCTCAATCGATGCCAACCGTTCTGCGTACTCCTTCTGCTGTATCGAGACACCATTGAATATAATCGTGACTGTACCTTTGAGCGAATGTACACAATGGCCATCAATGTCGTAATAGTCATTAGTGTAAAATGGATTCAGCTCCCTATGCTTAGTTGCATAATTATCAGAGTTACAAGCAATTTCCAACAATCGCTCAATATCGGGTGCATATATTGAAGTCATGGTTAAACCCTCCTGCTCCCGCTCCTTCACAAACGATCGGACCATGTCGTGAACATATTGTCGAGCAATTGTTTTGCGTTCATCATTCATCCACAGATTCATTTCTATTTATGTCTCACTTTACTTTAATCTCCGTTGGACTGATCGTGATATCGGATCCACTGTCATCATCTGATTCGTTCTTCTCGTTGTATACGCACAGACAACTACAACGATCTTTGCATTTCGAGTCCAGCACCAGTTTGTGGTTCTTGCGACGGAATACCTTAGCCCATATACCCTTGATCCATTGAATAAAGCGATTCATTTACCTAGGGCGAATGAATGAGTTCAAAGAACTACGGAAACCAGCAAAGCGTAAAGGTGCTACCCGAATGATCATTAGTGGGTTCAAGAGAAACATATACTTCATCGATCTCATGGACTTCTCTTCCAAACAAGACAAATGGATTCAAGAAGTGCTACGGAAACGAACGAGTGGATTCTACAAGAATCGTGGATACAAATATGTTCTTGTATGTATTGATGGTTATTCGCGATATCTGATGACTCGTAAGCTGAAGAGTAAGAGTGCTACGGAGGTTACGCATGCGATGAAAGACATCATTCAAACATACGGCGCACCGAAGCACATATGCGCCGACCGTGGTACGGAATTCACTAATTCAATCTTTCGAACCAACATTCTGGACAAGTATGGGATCACCATGTATCATATGAACTCATCCAACAAAGCAGTTCTAGCTGAACGAGCAATTCGAGATATCAAGGAAGATATCATGGTTGCATTCAATCAATCGAAAGGTGTATGGTTTGATTTGATCGATGGCGCAGTTCGACGACACAATGCAAGGAGGAATCGAGCGACTGGTTACCCTCCTAATGACATTTGGCACAACAACATCTTGTACATGGAACAAACAGAACCAACAGATCTCACACCCAAAGACACAACACCTCAGTTCAAGGTAGGTGATTATGTTCGTGTGACTCGTAGGCCACGCATTCTAGAAAAGCGATCACTGACTATCAAATGGTCAAACGATCTGTATGAAGTTGTCGACATTGATGACCATATCATGCCAATCATGTACGAGGTCCGCAATGTAGATAGCAATAGCAAGCAAAAGTGTTATCATTGGGAACTCCTTGCTAGCAAATGCAAACCGGAGCCAGAACCAGTACAAACACGTAGTCAGGCAAGGAACCAAACAAGGAGTGAACCCAATGCGCTACGTGAAGCAGCAAGGAGTCATAGACCAGTAACGAGGTCTTCGACCTCTAGCGGAGCGACACGTTCCAGGAATTCGCGCAGTGTGTCTAAAAAGTAAATTTATTTTTGTGAACATATATAAATGGAAATGTCAATTGCTAACCACATCAATCATTCATTCTTTGAATTGAATCCGCCTACTGTCTATGAACATGTGTATTACAAGAACAACAGTTTCAGGGCGAAAGATGATGGTCGAAAATTGGAATGTGTGATGAGAAATATATGTCTCAACTGGGCTTGGTCGAAACGAGTCAACAAAGAGACTATTAAGTGTATTAGCGAGTGTGCTCATGACTTGTATACACTCCGATATATAGTTCAAAGTGGATTATCTGAGAATGAGCTTAGAACGAATGAGAGTGTAGAAAACCTTGATTCTGTTATTCCTACAAGTGGTAATGTGGAACTCACTCTTACCAAGAAAACAAAATATTATGACATTGATGGAGAAGAGATCAAGGAATTGAGTACAAAGAATATTGATTTGGAATCACTGATTGGAAAGAAGATGGATATTTGTTTCCAATGTAAAACAAGGAAGAACAAAGCTGGCGATAGAGAATTCTCGTTAATCGTATCTAGTGTGAGAATTCATGATCGTAAAGAAAATTTATGATTCTACTAGGTGTTCGAAAACGATCGTGATGCTTTTCACACCTCCGAGACATACAAGAGAGGGAATGTTGGTGGTTGCGGTAATGGTATGCTCCTCGCTCACCCACCCTGTACCATTGATCAATTTGGTGTCTGAAGTGGTCACGAGATTGTTAAGAGTATCAATGAATGGGAGATCGAGCAATGGTGTACCGTCCATTGAAATATTCACTTTGTATCCCTTGTTCACAACCGATTCAATGGAGTCACAATCATTGAACAAGGCATCATTCTCATTGTAACAAGTAATCGTTGTGGTTACGAGATATAAACCAGCAGGTAATTGGAATTGCCATGTATTGTTGAATGGTTGTGTGGTTGTGGGTGTATGTTCAAATAGTGTGGCATTATTGACTTTCACGAACACGGTAGCAGTTGTCCATGAGTATTGTGGTACACCATCTACGGTCTCGCGAACCAGAACATGGCGACCATCCGACTCAGGCATATTAATGAGCATGCTATCGAGTTTCTTGAACGTGTAATTGTTGCCATTGCTACAGAAAATGTATGACATTTACTTTGGAGGAACGCGCTCATACGGTTTGACATATACACCTTTCAAACATGCGCCATCATCGATAAAGAGGTCAGACAACTCAGGGGGAGCAACATCACTCACTACCTTGTACACCAATCGTACATAGTAGTTCGAGAAGAAATAAACAGCACGATACTCTGTCAATACACCGATGATGTGAGTTGGTTCTGTGTCATGCCAAAACACGTTCAATGGCACACCCAGTAAACCATTGGATTGCAATTGTGGGAGGAGGTAGTCCCATTCATCCTCTGTGAACAATGATGGACGAGAAGTGCCATCAAATGTCATTTCAGTGCAATCATAATCGTGCAATATCAAACCACAGTTGACATTGGATTGCGAGGTTTGTACGGTAAAACCAAATAGTCGTTCTGAATCAATTGGATACTTGGTATGAATGATAATGTCAGCAAGTTGGATATTCTCGTCTTCACAAGTACGAACAAGCGATGCCCAAGTGTTGTTGTCTGTTTTCTTGTACTTCATCATTTACAAGAACAGGCATATCTATTTTCATATTGTAAAAAGTATTTACACATATATAAATGGAAACCAAATACACTCATACATTGAATCCAGCAACAGGACGAGAAGTAACAATCAATGGTGTACGATTCAATAATCTGTTGAAACATGGGTACAAATATAATGCAGAATTGAATCGACTCTATGAAGAATCATTACCTCCTGATACTACGGTCTATATTCCTAAATCAAGAGTACTCTCTCCTAACAATCGTTCAATGATAATTGGTGGTTCAGCATACTATGAATTAATTCGTGATCATTATAGACGACAAGGTGGTAAATGGGTGAAAATGAGCAAGGAAGAAGCAGAAGCATATGACAATGATCCAAATATAGGAGACGACTTGTGCTATTCGGATTCAGATTCAGATTCAGATTCGGAGTATGTTGACATCGATGAATTTGAATATGATGAAGATGGTCATGCCATTTTTCCATTCTAATCGAAGTCGGGTGCCAGCGCCCTTCCTATGCTAACTAATTCCAACATGTGTTTTCACTTTGGGCTTAAACATTTTTCTACACATATATAAATGGATTCAAATCGCGATCAAATTCAATACATCATCAATCCTGAAACTGAACGAAAGATCAAAGTGGGTGGTCCAACTTGGAGACGATTAACTACCAAGTATTACACCTACAATGACGGATCATTCACAAACGAGCTCATTCCTGATTCAAGAACTTACAGAACGAACAAGGTGTGGGATGAGAATACAAATTCAATGAAAACAGCGAGAAAAGCAAAACATCCCACTCCTCGTAAACGAGTTAGTGATCCGAAAGGTGAACGAAAGTATCTGATTGTAGGTAGCAAGTTATGGAATGATCGTTATCTCGAATATGAATGGAATGGTCGTGAATTTACAAAAGAACGAGATGAACCATTGCCTGAATTCGCGAACACTGTAGGAAAGCGACGAGAAGTAAGGCGAATGAGCTACTATGACTTGTTTGATCGTAAGATCTCTGCAGGTCGATTATCGGATGTGATTGATTCATCTCTTGGATATGCTCTCACATATTATCACACATTGAACGGGAAGATGTACAAGGAGTGGATGAATGTGAAACGAACCAAGAAAGACTTCCGTACTCGGTATGACATTGATGAAGAAAAGGTTTGGGTTCACTTACCGGATGGTAAGAGTGAAGAAGAAGTCGAACCATTGCAGCTATTGGTGAATGAGAAAAACAAAGATGAGTTCAAGGAGGTGGCAAAGAAATATATCATGAATGGGTTGCGTGATTATGCCCAATGCTTCGTGACCATCATGGCATACAATCTCATGAAAGTCCCACAGAACTCTGAACTCAAGATACTTAACCTCACCGATGATCGTTTGGGTCATCTTCGTATTGTTCATAAAGATCGTATCGATGAATGGTTGGATAATTATCTGAAATGGTACAGCAATGGTGTGGAAGAGCAAGAGACCGAGGGTAGTGGTTTTGTGTACTTGGGTTGGATCGGTTTCCACATTGAAATGTTTCCTCTTCGCACATACATTGGTTACAAACATCCAACACCTTCTATCCTTGGCCACACGGTTGTCAATCCCAATATCGATGACAACCGTTGTTTACAACGCTGTTTGGTCCTTGCGAGCGAAGGTGGGCATAAGATCATTGCAAATCGCAAGATGGGTGATGAGAGTGTATACAACAAGTGGTGGAAACATCCTGACAAGTACAAGATATTCGGAAAAACAATTCATGAGATCGAAGAAGCAATGGACATTCGTGACAATAAACCTTTCGAACAAAGTAGTGAAAAGTTCGCGAAATTGGAATCATTGTTGAAAGTGCCAATCAATGTATTCGAAGTCACTCTATTACCTGGATATGATGACAATTCGAAAGACAAGTATGATCACTTCATGACTTCTCAAATATATCGTGGGCAAAAGGAAGACGAGGCTATTTCACTGTGTGTCTTGAACGATGTGAGAACATCTAGCGGAGCGGACGATGCAAAGGGAGGAGATCCCACCCCAAAGCACTTCATGTTCATCAAGGACTTGGCAAGTTTCAAACGACTTATTCTTCGTCGAAGCGATGCGAAGAATAAGCATCTCGCTAGGAACAAGAAATGCAGGTTCTGCGACTTTGTGGGATCTGCATCATCGGTTCATGCTCACGAAGTACAAGCACATCGTGACCAAATGAATGAACGTGACTTGTACGAATTGACAAAAGAACCAACTCGTCTGCGATTTACCAATCAACGGTTCGAAATGCCTGCACCTGTAGTCGTGTATGCGGATTTCGAATCCTCCATTGATGACAAGAACAAGCACAAACCTATCATGTTGTCATGTCTGCCTGTGTCACGCATTCCGGCTATTCAAACACAGTTACAAGTGTTCCCTGCACCACATGAGAATGAGAACGACCTTCATCCCTTCTTGAGCTATCTGATTCAATTGCAAGAAAGTGTGAAGAAGTACCTATTCGATGAGTTACCGTTGGAGAGTTCACCTGAAGTAGAGAGTGATTATCAATTTGCAACGGAATGTCCATTCTGTTTCAAGGACTTTGGGGAAGGTGTCAAGAAGGTGCGACATCATGCTCATGTATCGGGTGAGTATTCAAATGGGTATGAAGTGAAGCATTACGAGGCAGGACAATACATTTGCACCTGTTGCAACAAATGCAACCTACAACTCTCATTCAACAAGGAGAACTATCGATTACCAGTCTATTTCCACAACGGATCTCATTATGATTTCACATTCATCATGAAATTGATTGCATCGTATGCAAAGGCACATCCTAGCGAGGATTGTCTGGAAGTGATTCCAACAAGTGAAGACAAGGAGATGCAGATTGAGTTCCGTTCTATTCAATTCAAGGACTCGTTGAAATTGATCAGTAGTCCGCTCAAGAGCATAGTGGCACAGACACTTGGAAACAATTTGGAACTCTATACCAATACTAAGGTTCAACTCAAGCAATATTGTAAGTCACGGGGCAAGCAATGGAATGATGAGTACATCGATCTATTGACACGGAAGGAACCCATGTTCTATAGTCTCATCAAATCATACTCATCCTTGAACAATACCACCATTCCCACACGAGAAGAGTGCGTTGATGACATGAAAGGTGAGATGATGCCACAGGACGAGTACGATCATATGGTGAAACTGTGGGAGACATTCGACATCAAATCGTGGGGTGAGTATTACGAGTTATACAACGTACTCGATGTGACCCTCATGGCTGATGCATTTGAACACTTCCGAAACACCACATTGAAGGCATTTGG
>OKTX01001180.1_pt1 | contig 9958 bp, 7 predicted proteins | sample 1606261 | NCBI WGS metagenome assembly OKTX01 (sample SAMEA3879543, study PRJEB24766) | human gut metagenome | biome: human-associated habitat; feature: feces | place: USA | collected 1985/1987 | reverse complement strand
AAGGGGGTGCTTGCGGAGATATGGCGGTTACAAAGATTAAGCCTATTAAAAGCACTCTAAGCAAAGCCCTTGACTATATCGAAAACCCGGACAAGACGGACGGAAAAATGCTTGTGTCCTCTTTCGGCTGCTCCTATGAAACGGCAGATATTGAATTTGAATATACCTTGTCCCAAGCACTCCAAAAGGGGAACAATTTAGCCTTTCATCTGATACAGTCCTTTGAGCCGGGGGAAGTCGATTATCAGAAAGCCCATGAAATCGGAAAGCAGCTTGCCGACGCGGTAACAAAGGGGCAGCATGAATATGTACTCACGACGCACATTGACAAAGGACACGTCCACAATCACATTATTTTCTGCGCCGTAAATTTCGTAGACCACCGCAAATATAATTCCAACAAAAGGAGCTATTACGGCATACGGAACATGAGCGACAAGCTGTGCCGGGAAAATGGCTTGTCCGTCGTCGTCCCCGGCAAGGGCAGCAAGGGAAAGAGCTATGCGGAGTACCAGGCAGAAAAGACGGGTACAAGTTGGAAAGGCAAGCTAAAGATTGCCGTTGACGCGCTTATCCCCCAAGTTTCCAGTTTTGAGGAATTGTTGCAGCGGTTACAGGCGGCGGGCTATGAGATAAAGCCGGGGAAATATGTGTCATGCCGCGCCCCCGGACAGGAACGCTTCACCCGTCTTAAAACCCTCGGCGCGGATTATACAGAGGAAGCCATAAGGGAACGGATAGCGGGCAGACGGGCAAAGGCGGCGAAAGCCCCCAGAGAGCAGCGCGGCGTTTCGCTGCTTATCGACATTGAGAACAGTATCAAGGCGGCGCAGAGTAAGGGCTATGAACAGTGGGCGAAAATCCACAATCTGAAACAGGCAGCAAAGACCATGAATTTCTTGACGGAACATAAGATTGAACAGTACGCGGATTTAGTCAGCCGGATTGAAGAAATGGCAGCGGAAAGCGGACAGGCGGCAGACGCATTGAAGGACGCGGAAAAGCGGCTTGCGGACATGGCGGTGCTTATCAAGAATGTTTCCACCTACCAAAAGACAAAGCCCGTCTATGACGCATACCGCAAGGCAAGGAACAGGGAGAAGTACCGCGCCGGACAGGAACAGGCGATTATCCTACATGAAGCCGCCGCAAGGTCGCTGAAAGCGGCGGGCATTGCAAAGCTCCCGAACCTTGCCGCGCTGCAATCGGAATATGAAGCCCTCCAAGCGCAGAAAGAAGCCCTTTATGCCGACTATGGGAAGCTGAAAAAGAAAGTCCGGGAATACGATATTATCAAGCAGAACATTGACAGCATTTTACAGGCAGACAGGCAGCCGGAACGGGAAAAGGGAACAGAGCGCGGATAAGGATAGCAAAATCCCCGCCGCTGTGCTATGATAGGGCTATCAAAAAGCAGAGGAGCGTTGAGCATGGAAAACCAGAAAATGCCGGAATATGAAACCATACGCGCCGCCGTTGCCGGGGAAAAATGGGCGGTGGAGAAAGTCGTGGAGTGCTACAAGGACGAAATCGACAGGCTATCGACGGTAGCGGTCAGACAGCCGGACGGAAGCACGAAACAGGAAATCAACGAAGATATGCGCCAGTCCATCACAAAGAAGCTGATAGAAGCCCTCCCGCAGTTCCCGCTTGAAGAAATGGAAAAGGGAAATGTCAGATAGGCAAAAAAAGAACAGGGCGCGGAAGCCAGTATATGACTTCCGCGCCCTGTCTTTTTATGGGTGCTGTTTTCGTGAATGTTACGCAGTAGAACGCCATTTTTGGGGGTAAAGGTATAAAGTATCGCCTATCCGATTTTCACGCCCGGAAAGCCCTGTAAATCAAGGGATTTTCCGCGCCTACTGCGTAACAGGGGCGCGTCTTTTCCTCATGCGCTCGGCGGCTTGTCTGCGGGTGATACGCTTCCGGCAGTCGGGGCAGTATTTGACGCTGTTGGAGCTTGACGCAAAGAACGCGCCGCACTCGGTACACTTCTTCCTGTCCCCGGTCTGGTAAAGCTCCGCATAGAGCAACTTGTCGGCGGGAAGCACCGCAACCCGGAACCACTTGCAGAGAAGCGAATAGGAAATGAGCTGCGGACATACGCACTCGTCCCCGTCGTCCAGTAAGATACAGTTCCCGTTATCATAATTGCAGCACGTCCGGCGCACAAGGGCGTTGACTTTCCGGCTCTGGGGCGGCGTCAGCCGCTTAACCCCGTTCATACTTCATCAGCGGCGTAAATGGGAAGCTCTGCAAATTCCGCTTCGGTCAAAGCGTCCACTTTGGAAAGGGTGCGCTTTGCAAGCTCCCGCATATCCGCGTCCATGTAGGGCAGCGCGGCGTTGACATTCTCAATCAAAGCCCGCTTGCCGCCCTCGTTGTAAATGCTCAAAAGGTTTGTTTCTTCAACAGTCAGTCTAATCATGCTCATACCTCCATATCGTGATTTTTTGTTTTTGCCGCCGCCTTTTTCGGGGCGGTCTTTGCCTTGTCTGCTTTAAGCTGCGCCCGGATAGAGGGGCGGGGCTTCCTTATCTCCCTGTCCCGGTTCTCCCCCTTGTCAATCAGCGCATACGTCCCATGTCTGCCCTCGATTTTGGAAAAGGAAAGGGTCTTGTAGGGCAGCATGGAGAAAAGGCGGTCAGTGTCCTTTGTGGCTGCAAGCCGCATGAACGCCGGGGAAAGCTCTGCCATGAAATGGGTCTTGTTCGGGCTGTTCGGCTCGTAATGCCGCTTCATTTCCCGCACAATGCGCCGCGCTTCCGTTTCAATCAGCCCGTCCCGCAAAGCGGCAATATGCGCCTTGAAATCCCCCGGCGAAAGCTGCTCCCGGCTGCGCCGTTCTTCCTGTAAGAGCGATTGCAGCGCGTCCGGGTCGTTGGGTACGGCTTCAAAGCGTTCAAATTTCCCAAGCTGCGGGTCTGGGGTTCCGTCAAAATATCTCCCGGCTTCCTGTACCCTTTCCCCATGCTCATAAATCAGCTTCACCGTATCGGCGGGCAGCTCCTTTTCCTTGACGCGCTCATAATGTTTAGAGTAGTCCAGTTCGTACAGATTGCCCTTGATTTTCCCGCGCTCCTTTCCCGTCAGCTCGATTGCATAGGCAAGAACGCGGTCGCTTGTCTGCTCCATGTAGAAACGCCATGTGTTGTGGGGCGCGGTGTCTTTGAGGAAAACGTCGCGCTCCCGGAAACAGTGCGTCCCGGACGGGCGGCAGAACCACAAAAGTGTTTTGTCCTCCCTGTGGGGGCTTGCCGCCGCCTTTGCGATAATCTCTTTGTCAATGTCTAAGTCGCTCTGGTAAAAGCCTGTGTTCTGCTTCATAATCGCTTCAAGGGAAGCAAACAAATCCATGTTTTCAAATTTGCTCTGTTCCGGCATGGGTCAGCTCCTTTCCAAGTCCTGTGACTTCTGCTTTGCGTTTTTCTTCTGTGCCTTTTCCTTGTCGGCTCTAAGCTGCGCCCGGATAGAGGGTTTCTTTTCCGGCTTCGCTCCCTTGCCGCGCTCCTTGTCGGCTTTGACAGCGTTAGCCAGGTCAACAAGGGAAATCTGCTCGCCCGCCTTTACCTTTGCTTCCAGTTCGTCAACGGTGGGGGTGTTGTTGATGATACCGTCAATCATGTTCCCGTTCTGCTCTGTGGTCTGCTCGGCGGTTTTCAAGGGATTGTCCCGCTGCGCCTGTTCTGCGGCAACGGCAAACGCCCGCGTCCCATTCCCCATAATCAGATACTTTCCGTCGTCCGACTGGTGGTGAAAGCCATATCCGGCGGCTTCTATCTGCTCCCGGCTCATGGCGGTCACATGGAAAGTCCCCCTCGGTGTCTTGACAGTTTCGCCCGTTTCCAAGTCGTCCGGGGTAAGCTGCTTTTGCTCCTGTAAAAACTCCGGCACTTCCCGAAAACCTACACTGTCAACGAAATGCGCCGCGTCCTGTCCGTCCTGATGAAGCACTACCACGTCGGAAACGGAAAGGCTGTGTCCCTTAAAGTCTTTGGGGTGGTCGATATTGAAACGGGTATAAATATCTTCAAGGGAAGTCCCCGGCGCAAGGGGCGCGGAATAGACAAGCTCATAGTTCGCCCTGTCAACCACATTTCCCGCCGCCTGCAGGCGGTCGTATGGCTCAAAGCGGAAATCCCTTGTTTCGTCCCCGCCCTTTATCTGGTAAATGGAAAAGGTGTCTTTGTCCTGTCCGGCGGTCTGCGCCGTTTCCTGTGCCTTTGCGTAAAGCTGCTTCACGTCGCCCTCGGTCAGCTCGCCGCTTTTGAGCTGCCCCATAAGCTCGCGGCATTTCTCCGGCGTTCCCGTATAAAGCACGTCGCCCATTTTCGCCCGCCCGTTCTCCTGTGTCACATAGGCTTGCAAGAGGTAGCTGTTTTCCCGGCTGTCGCTGTAAGGGTTCCGGCGCACTCTGTAAATCGTTTCCGGGGTAAAGGCTTCTTTCGGGGCTGCGCCCGCTTTTTCCTGTGCGCCGGATTTTCCCGGTGCGGCTGCTTCCGGATCCGGCTTCTCCGGCGCGGCTTCCTGTCCCTCTCTGGTGGGCTGCTCCTGTCCGGCGGTCTGCTCCTTGTCCTGTGCCTTTTGCAGCTCCGCTAAGTTCTCGTCTATGGAATTGATAATCTCGGCGGCTGCGCTGCGTATCGTTTCAAGGGAGCTTTTCAGCTCGGACAGCTCCCGCCCGCTGCTCCACCCGGCGACATAGCCGAAAGAGTAGTCCGACGTGTCAAGCCCGTAATGTTGGCAGACAGTATAGGCGACGCTTTCCGCTTCGACTTCGCGGGTGCGGCGGTCAACGTGGGGCTGCTGCTCGTCCTTTGGCGCGTTGAGGTCAATGTCGTGCAGCTTCGCATGGGCGATTTCGTGAATAGCGGTCTTTAAGGTCTGTAATTCGCTCATGCCCTCGTTGATAGCAATGCGCTTGTCCTCCAAGTGGTAGTAGCCATGAGAGCCGCCCTCGATATTCTCAAAGGCGATAGGAACGGGGGAAGTCTTTTCAAGGGCTGCGAAAAAATCCTTGTAGCGGTCAACGTCGCCTGTCAGCTCGTCAACCGCAATGTCCGGCAGCTCCTTTCCCTCGGTCTGGGAAACGTCAAAGACGGATACCACCTTGTAGGCGGGTATGGTGACTTCCTTTTCCTCGGTGACGGGCTTCCCGTCCTTGCCGATAACGGGCTTCTGCGTGTGCGGGTCGATTTTCTGCATTTCCTGTTTGATTTTATAGGGTGACGGAGCAATGATTTTAATTCCCTTTTGCCCTTTCATCACGTTTCGTTCAAAGTTGTTCTTCCAAGCGGAAAAGCCCGCCACAAGGGAAGCGTCCGGCTTCTGCATGGCGATAAGGACGGTGTTTCGGAAGCTGTAATTATGGAATTTTGACATGACTTTCAGATATTCCCGGTAACGCTCGCTGTCAAAGAGTTCCGCAATACCCTGTTCCAGACGGTCGGTAATCTCTTTGAGCTTTTCGGCGGGCTTCTCGCTCGTCAGCACGATAGGGATAACCGGGCGCGGCTCCTGTGGCTGCTCTGCGGTCTGCGCCGTTCTCTGCCCCGGCGCGGCTGCGTCCATTTCTACCTTTGACGGGTCGGGTCTTTCCGGCTGCGGGGGCTGCGGCGTTACCCGGTATTCCTCCGGCACGTCGCGCCCGTCGTACCATTCTGTAAAGGTGTTGCGGTTGTTGTAGATATAGCCCTTTTCGGTAAACATACCGTCGTCGTTAATGGAAGCGTCCCGCCCGTATTCCTCATACATGAAATACTTTTTCGCTTCTTCGGGAAGTTCCGGTTCTTCCAGTTCATCAACCAGATAACGCCCGTATTCTTCTTCATTGTGGACGGACGGATAAATCCAGTAGCAGTCAAGGTTCTGTGCAAGGTTGATAATGTCCTGTAAGCTGTCGGCATGGTCGCCGTATTCAATGGCTGCAATGAATTTCTCCCGGTCGTCGTCAAACTGCATTTCCAAGAGCTTCCCTAAATAGTTCAGCTCGTCGGGGTGGGAATACTCGCTTAAATGCTCCGTCAAGCCGGGGATAGTGGATTGAAATTCTGTGAAATGCCATTCCTCATAGTGCTTGAAGTCAATCCCGATACGGTCAAAGACTTCTTTCAGATGTTCGGCAGTCGTGGGGAATGTCACCCATTCGCCCGCGGGTCTGCCCTCGGTGTACTTCCCAAGATTGGAAAGATAGCCGCTTAAAATCGGTTCTGCCATTTGTTCGCTCCTTTCTTTTTCAATCATGCGGTGCATAAGCTCAAAATCCTCAATGCTCATGCTCCCGTCAAATACATAGGGGTTAAAATCCTCCCCGTCCCGGTAGGGCTTTTCGGAAAAGGGAAGCCCCGCTTCATGGGCGGCTGCCCTCGCTTCCTCGATAACCTCCGGGGGAAGCCTGTCGTCATGCGCTCCGATAAAACCGTCAATGTCGTTCATGCTGTTTTCGTAGTGGTAACGCACTCCGGCGGTCAGCTCGTCAAGGCTCATGTCCTCGCCTAAATGCCCGCAATAGTAGCCGTTTAAGATAACGGCGGCGGGGTCAATGCTTTTTATTTCCTCTAACCGGCTCCTGTCCTCCGGGTAGAGCGTATCGTCCATATCAAGATGAAAATATTCCGCGTTCCATGAACGCCCCTGTTTCCAGAACGCCACCCATGCGATACCGTCCCTAAGCTCGTCTTGATAGTCCTTTACGGTGTCCCGTAAACTTGCCATAGTGAAAAACCTCCTTTCTCTGCGGCAGCGTCATAAGCTGCATTTTTTGGCTGCATGGTCTACTACGGGTACGCCCGCATTTCTGCCAAATATTTTTGAAAATTTTTAGAGGGTGAAGCCCTCCGCAAAAGAGGGTTTGGGAAACTTCCCAACAAGCAAAATCCCCGTCCGGCGCGTCAGCGTCGCAACGGGGATTTACGGAAGTGGGTACCCGCTTCCTATGCTTGCTATTCAAGTTTTTAGTTCTTCTGCACTTCGATACGGTAGTTGACGTATTTCCCGCCAGTGTCAGCCAGAACGATAGTTCCGTCGTAGGTCTTGCCTGTTTTCGGGGAGTAGAGCTTCTTCACATTCGCCTTGCCGGATTTAAGGAGCGCGGCGGCAATCTTCGCGGAAAAAGCGGTCTTGCGTTCCTCGAAAAAGCGGTCATTCTTCCACATGACAAAGGCACATTCTTTGTTGCTGCAATAATAGTTTTTCTTCCCCTCATGGACGGGGGAACCGCAACGGGGGCATTTGCCGACAGAGGGCTTTTCCTCCCGGAACAAATCCTTTTTCCCGTCCAGTGCTGCGGCGTGTGTCTGCACAAGCTCCCGCGCCATAGCTTCAATGCCGGACAGAAATTCGCCGGGGTCTGCGGCTCCCTTTGCTATCTGCGTCAGATTGTTTTCCCATTCTGCGGTAAGCTGTGGGGAAGTGAGTATATCCGGCAGAATACAGATAAGGCTGTTCCCGTTTTTGGTAGGGATAAGCTGCTTCCCCTTGCGCTCCGCAAAGCCGCCCTTTACCAGTTTTTCAATGACGGCGGCGCGGGTGGCGGGAGTGCCAAGCCCCCGGCGTTCCGCGTCCGGGTCGGTGTCCCCGTTCCCGGCGCGTTCCATAGCCGACAAAAGGCTTGCTTCGCTGTGGGGCTTCGGCGGCGTTGTGGTATGCTCCGTTACTTTTGCGGCGGGGTTAGGAAAGCCCTGTCCCTCGGAAAGCTTCGGCAGCGTCACGTCTGCATTTTCCCCGTCCTCCGCTTCGGGCTTATCTTTCAGCGTCGCCCGGTATCTGCGTTGAAGCTCTTTCCAACCCTCCGCAAGTACGGTCTTTCCCCTTGCGGTGAAGTCTGTCCCGGCGCATGAGAAAACCGCCGTAACCGCTTCATAAATATGCGGCTCGGCGGTGGCAAAAAGCAGACGCGCCCCCGCAAGGGTAAGGATATTCTTCTCGCTTTCCGGCAGCGCGTCCGGGTCAGCCTTTGCAAGCTCCATAGTGGGAATGATTGCGTGGTGGTCTGATACTTTTTTACTGTCTGTTACCTTTGCAACCTCCGGCGTGAAGTCCGCGCCCGCCATAAAGGGGAGTTTTTCGCAAAGCAGCGCGATAATGCCCGCTGCGGTGCCGCCCATGTCGTCAGTAAGAAAGCTGCTGTCCGTCCTCGGATAAGTAAGGAGCCGCTTTTCATAAAGGGATTGTGCAAGGTCAAGGGTCTGCTTCGCGGTGTAGCCGAAAATGCGGTTCGCTTCCCGCTGCAAAGAGGTAAGGTCAAAGAGCTTCGGCGGGGCTGCGGTTTTCTTCTCTCTGGTGAGGGAAACGCATACCGCCGTTTCCGCTTCGCAAGCCCCTTTCAGCGCGTCGGCTTCTGCCTTGTCGGAAATCCTCCCGCTTGCCGCTTCCGCGCCGGATAAATCAAGGCGCACATGATAATATTTTTCTTTCTGGAAATGGGAGATAGCCGCGTCCCGGTCGGTGAGCATTTTTAAGGTCGGGGTCTGGACGCGCCCCACGTTCAAGGTCTTTCCATACAGGCAGGAGAAAAGCCGGGTGGCGTTAATGCCGATAAGCCAGTCAGCCTTTGCGCGGCAGAGGGCAGACGCAAAGAGCGCGTCGTATTCCTGCCCGTCTTTGAGGGAAGCAAAGCCCGCCTTGATTGCCCCGTCCTCCATTGAGGAAATCCACAAGCGGCGCATGGGCTTCTTGCAGCCCGCCGCTTCGTAGACAAAGCGGAAAATCAATTCTCCCTCGCGCCCCGCGTCACACGCATTTACCACTTCGGAAACGTCGGCGCGGTGCATAAGCTCTTTTAGGGTTTTGAATTGCTTCCCCTTGTCCGGGTCAACGGCGTACTGCCATTCCTCCGGCAGAATGGGTAAGCTCTCAAAACTCCATTTTTTATATTGCTCCCCGTAGGCGGCAGCTTCCGCAAGCTGTACCAAATGCCCGACGCACCATGAAATGAGGCAGCCGCCGCCCTCGATATATCCGTCTTTCTTTTCCTTAACGCCAAGCGCGGCGGCGATAGTCTGCGCCACGCTCGGCTTTTCTGCAATAATCAGTTTCATTTTCTGTTCTCCTTTCGGTTGTTTTAGGTTTGAAATTGGTTTATACTTTAAGCATTACTATAAGAAACAGGTGACAATATGAAATCAATACATACTTTCGATGTTTTTGCTCCTACTGATGAACAGGAAGAAGCAATGAATAAAAAACGTGGCGGGCATTACAGGCGCGGTAAAAACAAAGAAATGGATTACTTTATTGAGTGTGCTACTTCGCTATTTCCCAACAACCATTATTCAAGGTTCACACCTATATATGATACGACAAAAGAGTTTTATCAACTGATTACTTCTTCCGATACAACAGAAAGAGCTATACTAAATTGGATAGCTTCTAATCGTGCATGGAATTATTTGTTTGGCTTATTACGGCATTATTACAGAACAGGACACCATGACGATAATTATATCTTTCCAGAGTTCAAAATCGGGTCGGCTTATGTGGCTGATTATCTGCTCATAGGTAATAGTTCAGACGGTTATCAATTTGTCTTTGTGGAATTAGAAGCTCCCAACGGGCGGATAACAAAAGAAAAAGGTACTCGTTTCGGGGAAGTAATCAATAAAGGGATTGAACAGGTTAGGGATTGGCAAATGTATATTGCTGCAAATTGGAATGTAATTGTAGCAGAATTGGAAAAGCACTCATTCTCCAATACAAAGTTACCCAGACAATTATACAAATATTGCCCTTATCAAATCTACTATGCTGTGATAGCCGGACTCCGTAAAGATTTTGAGAATATTCGTGATAGAAAGCTCCAACTGCAAAATGAAAATAACATAACACTTTTGCATTACGAAAATCTCATAGATGTTGCAAACGAAAATTAAAAGTCCATTTTCAGCGTTCCGGCTCACTTGCCTTTTTCTCCTGTACCTGTTTCAGACAGTAGCCCACACAAGGGGCTTGCCCTTTATAG
>OKTX01001177.1_pt1 | contig 9991 bp, 9 predicted proteins | sample 1606261 | NCBI WGS metagenome assembly OKTX01 (sample SAMEA3879543, study PRJEB24766) | human gut metagenome | biome: human-associated habitat; feature: feces | place: USA | collected 1985/1987 | reverse complement strand
CCTCCCGCCGCACCCTCATCAGCCTCCTGCGCCAATTCTCCCATACCAAAATCATCGCCACCCATGACCTGGACATGGTCATGGACCTGTGCACCCGCTGCATCGTGATGAAGGATGGATCCATTCTGGCGGACGCGCCCGTTCCGGACATTTTCGCCGACTGCGCTTTGCTGGAAGAAGCGCGCCTGGAACAACCCCTCAGCTACCGCCTGATGCAGTACGGCAGGGAGAGGGAGAACTCCGGCCAATTTTAAGGAGGAAAAACTCCTTACACAAACTCCAGACGGGCATCCGGCAGGGACTTGATGAACCGCGCCCCGTACCTCTTGGTGGCTACGCGGGGGTCCAGGATCACCACCATGCCGGAATCGCTCCTGGTGCGGATCAGCCGCCCCACCCCCTGCCGCAGCTTCAGAATGGCTACGGGCACGGAATACTCGTAAAACGGGTTCCCCCCGCGCGCCCTGATGCTCTCAAAGCGGGATTCCACCAGCGGGTGGTCCGGCACCTCAAACGGCAGGCGCGTCACAATAACATTGGAAAGGGCCTCTCCGGGCACGTCCACCCCGGTCCAGAAACTGTCCGTGCCGAAGAGCACGCTGTTCACATCCTTCCGGAACGCCTCCAGCATGGCATGCCGCTGCATGTCCTGCCCCTGCACGTACAAGGACCATCCCTGTTCTTCACAGAACGGGCGCACCTTTTCCGCCACCTGCACCATCAGCCGGTAGCTGGTGAACAGCACGAAGGCCCTGCCGCGGGACTCCGCCAGATACCTTTTAATCCATTCCGGCAGCACTTCCGCATACTCCGGCTGGTCCGGCTCCGGCATGGAGCGGGCCACGATCAGCCTCATCTGCTCCCGGTAATTGAACGGACTGCCTATCTGGAGCTTCCGGACGCTTTCCGCACCCACGCGCCCCGCAAAGTAGCCCATGTCCGCATCCCCCGTCCCCAGCGTAGCGGAGGTCAGAATGGCGGAACGCCCGGCGGAAAACAGGCGCTCCCTCAGGATATCGCCCACCTCCACGGGGGCGGAGCACACGCTCATGTTCCTTCCCTCCGGACCGGACCGCTCCGCCCAGTACACGTGCCCCTCCTCCGTCATGTCCATCAGCACCTTCAGGGAGGCCTGCGCCTCCTCCATGCGGGCGGCCATGTCCGCCAGTTCATCCTTCACGGCCACGTTTTCCTCCTGCTTCGCGCCCTCCCTCTTCAATTCTCCGATCAATTCCGCCAGAGGCAGGGAAAGAATGTCCTGGGACCATTCCGGCTGGAGAATGCGGACAATCTTGCCGGAACCCGCAAACCCCAGGTCATCCCGCGCATTCTGGAAAAACAGGCCTGAAGCGTCAATCACGTCCTGCACCCGCTGGAACAGGGCCGGATTGTTCAGCGGTTTCAGCAGGCCCTTGTGCGTGCGCGGATTGAACATCCGCAGCAGTTCATAATTGAGATGCGGTTCCGAGAGCTGCACGCCCAGCTGCCGGGCAGCGATGTTCTCAATCATGTGGGCCTCATCCAGAACCACAAAATCCCCGGGAAAAACGAACCCCGCCTCCTCGGAATCCTCCGCCTGGGCCATCAGGCCGAAAAACAGGGTATGGTTCAGCACCACCACCTTGGCCTCCAGCACCCTCTTGCGGGCCACCTGGTACGGACAGGAGGGGCCGCAATGGCGCATACTGCACGCATGCGGTTCACTGCACACCATGGCCCATACCTTGGGAGACGGACGGAACGCCATGTCGCTCAGGGTGCCGTCCTGCGTTCTCAGCGCCCAGTCCTGAATCCGCGTCAGCTCCGCGGCTTCCCCCTGCGTAAACAGGGAATCCATCTGGGCCAGCGCGCGCCGCAGGCGGGTATGGCACAGGTAATTCTGCCTGCCTTTCAGCAGGGCGGCGGAAAAATCAATCCCCAGGGCGGCGCGCAGCAGCGGAATATCCTTGTTGAACAACTGCTCCTGCAAATTGATGGTATGCGTGGAAATGACCGCTTTCCGGTCAAAATCCAGCGCAAACTTCACGGCCGGCAGCAGATAGCCCAGGGACTTGCCTACGCCCGTTCCGGCCTCCACCAGCAGCGGGGCGTCCACCTGGAGAGCCCTCGCTACGGCCAGGGCCATATTCTGCTGCTCCGCCCGGTATTCAAAATCCCTGGCGCGGGAGAACAACCCGTCCGGGGCAAATGCCCGGTGGACATAAGCCTCAAAGGCGCTAACGCCTTCCACGTCATCTGCCCCGGCGCCATTCATACGGGAACGCTTCCCTACTGGCCCACGGGAAGCTGGCGGGAGGAAACCGGCGGCAGATTCACCTTTTCCGGCAGGTCATAGAACATGGAGCGCAGGGCATTCGCATTCATCTTGGAAGCATCAATGAACGTCCAGGGCCCCTTGTCCTTCAAATCCTTCACCAGCACCAGAACGCCTGTATTCTCTATCTTTACAGGCATCCCGTCCGGACGCTTCATGGAAATGACCATCCGCGTGGGGAGCACCACCAGCACCTCGTCTCCATTCTTCACCAGATGTTCCGCCGTAGGCTGGCCTATTTCATACGTCTCCACCACCATGCCGCGCTCTTTCATCACGGCGGCGGCTCCCTGCATCTTTTCCCTCATGGTCTTCATGAAGGCGGCCTCCCCTCCCGGGAAGGAAGAAACAAGCTGCTTCTTCATGGGAGCGTACATCTTCTCAATCATCCACATCATGTCCCCCGTTTTCACCGCTCCGGAAAGCTCCCGGGCGGCCTGGACGGCGCTGTCTCCGTATTCACCGGCCTGGACGGCGCACGCAGCCGCCACCATCACACCTGCAAACAAACTTTTAATCATGGACGGAGTGTAACGGCATGCATCCCCCGCCGTCAAGGCAAGGCCTCCTGCACAACCATGTTTTTACCGGGCGCCCTCCCGCATCACAAGCCCGGACCACATCCACAGCGTGGGGTCCAGTTCCCGCGCGGCGTCCTCCATCAACTTGCAGGCCGCTTCTTCATCCTCCGCCACGGCGAACATGGTGGAGCCGGAGCCGGACATCATGGCGCCGCGCACGCCGGGCCTCTCCAGCAGCCATCGCTTCATCTCCGCCAGGAACAAATGCTTCTCAAACACGGGCCTTTCCAGATCATTCACCAGCACATGGCCGTCCACCCGCTGCTCCCCGTACGGTATGCCCGGCAATTCCCGTGAACCCGCCCAGCGGCGGTAGGCGTCCGGCGTGGAAACGCCGAACGACGGCTTCAGCAGAACGATCCAGGGGCGCCATTCCCTCCATTCCGGCAGGGGCTCCACCTTTTCCCCGCGTCCGGTGCAGCGGCACGCCATTCCATAAATGAAAAATCCCACATCGGAACCGATCTCCCCGGCCAGCTCCGCCAGACGCCTCCGGGACAGGCCGCCGTGTTCCAGCTCATTCAGGGCGGACAGCACGCACGCGGCGTCGCTGCTGCCGCCGCCCAGCCCCGCGCCATGGGGCACGTTCTTGACCAGGCGCACATGCCACGGCATGGGCCGTCCCAGCTCCCGCTCCATCAGCCGCCCCGCCTTCATGACCAGGTTGCTTTCATCCAGCGGAACTCCCGGGGCGTCGCAGCTCATTTCCAGGCCGTCCGCCGGGAAAAACTCCAGCACGTCGCACAATTCCAGGGGAACCATCACGGTATCCACTTCATGGAAACCGTCCGCCCTCTTACCCAGAACGCGGAGGGAAACGTTCACCTTGCACGGAGCCTTGCAACTGATCATACGCCATGGATTCCACCAAGGGACGGCCTCCGGGTCAAGCCCCCATTGGGCGCAAATGGACGGGCACGCATTTTTTCTTCGCAAATTCCGGGGGCTCCGCTATAATAGGCGCGACCCCGCTGCACATGGCCTACGACGAAAACAGCATTAAAACCCTGGACTGGAGGGAGCATATCCGCATGCGTCCGGGGATGTACATCGGCAAACTGGGCGACGGAACCTCTCCGGATGACGGCATTTACGTCCTGCTGAAGGAAGTCATTGACAACTCGATTGACGAATTCGTCATGGGCTTCGGCAAAAAAATCACCATTGACGTGACTCCGGACGGCCTGTGCGAGGTGCGCGACTTCGGACGCGGCATTCCGCTGGGCAAACTGCTGGACTGCGCCGCGAAAATCAATACCGGAGCCAAGTACGACAGCGACGCCTTCAAGAAATCCGTAGGGCTTAACGGCGTAGGCATCAAGGCGGTGAACGCCCTTTCCGACTTTTTTGAAATCCAGGCCTACCGCGACGGGGAAACGCGCTCCTACCAGTTCTGCCGCGGGAAGGAACTCCCCAAAGGACGGAAGGACGGCGCCACGGAGGAGCCCAACGGCACCCGCACGGCGTTCCACGCAGACCCGGACATTTTCCCCGTAACCACGCAGTTCCGTCCGGAATACATTGAAAAAATGTGCCGGTACTACTCCTACCTCAACAAGGGGCTGGCCCTGCACTTCAACGGACGCCGCTACGTCTCCAAAAACGGCCTGCTGGACCTGCTTACGGAGGCAATGAGCGAGGAACCGCTGTACCCCATCATCCATCTGGAAGGGCACGACATCGAGGTGGCCTTCACCCATGGCGGCCAGTATGGGGAGGAGCACTACTCCTTCGTCAACGGGCAGCACACCACGCAGGGGGGCACCCACCAGACGGCCTTCCGGGAGGCCATCGTCAAAACCCTGAGGGACTTTTTCAAGAAAAACTATGAGGCCGGGGACATCCGTTCCTCCCTCGTGGCCGCCATCTCCATCAAGGTAAAGGAACCCGTCTTCGAATCCCAGACCAAGACCAAGCTGGGATCCAATACCATCAGCCCGGAAGGGGAAACCATCCGCACCTTCGTAGGCAACTTCATCGCCAGGGAGCTGGACAACTACCTGCACAAAAACCCGGAGACGGCCAAAGCCCTGGAAGCCAAGATCAAAGACTCCGAGCGGGACCGCAAGGAACTCTCCGGCATCCAGAAGCTGGCGAAGGAAAACGCCCGCAAGGCCAAAATCCACAACAAGAACCTCCGGGACTGCCGCGTGCACTACAACTCCAAGCACGCCCGCGCGGGGGAAACCACCCTCTTCATCACGGAAGGCATCTCCGCCTCCGGCTCCATCACCACGGCGCGGGATGCGGAAATCCAGGCGGTCTTCTCCCTGCGCGGCAAGCCGCTGAACTCCTTCGGCATGAGCCGCAAGGTCGTCTATGAAAACGAGGAATTCAACTTCCTCCAGCATGCCCTGAACATTGAAAACGGGCTGGAAGACCTGCGCTACGACAAGGTGGTCATCGCCACGGACGCCGATGACGACGGCATGCACATCCGCATCCTGCTGATGACCTTCTTCATCCAGTTCTTCCCGGAGCTGATCCGGGAGGGCCACCTCTTCATCCTCCAAACTCCCCTCTTCCGCGTGCGCAACAAGCAGCAGACCATCTACTGCTACTCGGACGCGGAGCGGGAAGCGGCCATCGCCCTGCTGGGCAAAAACCCGGAAATAACGCGGTTCAAGGGCCTGGGCGAAATCTCCCCCCAGGAATTCAAGGCCTTCATCGGGGAAGGAATGCGCCTGGACCGCGTTCGCCTGGAAGACTCACACAAGGTGAAGGACCTGCTCTCCTTCTACATGGGCAAAAACACTAGGGAAAGACAGGAATACATCCTGAAAAACTTGCGTGTTGAACTGGACCCGGTCATGGACTAGAGTAGCGGAGCCCCATCTATCTATGCTTACCATTCCCAAGGAAAAACTGCCGGTTCATATTGCCTGCATCATGGACGGCAACGGCCGCTGGGCGCACAGCCGCCATCTGCCGCGCCAGGCCGGCCACCGGGCGGGAGCGGATACGGTGGAGCGCTGTGTGGACTTCTGCATTGACCATGATATTCCCTGGCTCACGCTTTACGCCTTCTCCTCGGAAAACTGGAACCGCCCCAAGACGGAGGTGCACGCGCTGATGCTGCTGCTGCACGAATTCCTGAAAAAACGCCTCAGCCAGATGCAGGAAAAAGGCGTGCGCCTTCACGCCATAGGCGACCTTTCACGCCTTCCCAAGCGAACCCAGAAACTGCTGCAATCCAGCCTGGAAGCCACGGCGGGAAATACCAGGCTCAACCTGGTTCTGGCCCTCTCCTACGGAAGCAGGGCGGAAATCGCCGCCGCCGCCAGAAAAATCGCGGAGAAAGCCTCCCGCGGGGAACTCCACCCGGACGCCGTCACGGAAGACCTCTTCAACCAGCATCTGGACACTGCCGGCATGCCGGAACCGGACCTGCTCATCCGCACCTCCGGGGAAATGCGCGTCTCCAACTTCCTGCTGTGGCAGATCAGCTATGCGGAACTCTATGTAACGGAAACGCTGTGGCCGGACTTCAGCGACCGTGACATGGAAGCGGCGCTGCTGGACTACTCCCGCAGAAAACGCCGCTTCGGCGCACTTTGACTCCTTTTTTAAACCACATTCCTACGGAATCGCCATGAACCAATACGCTCTCATTCTGGCCGGCGGCAGCGGCACCCGTTTCTGGCCCCTCTCCCGCGACCACCGTCCCAAGCAGCTCCTGAACATGTTCGGGGAAGGCACCCTCCTCCGCCAGGCCATCGACAGGCTGGACGGCCTGGTGCCCCGGCAGAACATCTTCATCCTGACCAACCACCTGCAGGAGGCGGAAGTGCGCCGCCAGGCCCACGACATCCCCGTGGACAACATCATCTCCGAACCCGTGCGCCGGGACACGGCGCCCGCCATCGCCCTGGGCATCGGCCTCATCAAGGCGGCGGACCCGCACGGGGTCATGCTTGTCATCCCTTCCGACCAGCTCATCCAGGACCAGGCGTCCTTCCGCTCCCTGATGAAAGCCGCCATGGACACGGCGGCGCGGGAAAAGGCGCTCGTCACCGTGGGCATCAAGCCCACCTGGCCCTGCCCCTCCTACGGCTACATCGAACGCGGGAAGGAAATCGCTTCCGCACCGGGCTGCTCCTGCCGCGAAGTCATCCAATTCCGCGAAAAGCCTGACACGGCCACGGCCGCCGCCTACCTGAGCCAGGGCAACTTCTGCTGGAACGCCGGCATGTTCGTCTGGAGCATTCCAACCGTGTGCGAACAGCTTGACAAGCACTGCCCGGAGCTGGCCTCCTTCGTGGAGCACATCGCGGAATCCCCGGACCCGCAGGAAACCATCCGGGAGGAATTCCCGGCGCTCACGCCCATCTCCATCGACTTCGCGCTGATGGAAAACGCGGACCGGGTGCTGAACATTGAAGCCACCTTTGACTGGGACGACGTAGGCTCCTGGATATCCGTAGCCAACTATCTGGAAACCCACAACAAAAACCGTGCAGGACGCCTCCGGCAACATCGTCTTCTCCCAGCGGGGGGACAAGCACGTGGCCCTGCTGGGCGTGGAAAACCTGATCGTGGTGGAAACGGCGGACGCCATCCTGATTGCGGATAAAAACAAGGCGGACGAAATTAAAAAAATCGTCAACCAGCTTCCGGACGAACTCAGATGACCAGCCAGCATCCGGCCCTGGGCATTGACTACGGAGAAGCCCGAATCGGCATCGCCGCCACGGACCCCGTGGGCATCATGGCGCACCCTGTGGAAACCATCCACAGGCACAAAACGGACGGCGTCACCCGCATCGTCCAGCTCGTCCAGGAGCGGGGGATACGCACCCTGGTGCTGGGCATCCCTGTCCGCATGGACGGCACGGAAGGAACCGCCGCCGCCAAGGTGCGCGCGTTCGGCAGGGAACTGGCCGCCGCCCTTCCCGGCCTTCCCATGGTATTCATGGATGAATGCCTCACCACCGTCATCGCCCAGGAAAAACTGCACGCCGCCGGCAAAAAGGAGAAAAGCTTCCGCCCCATCATCGACCAGGTGGCCGCCGTGGAAATCCTCAACACGTGGCTTGATTCCACGCTGGGCTGAAACGGCAAACGGCGCCGTGCCGCGGCGCAATCCCTGCTTTACGCGCCTACGGAACTCCGCACTTCCCTCTTCCTCAGCAGGACCGTTCCGCCGGCAAGCAGAAACGCCATCAGCCACAGGGCCCGGCGCGTTTCCGGCCACCAGATGAAGCTGTCCGCCACACGGGCGTCTTCCGGGCGTTCCGGCGGGTAGCAGACCGTCACCCGGTCCCCCCTGGAATAGGAAGACCAGAAAAGAAAAGCGGGGGACTGGAATACCACTTCCCTCTCCCCGGTCTGCGGCAGGAACCGCACTTCCGGCGCCCAGACGTCCAGAGAGGGACCGGACGTCCCCATGACCCGCGAACGGCTCCACAACTTCACCGTATCCTCCGTGATGTTCCGCACCGTCCCTTCCGTACACAGGCCCTCCCGGGCAAAACGGCTCTTTTCCAGAAAAAAATCACCGGCCTGCCATATGGAATAAAGGCTCAGCCCCGCCATCACCCAGGCCAGCAGCCAATACCAACCGAACCACGGAACGCTGAAAAAATCCCTCCAGCGCTCCGCAGCCCGGGAAAACAAAAACTCTCTCCCCCCATGCATCAGACACGCTCCATGCTCAGCACCACCTTGCCGCTGCGGAACTCTTCCTGGGCCTTCTCCACGGCCCGGCGCACGTCGCTCAACGGATAAACGGTATCCACGGCCTGCTTCAGCCTGCCGTCCGCCATCAGGCGCGCCAGCTTGTCATAAGCGGCCTCAATCTCCGGAACGGGGGCATTCTTGAGCCACTGCGTCACCCACAGGCCTTCCAATTTAATGCCCTTGAAAATCAGGAAACCGTTCGGCACCTTGATGCTCTTCCTGCTCATGGCGCCGTACGTCACCATGCTTCCGCCGGGAGCCAGCATGTCCATCAGGCGCAGGGCGCTTTCCCCGCCCACGGCGTTGGAGGCCAGCACGGGCCTCTTTCCGTCCAGCCGGGCCAGGGTATTCTTCACCACATCCTCGTCATCCTCTCCCACTACCAGGTCGGCGCCCAGCGCGGTCAATTCATCCCTCAATTCATCCGGCCTTCTTACAAAATTCACCGTCTTCACGCCCATCTCCCGGGCCAGTTGAATAATGCACCTTCCCACGCCGGAATTGGAGGCGTTCTGCACCACCCAGTCTCCCGGAGTCAGGGAAACGAACCCTTCCAGCATGCGCAGGGCGGTCAGGGGGTTCACCTTCAGCATGGCCGCCTGCACGGGATCCACCTTCACGGGGAGCTTCATCACGTTCACGGCGGGAACCGCCACATACTCGCTCCAGGAACCCACGCCGCGCAGCAGAATCACTTCATCGTCCTTGCGGAAGCCTTCTGCGCGGGACTCCTGCACCACGCCGCAGCCTTCCAGTCCGGCGCGTGAATGGGGCAGCACGGGCTTCACGCCGTAAACGCCCTGCACAAAATTGATGTCCGCCGGATTGATCGGGGCCGCCTTCATCCGGATCAGCACCTCCCCCTCCGCCGGAACCGGCATGGGACCGGAAACATACTCCAGCACGTCCTGGGGTTTCATGCTGCATTCGGAAAACTCTGCATAATGATTCTCACTCATGCTTTCAATCTCTCACGCCGCCTCCCTCCGTGCAAGCGCCGGATACGTTTTACACGGGCAAACAAGCCATCCGGCCGCGCGCGCCTTTCCCCGGCGCCTGCCCCCCGGCCATGAACGGAGGGAACCAGACCGCAGGAAAGCCCGGCAGCGCTTCCGCCGGGCCGGCACAAATTCCGAGTCTTTTGTTCGGTTGTTCTTGACCTTAGGCGAAAATACGCTAGACTACCTCTCTCGCATTAACAAATAACTTCGATTGCCATGTCCCGAATTTGCATCATCAGAGGTACCATGCCTCACAAAGGTCGTCGTATCCATCGCTCCGGTCTTGCCAAGAAAAAGGGCGGTATTGGTCGTCACGTCACTAAGACTGTCAATCGTACCGTTTTCCCCAACCTTCAGGAAAAGCGCATCTGGGTTCCCGAACTCGGTCAATTCGTGAAAATGAAGATTTCCGCCAA
>OKTX01001169.1_pt1 | contig 10032 bp, 10 predicted proteins | sample 1606261 | NCBI WGS metagenome assembly OKTX01 (sample SAMEA3879543, study PRJEB24766) | human gut metagenome | biome: human-associated habitat; feature: feces | place: USA | collected 1985/1987 | reverse complement strand
CCCCTGGCAGGCCAATGATGGCATGGAACCGAATTAGTATTACTGAAGGCGGCGCTGCCGCCGGAAGGATGAAAGTGAAGCGACAGCGTGGAGGAAAGGGAAAATGATTTTTTCCGTCAACATGGAATAATAGGAAAAGGGACGTCCCTCCTCCGGTTTTTATCTTCGTGAGACGCCCCTTTGAAAGTGGGGAAAGATGAAGCGCGGGAGGTTATTCCGGAATGGATTCCCCCCGGATGAGGTCTTCCCAGGTCTGGCGGCTGCGGATGACGTTCCACTGGTTTCCGTCCACCAGCACTTCTTCCGCCATGGGGCGGGAATTGTAGTTGGAGGACATGGAAAAACCGTAGGCGCCGGCGGACAGCACGGCCAGGAGTTCTCCCTGGCGCACGTCCGTCATGTCCCTGTTCTGGGCCAGGAAGTCCCCGGATTCGCAGATGGGGCCGACGACGTCCGTGGTAATGCAGGATTCGGAGAGGTGTTCCCTGACCGGGATGATTTCATGATACCCCTGGTAGAGGGCGGGGCGGATGAGGTCGTTCATGCCCGCATCCACGATTTTAAAGGTTTTGGCCTTTCCAGTCTTTTCATACAGGCAGCGAGTGATGAGCGCGCCCGCATTTCCCACGATGAGGCGTCCCGGTTCCACGATGATATGCAGGCCCAGAGGCTGGAGGGTGGGAACGACGGCCTGGGCGTAAGTGCTCAGCGTGAGCTGGGCGCAGTCTTCATTCCACCATTCCTTGACGCCGGAATCCAGCGTATCCTGGTAAACGATGCCGATGCCGCCGCCGATGGAGAAGAATTCGATGCCGTGCTTTTCTTTCAGCGCGGCGGCCAGCGGAGCCACTTTCCTGACGGCTTCCAGGAAGGGTTTCGCCTGGGTGAGCTGGGAGCCGATGTGCATCTGCAGGCCCTTGAGTTGGAGGTTCGGAAGTTCGCGGGCCGCCATCTCGTAAAGAGGTTCAATGAGTTCAAAGTCCACGCCGAATTTGTTTTCAGCCTTCCCGGTGGTGATGTATTTGTGCGTTCCCGCCTCCACATTGGGATTGACGCGCACGGCTACCGGAGCCTTTACTCCCATGGACGCGGCGATGGCGTCAATGGCGCGCAGTTCCGTCTCCGATTCCACATTGAAGCAGTAAATGCCCTGTTCCAGGGCGTAGCGGATTTCCGCCTCTGTTTTTCCCACGCCGGCATAGGTGCATTTGGAAGGGTCCCCCCCGGCCTTGAGGACGCGAAAGAGTTCTCCGCCGGAAACGATGTCGAACCCCGCGCCATTGCGGGCCATGAGGTTCAGGATGGCGATGTTGGAGCTGGCCTTGACGGCGTAGGCCACTTCCGCGTTAAGGGGCGCCAGGGCTTCCCTGAGGCGGTGGAAATGGTTCAGAATGGTCTGCTTGCTGTAGACGTACAGGGGGGTGCCTTCCTTGTCCGCCAGTTCCTGGAGGTTGACGTTTTCACAGTAGAGCGTGCCGTTTTTATATGCGAATGAATGCATGGATTATTCCTTGGTTGTGCTTTCGTTGGTTTTCCCGGAATGGAGAGGAGGGAGCGGGAATCTGGGCGTAGGGGGGTTGTCGATGAGCTGGGCGATCCAGGCGAGATCCTTGGAGCTTTCCAGCCCGAGCTTGATCAGCATGGTGATGGGGACGGCCAGCAGCATGCCGATGGGGCCCCATACCCAGCCCCAGAAGATGACGGAAAGCAGGACCATGCTTGTCACGATGCCGAATTGGCGGCCCAGCAGCATGGGTTCCAGGCAACTCCCCAGGACCGTGTTGATCACCAGGTAGCCGCCGGCTACGATGATGCCCGCGGTGGGGCTGATCAGGAGCATGGCGAGCAAGGTGGGGGGAATGGCCGCGATGATGGAGCCGAAGGTGGGGATGAAGTTGAGCGCGAAGGCCACGATGCCCCACAGCAGCGGGAAGTCCACCTTCATGTAGTAGCAAAGCAGGAAGGCCAGCAGTCCGGTGGCTGCGCTAATGAAGGTCTTGATAATCAGGTATTTCTGTACTCCGGCCAGAGCTTTGGAAAATTTGCGGATTCCCGTGTCGCTGTTGTTGCCCAGTTTGTTGATGTTCATCCGGAAGCGGGGGGCTTCCCCCAGGAAGAAGGTCATCAGGATCAGAATCAGGGTGGTGAAGGTCAGCATGGAGGCGAGCTGCCCCATCACCCCCGTGGAGAACGCCACGATGCGCTGCCCGTTGAGCAGGTCCGGGAGTTCCTGAAGCATCTGGTCCGCCAGATTGTTCCAGTCACGTTCAATGAGGAAGGCGCGGAGTTCGTGGATTTTCTCCATCATCAGGGGCTGGTATTTGACCGTGACCGTCCGGGCCAGGTCCTGCCCCAGGTACTGGGCCAGATAGGCCAGGCCCACAAGAATGCCGAAGTCCATGATCACCGTGAAGGTTACCGCCAGCCAGTGCGGAAAACGAAGACGGCCCTTGAAAAAAGTGGTCAGCGGGTAACTGACGATCGCCAGAAAGCCGGACAGGACGATGGGGAGCAGCACCGGCTTCCCCGCCTGCAGCCCGGCCGTGATGACGATGACGCTGGCGAGCATGAGCAGGATTTTCAGGCCCTCTTTTCCGGATTCTTTCTGGGGAGTCATGGAAGGATTGGTGTTAACGGGGTGAGTAATGGTGTCCGATTTCCTGCGGGATTGCAATATTAAAGGCCCTCATTCCCATCATGTTCCCGGAAAAAGCGGTCCAGGTCTTCAAAGCGGGTCAGGAGGTAGTCAGGCTTCCGTTCTTCGAGCCCCTTTACATCCGCCTCCGCGGCCCATCCTGCGGCAAGAATGCGGATGGGAACGGCGCGGCATGCGTCCACGTCCGTGGGGGAATCCCCGATGTAGATGGCTTCCCCGGCGGAAGAGTCCAGGCGGTCCAGCGCCCGCCTGATGCGGTCCGGCTTCACGCCGCCCTCAGGGGAGCCTGTTTCCAGAATGGGGAAGAACTCGGCCAGATGGAAAAATTGAAGGGAAATCTCCGCGCTTTCCAGGCGTTTGCCGGTGACCATGGCCAGACGGATGCCGCGGCTGCGCAGGGCGTGCAGCAGTCCGGCCGCCCCGGGGAAGGGAGTGGGCGCCAGTTCCGGATGCAGCTCATGGTAATAGCGGAGGAACAGTTCCCTGCCTTTTTCGTGCAGTTCCGGCTTTCCGGGAAGCAGTCTTTGGATGACGCCCAGGTCGTCCGGCCCGAACTGGCGTTCGATTTCCTCATCCGTCAACGTTCTGCCGTCCAGTTCCCGGACGGCGCGGCGGAAGGCTTCCCGGCACAGGGGTATGGTATCCGCAAGCGTTCCGTCAAAATCAAAAATGGCGGTTTTGATCATCAGCCGTACCCTACATGCCGCCTGCGGACGGTTCAAGGGGAAAGCCGTGCCTGAATAGTCATGATGACGCTGCGGGGCGTTCCGGACCGGCAGGACGTGTCATCTCGTATGGAAAGGTCAACGTTCCGTCCCTGTAAGCTCTCTAATTCCCTTATGCACGGGAAGGCTCCAAAAGAATATTTATCCCTGTGGAGCGTGATTGCATTGGGAATAGGTTCCATGGTAGGAGCGGGAATTTTCGCCCTCATGGGTCAGGCGACCCTGATGGCGGGCAAAAACGTGTACTGGTCCTTCCTGCTGGGAGGCGTCGCGGCCCTGCTTTCCGGTTATACCTACGCCAAGCTGGGTTCCCGTTATCCCGGTTCCGGAGGAATCATGGATTATTTCAACGAGGCTTTTTCCCATAAGACCCTCTCCGGCGCGCTGACGCTGATTTACCTGGGAACGCTGGTCATTACCGTGGCCCTGGTCGCCAAGTCCTTCGGGGCCTATGCGTCCCGCCTGTTTTTGCCGGACGAATTAACCAACATCTATTCCACCGCCCTTTTCGCCAGCGTGGCCATTCTGCTGCTGGGAGCATTGAACATGGGAGGAGCCAAGGCCGTAGGGAAGTCGGAGGTGGTGATGGTGGCGTTCAAGCTGCTTATTCTGACGGTTCTGATGCTTGCCAGCTTCGGTTCTTCCGTGCCAGTGGGCGCGGACCCCATTCCGGTGAAAGGACTGGACGGGCTGCTGGGGAGCGTGGGACTGACGTTTTTCGCGTTTGCCGGCTACGGCATGATGGCCAATACGGCGGGCAATCTGAAAAATCCTTCCAAAACATTGCCCAAGGCCATTTTCCTGGCTATCGGCATCGTGCTGGTTCTGTACCTGGTGCTTTCCTACGTAGTGCTGACCAACGTTCCCGCCACTTCCCTGGAAAGCCACACGGAAACCGCCGTGGCGCAGGCCGCCTATCCCGTGCTGGGCGTGTGGGGCTTCATGGCCGTATCCGTGGCGGCGCTCATTGCCACGGCGTCAGCCATTAACGCCACCATGTTCAGCATGCTGGACATTTCCCGGGCACTGGCGCGCAACGGCCAGCTGGGAGCCATCTTCAAGCAGCCTTTCTGGGGCAGCGGCACGGAAGGCTTTTTCTATCTTCTGCTGGGCATTCTGGTGATGACGAATGCCTTTAACCTGGTAGCCATCGCCAATCTGGCGGGGGCCTGTTTCCTGATCAGCTACCTGGCGGTGTTCGTTGCCCATTGGCGGCTCCGGAAAGAGACGCAGGGGAACGCGCTGCTGATCATCCTCGGGTTCCTGCTGATGCTGTTTATTCTGGGAGCCTTTTTCTACCAGATGTTCTTCAGCCAGCCTTATCTGATTCCGCTGATCCTCCTGTTTGTGGCCGCCTGTTTCATTCTGGAATTTTTCATTCGCAAAAAGCTGGCGAAGGGGGCTTCCAAGGCTTCCTAGGCTGTGGGGGTTAGGAAAGAAACGCTTTCCCTCCCGTTGCACTTTTAATGCAGGAAGGAAGTGAGGGGGCTGGTGGCGGCAGCCCGGACGGAAACGGCGGGAAGGCCGGCCAGATGGGCCATGCGCCCGGCGCGGCAGGCCAGCGCGAACGCTTCCGCCATGGAGGCGGGGTCTCCGGCGGCGGCGATGGCCGTATTGACGAGCACGGCGTCCGCCCCCATCTCCAGGGCTTCCGCCGCATGGCTGGGGGCTCCCAGCCCGGCGTCCACCACTACGGGCACGACGGCCTGTTCAATGATGATGTTGATCAGCTCCCTGGTCAGCACGCCCTTGTTGGTGCCTATGGGAGCGCCCAGAGGCATGACGGCTGCCGCTCCGGCTTCCTGGAGGCGTTTGGCCAGCACGGGGTCCGCATTGATGTAGGGAAGCACCGTGAAGCCTTCCCTGACCAGGATTTCCGCCGCTTTCAGCGTTTCAATGGGGTCCGGCATCAAATACTGGGCGTCCGGATGGATTTCCAGCTTGATCCAGTTGGGGAGTCCGGCTGCCGCCGCCAGTCGCGCCAGTCGCACGGCTTCTTCCGCCGTTGTCGCTCCGCTGGTGTTCGGGAGAATAAGGTATTTTTCAGGGTTGATGAAATCCAGAATATTGGCGGCGGGGTCATGGGAGCCCGTCAGGTCCGCCCGGCGCAGAGCCACCGTCACAATTTGGGAGCCGGAAGCTTCCAGAGCTTCTTTCATGCTCTCATTGGAAGAAAACTTTCCCGTTCCCACCATCAGGCGGGAGGTGAATTGGCGTCCGGCTATCTGCAAAGGTGAATCTGTCATTGCGGGTGAAGGGTACCTCCCCTTTCCTTTCCAGGCAAGGGGGAATGAAGAAAAAGGCAGGAGTTGCCGCGGCATGGACGAGCGCCTCCGACTGGGAATGAAAGGTTGATTCATCCATCTTCCAGATTTACCCGCCCTGCGGGCTTCAAGATGAGCTTTCCATCCAGCCGGACTTGTCCGGTTTCCCGGCCTTCATACAACCTTCCCGATAAAAAATATTCTGAAAACTTTCCTTCAAATCCAGGAAAAACCGGTTTTTGAATGGACGGAGGGAGAAACCCCCTCCTCCCCTCTATTATTCCCCGCTGAAGGAAATGCCCCGGAGCGCTCTGGGCTTGCCCAGGATTTCCTGATAAAGAATGGCCGTTTTCAAGGATTGGGAACGGCGCAGGGAGTTTTTCAGGGAAAGAGGTTCGGACGCGGCGACCGTGGGAAGCGGTTCAGGCCGGCTTTCCTTCATTTCCCTTTCCTGCAAACGATGCAGGGCGGCCTGTTCCGCGTCAGACAGGGAACGCATGGACTGCCGGGCTTCTTCCGTGGCCTTTACGTAGCGTTCCAGCACGTTCTGGGCGGTTTGCTGGGCGGTTTCCGCCGTCCACTCCGGCTTGGGTTCCGGTTCAGGACGGCGCTTGCGGGCCACGGCGGGAGTGGGAAGCTCCACGGGCCGGAGCCTGTGGCCGTGCCGGCTGTGGCTGCCGCGGCTGCGGATTGGTCCGGCGCATTTCCGCAATGACTTCCTTCACGCGTTTTTCATGATGGTCTTCCGTGTCCAGGACGGGCGTTTCCTCATCTTTTTCTTTTGGTTTCAAAAACTCAATTACTTTCTTGATGAGAAAGATCGCCCCCACGATCAGCCAGAACCAGAGCTTCAGGCTGTCGTCATCGCCGCCGGAGGCGAGCATGTATGCCAGTGAATCCATAAAGGAGGAAGGGCCACCGGAGAGAAAATCCGGTCTCTCCGGTGGCCTGAGAATTTATTTAATGGAAGAGGGGGAAGCATCCGGCTTGGCAATGGAATCCCTCATCTTGGTATCGGCCACTACGTTCTGGTAGCGGGCATAATCCAGCACTCCCAGGTTGCCGTTGCGGAAGGCTTCCGCCATGGCCATGGGAATCTGGGCTTCCGCTTCCACCACCTTGGCGCGCATTTCCTGCGTTTTGGCGGCCATTTCCTGTTCCGTGGCTACGGCGGCGGCGCGGCGGACTTCCGCCTTGGCCTGGGCAATCTGCTTGTCCGCTTCCGCCTGTTCGGCCTGGAGGCGCGCGCCCACGTTGCCGGCCACGTCCACGTCTGCAATGTCAATGGAAAGCACTTCAAACGCCGTGGCGGCGTCCACGCCCTTGTCGCTCACGGTGCGGGAGATTACCTCCGGTTTTTCCAGAACATCCTTGTAGGAGGGCGCGGAGCCTACGGCGGAGACGATGCCTTCCCCGACGCGGGCGACCACCGTTTCTTCCGTGGCGCCGCCTACGAAAAGGTCCAGGTTGGTGCGCACCGTCACGCGGGCACGCACTGCCACGGCAATGCCGTCACGGGCCACCGCCGTCAGGCGCGTCTGGCCGGAGCTGGGGTTCGGGCAGTCGATGACGCGGGGGTTGATGGAGGTTCGCACGGCTTCCAGCACGGTCTTGGACGTGCCTTTCACGGCCAGGTCAATGGCGCAGGCACGGTCATAGCTCAGCGGGATGCCGGCTTTTTCCGCAGCAATCAGGGCGAGGACGCAGTCCACGATGTCGCCGCCGGCCAGGAAGTGGGCTTCCAGTTCATCCGTGCTGATGTCCAGTCCGGCCTTGGCCGCCGTGATGCGGGTGTCCACTACCAGGGGGTAGGGCACTTTGCGGAGCCACATTCCCAGCATGTTGCTCATGGAGACAGGGGCTTTCGCGAGGCGCGCGCGCAACCATGTCTTGAAGAATTTGGCGATGATGGCGAAGAAGATGACCAGGAAGATGACGAGGACGATCACCAGGATGGTCCCCCAGGCGGTGGCGTTGGAGATGTTTGCTAACAGCAAATTGTTCATGTATCCTTCCATACCATATTAACCGAAGCAGGGTAAAGATATAATTGTGTTACCTATGGTTTAAAGGTATTGACCTTTCGGCGGATTCGTGGCAATGCACTTGGCCGTGCGCACCATTGATTTTGATTATCCGCTGCCGGAAGAGTTGATAGCGGACCGCCCCCTCCCGGACCGCGCCGCCTCCCGGATGATGGTCATCCACCGGGATACCGGCCTGATTGAGCACAGGCATTTTTGCGACCTGCCGGAATATGTGCGGGAAGGGGACCATTTCATCCTGAATGATACCAGGGTGGTTCCCGCAAGGTATTTTTCCAATGACGGCGCCATTGAAGTGGTGCGTGCAGAGGTGCTCAACCCCCTGCTGTGGAAGTGCATGGTGCGCCCCGGGCGCAAGATGAAGCTGGGGCGTACGGTCTCCATCGGTGATGCGGTGGGCACCGTGGAAGGCATTGACGGGGAAGGCTACCGCCTCATCCGGTTTGACCGGGAGGTGGATGAGGAAAAGTACGGCCGCCTGGCGCTTCCCCATTACATGAACCGGGAGAGCGACCCGTCCGACAAGGAGCGCTACCAGACTGTTTACGCCAGGCATGAAGGGGCGATTGCCGCTCCCACGGCCGGGCTGCATTTTACGCCGGAGCTGCTGGCGGCCGTTCCCCATGATTTTCTGACGCTGCACGTGGGCGTGGGAACGTTTCGTCCCGTGAAGGCGGACAGGATTGAAGACCACCAGATGCACACGGAACATTTTTTCCTGCCTGAAGCCACCGCGAGGGCGATTAATGAGGCCGGGAGGGTGATTGCCGTGGGCACCACCAGCGTTCGCGTGCTGGAGCATGTGGCTACCGCGGAAGGACTGCCGTTAAGGGAGTGCTCCGGGTCAACGAACATTTTTATTTATCCACCCTACAAGTACAAGGTGGTGGATGCCCTGATCACGAATTTCCACCTGCCCCAGAGCACGCTGCTCATGCTTGTCAGCGCCTTTGCCGGCAAGGAGCTGGTCATGAAAGCCTACCTGGAAGCCATCCGGGAACGGTACAGGTTTTTTTCCTACGGGGATTGCATGCTGATTCTGTAGGGTTCCGGCGGCCTTTCCTTCCCTCTGGCGGAAGAAGCGCAGGCTGCCTTCAACGCTTGCCGCACGGAAGTTGTTCCGGGCTGCGAGGGGATGAAGACGGAGCGCCGTCCGGGGAAGCGTCCGGGTGCTGCTCTTTTTTAAGCTCCAGCAGGGTTTTTCCGTGGTCCCTGATTTGCTGGAGGGCAGTCAGGAAGTGCAGCGTTTCCCCCAGCAGTATGTTCATGACGTTGGCATAGTGGCAGTCCGTGTTTTTCAGGCACAGCCGGGGAAAATAGGAGGCTTCCAGCTCCGGCGCATTCCATTTGTCCCGAATGATGCGGCTTCTGCGGGATGCCGGAGGCCAGCAGGGATGCTGCCGGTCCCTCAAATAAAGGAGGTAGCAGTCTTTTAACATGTCGAGCTGGGAGACAACACCGGCACGTGCAGGAGGAGTGATGGACGGCTGGACATCCTTTACTCCTTCAAGCGTCATGTTGATGGTTGTTTCCGCAAGGACGGTCCAGTAAAGAATAGGTTCCGCCACGGAACGGCTCCGCCTGCGGAACCGCAGGTAGAAATGATGGCTGAGTTCCAGGGCCGACAAGGCTTTTACGTAATGCACCAAAACCACCCGGCCATATTGCCGGAAAATGAAGTGTTCCAGCTTTTGCCGGAGGGGAGCGTCTTCCATTCCCGTTTCCTTCCTGAGAAGGGTCCACTGTTCCTCGAATGTTGAATTTTCAGCCATGAATTTGGGAAGAGGTTATTTTTAATAAATATAAATTATGTTACCATGAAATTCAAATAAAATAACAATCATTATCAATGTTTATCAAAATAATCCGGGGAAAAAGAGAGGAATTCCTGCGGATGGGGCGGTAACACGGTAACCGCCTGGCGCAAAGGCGTACGAGAAACACCTGCGTCCGGAAAAACAGCCTGGGAGGTGGTAAGCCCGTGCACGACGGCTTGAGATGTGGATGCCGCGGATAATGAAAACGCCATGCCCGGACATGCAGGCATGGCGCTTGTCAAATCAGGCCTGAGCCGGATCAGAAGTTGTAACGGTAGCCGAGGGCTCCGCCGATGGAGGTGTCTCCGGAGCGGAGATCCGCATTGCCGTCCACATAAACGGCGCCGTAGTCGGAGCAGGGAATGCTGAGGCCTGCGCCCAGCTGGACGCCGGTGCGGCCGAGCTTGGCTCCCCTGATGGTCTGGACAAGGCCCGGATTGGCCAGGTAGGCCACGTTGGCCTGTGCCTTGTCCTCCCCGAAGTCCTGAGAAACCAGAACGCGGAATTCTCCCGTGATATCACGCC
>OKTX01001165.1_pt1 | contig 10074 bp, 8 predicted proteins | sample 1606261 | NCBI WGS metagenome assembly OKTX01 (sample SAMEA3879543, study PRJEB24766) | human gut metagenome | biome: human-associated habitat; feature: feces | place: USA | collected 1985/1987 | reverse complement strand
GTTGGAATAAACGCGCGGGTCCTTCTGAAGGGCTTCTAAAATATCCGGATCAATCCGGAACGCCTCCGGGTCCATTTCCGGCAGGCATTTTTCTCCATAGGGGGTCATCAGCCCCAGCCTGGTCAGGCGGCGTACGCGTTCCTTGTTCAGCTCGGACCATTTGCTTTTCCTGGAACGTGGGGTGAGGCGCTGGGCCAGAAAGCCGGAGGCTGTCTTCTTGCGGGTGCTGTCAATCCAGCCGAAGCACAGGGCTTCTTCCACGGCGTCCAGGTAAGGAATGGCATGGGGGGAAGGCTTTCTCGTCGTGAGAACCCAGCAGCAGGAGGAGGAACGGTGGTTCTGTTCCAGCCACGTTCTTAATTCCTGCCGTGTGGTGATGGGGAGAAGGTGGTCTATTTCCATGGCGGTTCGGTGGATGCCGCTTCTTTCTGCGGCAGCGCGCAAAAAGAGAAGGTGCGCAGGCCGTTTTTACGAAAGGGCCTTCCGTTGATGCGCCGCGTGCCGGGATGGAGCGGCTAACGGGGTGAGGATACCTTCCCGGAGGCTGCATTTCCAGTACAGGCATGTTTTTCTATTCCATGGCATATTTCCCGGCAGGGGGCCTGCCCTTCCTCCAAGTCCGGGAATCCCTTCACGGCGTCTTTTTTTCTTTCTGCGGACATCCTTTCCCCTCTTTTGCGTAAGGAAGGGCCGGAGACGGTCCCGCGCATGATGGAGTACGGCACCTGCCCATCCTTTCCCCGGAAGAACGGGGAACTGGCCTTCCATGCCGGCGGCTTTTCACCGGAAAGGTTATTGTTCCCGGAGTGGAGGGGCAGGCCGTTCCCGACGTTCTTTTCACTTCCGGCAAAGGGCGGCGGGTTTTGTCCTTGTCAAAACGAATGCCGCCATTATACATGATTTATGAAGAAAAGCGTGTTGCTGGCCGGGCTGGGATTGGTTCTGCTGGCCTCCGTGGTGGTGACTCTTAAAATGGCGTGTGCCGAGGATTCCGTCAACCGTGCCGATGCCGCGCGGGAACGGGTAACGCCCGTGCTGAATTCCTTCCTGGGCCTCTGCGGGGCCAAAGTGGGGGATCCTGTATTCCTGCGTGCCGTGAAGGAAGACTCCGTGCTGGAACTGTGGGTGAAGCCGGATAAGGCGGAACGCTACGTGCTTGCCAAGCGTTACCCCATTGCCGCGTGGTCCGGAAAGCTGGGGCCCAAGGAAAAGGAGGGGGACAAGCAGACCCCGGAGGGTTTTTACGAAGTGGAGCCGTCCGGCCTGAATCCCCGCAGCAACTACCATCTGGCTTTCAACATCGGCTATCCGAATGCCTATGACCGCTCCCTGAACCGGACGGGAAGCTTCATCATGGTGCATGGCCGGGACGTTTCCATTGGCTGCCTGGCGATGACCGATCCGGGGATTGAGGAAATTTACACCATGGTGGAACAGGCCCTGATTCATGGGCAGCAGCGCGTTCCCGTGCAGATTTATCCCTTCGTGCCCACTCCGGCGCGTTTATTGAAGGAAAAGAATTCCCCCCACGCCGCTTTTTGGGCGGACATGGCACGCGCGTGGGACTGGACGGAACGGACCCACACCCCGGCCCGGGTGAATGCCGTGGATGGCAGGCTGGTGGTTGTGGAACAATAAAAATCCTCCGGCCGGGGGCCGGAGGATGGGAAAGGTGCGGAAGGAAAGGGGAACGGTTGCCCCTGTTGCCGCGCGTCCGGGAAAGACGTGCCGGAACGCTCTAGACGAGCTGGGCAATCAACTCTTCGCGGTCGCCCGGCAGGAAGTCCATCGGGGCGATTTCCGGCAGCGTGTAGCAGCCGGAGGCCAGTTTCATGCTGGCTCGGGCGCAAGCCACCATGACCTGGGCGGTCAGGGCCGGATTATTGATGCGCATTTCAAACGTGAACATCTGGTTCTGCGTGGAGCCGGAAACGCCCTTGCGTTCCATCAGCACGCCGTGGCCCATGTCCTTCAGCGCGTCGATGTCGGGCACCTGCTGCACGCGGGTGTCGTCATGGCTGAAATAGGAATCGGACTTGATGGCGAACTCCACGTCGGAGAACTTGGCTCCTTCCTTCAGCACCACGTAAACCATGCGGCGGTGCACGCCGGAACCGGTGGGAATGGTGAGGGAAAGGGCGTCCGCCACTCCTTCCTTGGAGCGGGCGACTACGCTGTGGCCCATGCTCATGCCGGGACCGAAGTTGGTGTACGTAATGCCTTTGGGAGCCATCGCCAGCATCAGGGTGCGGATGACGGAGTCCGTGCCCGGGTCCCAGCCGGCGGAGATGATGGAGACGGCGTCATGCTTGATCGCCTGTGCTCCCAGGGAGCGCCGCAGGTTCACGATGTCCCCGTGGATGTCAAAGCTGTCCACCGTGTTGATGCCGCGGGCGAGCAGGGGCAGAGCCGTTTCTTCCACGCTGCGGGTGGGGGTGCAGAGCAGGGCCGCGTCCACATGGCCCAGGTCCTCCATGCTGCTTGCGGTCTTGATGCCGTGCACGGGTTCGCTGCCGGGGCGGCGGACGATGCCCGCCAGTTCCATATCGGGCGCGGCGCGCAAGGCGTCCACGGCGTATTTCCCGATGTTGCCGTATCCTACAATGGCTACTTTGATCATCTTGGTAGTAAATAGTAATGATTCCGGGAGCGGGGACGGAATGTCCTCCGGATGTTTTCTCCCGTTGACGCATGTTTTTTAAGCGTTGCGGGTGCGCATGGCAAGAACGGAGAATGACAGGAGCGCCTGTGCGGCATCATGAAGGGTTCTTTGAACGGAGTCCGGAGAAATGGAGTCTGACCACTCGGAACTCTTCCAATAAAACGATGAAAAGCAAATTGATTATTCTGAGTATCGCCACCCTTCTTGGGTGTGTTTCCTGCCATACGATCGGCGGAGTAGGCAAGGACGTGGAAGCCGTCGGCAGTGACATTAATTCCGCCGCCCGCTCCACCAGCCGTTCCATGTAAAAAGACTGTGTGTGACCATGGACGAAAACCGCTTCATCCGGATGGATGAAGCGGTTTTCTTTGATGGGCGTGACGCCTTCTTTCCAGCCTCCGGTTTTCCGGCCCCACGGAATGTTCCCGCTCCCTGTAAAAAGGTTTTTTTACGATGTGTGACGGAAGCAATAAAAAGGGCATGCCGTATGTCCGGCATGCCCTTTGAAAAGAAATTAACCTTCCGTTTTTAACGGCGGCGGCGCAGCATCAGGGCCGCCAGGCCCAGAAGGCTCAGGGAGACAGTGGCCGGTTCCGGCACGCCGTTGATGTAGGAGACGTAAATCTTGCCGTCCTTCGTGAACACCTGGTACTTGCCTACGTTTTCAGCGGTAAGTGCCTCGGCGGCGATGTCGTCGCTCTGCGTTCCGCCCGTGATGGTCGTGTTGCTGGTTGCGGCGCTTCCCACTCCGTTGACGAGTTCACGCGTCACGAGCTCAAATGTAGTTCCTTCCGTAATCAGGTCGCCCAGGGAGGCGGAGAAGGCGAAACGGCCCAGATCGGTCTGGTTCGTAAGATTCAGGATGCCGGTCGTGCCCAGGTCCACGAACAAGTTGTTGCTGTTGGCGTTCCAGGTGAGTGCGGCGGTGAGGTTCAGCGTGCCGTATACCGTCCAGTTCATGTTCTGGTCGCAGTTGGCTACGATGGAACCGCTCGTTTTGCCGACGGTCAGCGTGGAGCCTTCACCCACGGAGACGGTCGTGCGCTGGAATTTGGTGAAATTCTGAAGGGACACATTGGCTCCGTTGGAAACATTGATGGTGGAGGTCCATCCTTCCACGGTGGTACCGGGTCCGCATACCACGGTATGGTTGCCGGATACGTTGACCGTGCCCCAGTTGGGATTGACCAGCGGAACATCGGCGCTGGCGCCGGTTTCCGTCTGCCAGTTGGAGGCCTGGCTCCAGTCGGTAGAACCGTCAATGGGAGTCCATGTATAAATAGCGGCCTGCGCCGTCATGCAGGAAAAAGCCAGCAGGGAGGAAAGCAGGATCAGAGTTTTCTTCATATGAATGCGATGTGAATTAGAGCTTGAAAGGGAAACTTTCAAGCCCGCGGGAATATGCCGGATTACAAATCCGTTACAGATTAACATGGAATGGTCCCGATGCCTTATGAAGCGCTGCAAGTCCTTGGGGCATCCGTATTTAACCCGAGCGGCAGCGAATCCTTTTCCCTGAAAATCAGTGCGTCCTGGCAGGATACGTATATTTCAACGGCCGCAAAGGCTTGCGGCGTTCCAAGAGCCGGCTTCCTCATTCCGGAAGGCTTCCCACACGGAAACGGTCTCCCATGGTGCAACGGTCAGGCAGCATAAGTTCCTTGATATGAAAATCGGCCCTTGACCCCGGATTTGTAATCCGCGGGCGGCAGAGCACTCCATGGAGAACCGCCATCCATGAAACGATGGGGGAAACTTTAAATCTTTGCCTCTTTTGAATTAAAAAGAGGCTCCAGGCTGGTGGCCGGATGCTTCTTCCGCTTTACTGCATGGACTCCCTGGTGGCCTGGGAGGCGTTGTCAATTTTGCTGCCCATGGCTTCCACGTCTTTTCCGATTCCGCTGATGGTGTTGCAGGAGGCAAGGCCGAGGGCGGCGGCGAGCGTCAGAAGGGCGAGTTTGGTATTCATCGGTGGAAGAGAGGTTGAAAGCCGCATCCTACCCTGCTTCCGGTTCCTTGTCAATGAGCCGAATGCTTGCCGGAACGCCTCTTTTTCCGGGCATGGGGCTTTCCGGCGGGGAAGAAAGTGGCTGTGCCGAGCCCGGATTCGGAAGTTATGTAAAAAATCTTCGCCGGGGACCTGGCGGCGGGTTATTGATGAAGGCCGCGGGGCCTTCATTCACGGGGGAATCGCTGCGTGGACGGCTGCCGGGAGAAGGGGGTTTTTTCCCCTTGGCTAGATTTCTCCCTCCGGACCGCCTGGAGAACGGCGCAGTTTCCTTTTCAGCACCAGCCCCGTGCGGACCAGGAAGTAAATGGCCGCGGCGGCCAGCAGAACGGCCGCGACGGGAAGAACGCAGGCCAGCACGGCGACGATAGAGGCGGAAGCCGTTTCCGCCGTGGTGACGACGGAGTTGCCCGGATGGCGGCCATGCCTCCGTGGATGATGCCTGCCGCTCCGCCTCCGGCAATGGCGGCCAGCCCCCATTTAAGCATGGGGTCCATGCTGCCGATGAAGCCGGCGGCCAGGATGGTTCCCGCAACGATGGCGGCGGGAGCTCCCAGCACGTCCAGCGTGTGGTCGATGACCGGGATGTAGTACGCCGCTATTTCCAGCAGCGTGGCTACGGAGAGGGTGACCAGCGCGGCCGTGCCGCCCAGCCATGCGAATTCCGGCGTCACCGTCAGGAAGCCTCCCCGGATGGCGATGGCGGCTACCAGCAGAGGCACAAAGATGCGGAAGCCGCAGGCCGCTCCCAGCCCGATGCCGAGCAAAACGCCCATGACGGCTTCCATATTCATCTGCGGATCAGTTCAGTTTAACGGTGGTTGCAGTCGTGGCCGCCTGGGTGGCGGCTGCGGGAGCGGCTGCGGCAGGGGCCTTTTTCTCTTCCGTGGATTTTCCCAGGAAGGAGGGCAGTTCCAGCCCCACGCTCTTGCCGAGCTCGTGGAGAGGCAGGGTGTCTTTCACCAGATTCTGCACGAATCCGCCCACGGAGGAATCCCCTCCGTTGCCCATGACGACTACCTTGTCAAATTTCAGGCCCTTGATGGCGCCGGACTGGAGTTCCACGATCTTGGTGAGCTGTTCGGTAATCAGGAGGCTGGAAGCGGCGTCGGACGAGCCTGCCGCCTGTACGATCTGCTGGAAGCCGCGGGCCTTGCCTTCCAGTACGGCTTCAATGGCGGCGGCTTCACCGCGGCCCACCATTTCCATGCCTTCCCCTTCCGCCTTTTTCTTCAGAAGGGTGGCCTGGGCTTCGCCTTCCGCCAGTTGCCGGATGGCTTCCGCTTCCGCCCTGCGCTGGATGAGCAGGGCCTGCGCCTTGCCTTCCTGTTCCAGCTTGAGCACTTCCGCCGTGGCCTGGGCCTGCACTTCGCGCTGGCTCTTTTCAATGCGGGCCGTCACCAGGATGTTGGCCTCCTGCGTGGCGCGTTCGCGTTCGGCGCGCTTTATTTCCGCTTCCTTTTCCGCCTCGTAGGCTTCTTCCAGGGTCTTGGCTTCCTGCACCTTCTGGGCCACTTCCGCCAGCTTCTTGGCCTCCGCCTGCTTCACCTGCAGCTTGGCGGCGGATTCCGCAATCTTGATCTGGGCTTCGTTCTGGCCCTCAATGGCAATGGCGCGGGCGTTCGCCACCTGGACGGTCTGGTCCTTTTCCGCTTCCGCCTTGCCGATTTCCCCGCGGCGCGTTTCTTCCGCCACCTTGATGGTGGCGTCATTGATGGCGCGCGCGGCTGCTTCCTTGCCCAGGGCGCTGATGTAGCCGGAGGCGTCCTGAATGTCCGTGATATTGGCGTTAATGAGGTGGAGGCCCACCTTGTGCAGCTCCACGTCCACGCCTTCCGTAATGCCCTTGATGAGTTTTTCGCGGTCGGAGTTGATTTCCTCAATGGTCATGGAGGCGATCACCACGCGCATCTGGCCCATGATGATTTCCGCAGCCAGGTTGCGGATTTCCTCCCGGGAGCGGCCCAGCAGGCGCGCGGCGGCGTTCTGCATGATTTCCGGCAGGGTGGAGATGCCCACGATGAAGGAGGAGGGGACGTCCACGCGGATGTTCTGGGAGGAGAGGGCGCCCTGGAGGGGCACGTCAATGTTGATGGGGTTCAGGTCCAGGTAGCTGTAGGACTGGAGGACCGGAAGCACGAAGGTGGAACCGCCGTGGTAGCATTTGGCGGGCTGGCCCGTGCCCACCTTGCCGAAGACGATGAGGATTTTGTCCGGCGGGCACATGCGGTAGCGGCTGAACAGCCAGGAGGCCGTCAGGATGATGAAGAGAACCAGAATGGCGATAGGGATGATTTGGTCCATGGTATTGGATGGGGTGTATGGTTGGGTTTATTGGTTAATGAAGAGGTTTGACGGTGACGACGCCTGCCGTGACGGCGACTACTTCCACCGGGGTTCCTGCGGGCAGGGATTCCTCCCCTTCCTGAACGGCGGGGAGGTACAGAAGCTGGCTGGGATGGGCGATCGTCACCTGTCCGCCGCGTTCAAGCCTGCCGGGAATGCTGATGTAAACGGTGCCGTGCATGCCCTTGAGGGTTTCATAGTTCAGGGTGCCGTCTGATTTGAGGCTCATGATGAAGCGCATGGAGATGCCGATGATCAGGAACATCAGCACGCCGGTGAAGAAGGCCGCTGCCAGGGAGGCGGCCATTCCCCAGCCCAGGCCCTGGGCGAGCACGCCGCCCCAGCCGAAGCCCAGGAAGAAGCCGATGCCGGATTTAATGGACAGCAGGCCCACGTCCGCGCCGCCGGCGTCCGCGTCAAAGTCCAGGTCATGTTCCCCCAGCCCGAACAGGGACAGGAGAAACAGAAGCGCTCCCACGCCCGTCGCGGCCACGGCGATGATGAAGAAAATGGAGTAATCAGTCATAGGGTAGATTGATTGCCGGGAGTATCCATGTTTGGAGCCCGCTTGTCTATGGAAAAAGGAACGGCGGCCGGATATTCCGGCCTATTTCATTTCCACCACGGCTTTTTCCCCCTTCTTGAGCTCCAGTTCCCGGAGCAGGAGGAAGTCGTTGGTCAGCAGGCCGGCCTTCTCCACGGGAGTGGCGGTTTCTCCAATGGTGACGGTGGCCTTTTTGGCGGTGATCCTGTTGGGGAACCAGACGCCCAGGCGCGCCTTGGCGTCCTTGTTGGCCGTGACGGTGAAGCCCTTGGCGGCGTCCGCGGGGTCGTTCCACTCAATATGCCACGGGGACGGAGCGCGGGATTCGTCCAGGCGCGCCGTCCAGGCGGGATCCCCGTAAAAAGCCACGGTATCCCGGTCATGGATGAGGCCCATCTGGTCCTTGCCCATGCCGTAGCCGGCGGAGTTCATGCCCTTGGCAAAGTCCGGGTCGTCCTTGATGCCGTTGATGTCCGGCGCGTTAAAGTTGACGTTCATGAGCTTGGGGAAGCGGGTCATGGTTTCGTCCAGAATGAACTGGTTGTTCAGGTACCAGGCTTCCGCCAGGCTGGAGGCGTCATGGTTGCTGAACAGGAGTCCCAGCGTTCCCCAGCCGCCCTTGCCGTACCAGGAGGGGACGGTGTAGCCCACCAGCTGGTTGAAGCCGGCCATGGAATTCTTCGTTTTTTTAGTATCCCCTACCAGGCAGTTCCCCGCGGCTACCCAGACGGCGGGAACCGGCTTGATTTCAATCTCCGGAGCCTTGATTCTCTCAAGGAAGGAGAGCAGGTCGTCCTCCTTCCCGTTGAAGATCGCGCCGCGCAGGAAGGTGGTGAATTCCTTGAACTGCTTTTTGTCCAGCACGTGGAACCGGTTGTTGCCGGAGACGATGATCCCCTTGCCGAAAGGCATTTCCAGATTGAACTGGGTGGCGTGGGAGGCCGTGACGAAGAGCTGGGGAGCGTAAAGTTCCCAGTATTCCACGAGCTTGGGCGTCACGCCCAGCGTGGTTTCATCCCCGCGGTCCTGTTCCTTCAGGCCCTTCACGTAAAAAGCGGGCGTTACCTTGCCCTTGGAATTGTGCTGTTCCAGGTACTGGAAGGGCTGCCAGTCCGTGATGCTCATGCTGTCGGTGAAACGGGAGGCGTCCACGTTGGTGGTTCCCATGGAGCGGCTGATCACGAGCGGCTGCGTTTCAGAGGCTATCCTCATGGCGTCCTGCGGGGTGTAGCCCGTGACGATGCCCCAGATGCAGTCCCCGTACGGGTCGTCGTCCAGGCGGCGGGTCAGGCGGTGCAGGTCATTGACCAGCACCCGGTCTATTTCCTCCGGTCGCGCGACCACGGCCATGAAGCGGGGAGCCATTTTCTTGAGCGTGTCCAGCTTGGCGAACATGGAGTCCTTCACGGTGACGATGGAGCCTCCGTGCTTTTCAGCCAGCTTGTCCGCCACGGCCTTCCATTCCGGCATGGCGGCGGTTTCCTCGGAGATGATGATGGCGTAGTCATTCTTGCCGGAGTCTTTTTTTATGGTTTTCACGGCAGTGGCGTGAATGCAAAAAGCCGCCGTGGAGACGGCGGCCTGGGTGGCATCGGGTTTGTCCGCCTGCTTTTCAGCAGGCGGAGCTTCCGCGGCCGGATGGTCCGGCAGGATGTTCAGGTTGAGATGTTCTCCCTTGCCGAAGATGTCTTTGGCAAGCTTGTTGACCTCTTCCACGGTGATGGCTTTCACGTCCGGAATGCTTTCCCTCTGCTGGGCCAGCCGTTCCGGTTTGGCCTGGGAATCCCTCAGCACGGAGGTCCAGTAGCCGTTGTCGCGCTGGGCGCGGTCCATGGAGTTGAGAATGGGGTTGCGGGCGCGGTCCAGTTCCTCCTGGGTGACGTTCCCCTTGCCGAGGTCGTCCGCAATCCTGGCAATCGCATTCCGCACGGCATCCTTGTTGCGCATCACGCCGGAGCTGAGGGTGATGATGTAGCCGTCGTCCGGGTAGGTTTCACTGATGTTGAGCCCGGTGGAGGGGGAGTAGGTTTCCCCCATGTCTTCGCGCAGGCCCTTGAACACGCGGTCATAGAAGACGGCCTTGAGCATGTTCAGCCTGCGGGCCAGCTTCTTGTCTTCTCCGCCGGGCGTTTTCCAGAAGAGGCAGACCAGCGTCTTGTCAATGGAGGAATCATAGGTCAGGTCCTTGGAGAAGTTGAAGTCCGCCATGGCAGGGTGGCGCAGTTTTTCATCCAGCTTCGCAGGGGCGTCCGCACGTTTGGGCACCGCGCCTACGGTGCGTTCCAGCAGGGGAATGATGTCTTCCGTCTTGAAGTCCCCCGTGACGGTCACTTCCATGTAATTGTTCTTCAGGGGGGCGTCCACCCAGTCCTGCACGTCCTTGACCTCATAGGAAGCCAGTTGTTCCTGCGCGGGGAAGGTGAAGCGGGGATTGTTCTTGTACAGGATGGCGGGCACCTGCATCTTCATGGCTCCCTGAACCTCATGGTTCAGCTTGTTGTAAAGCATGGGGAT
>OKTX01001157.1_pt1 | contig 10166 bp, 9 predicted proteins | sample 1606261 | NCBI WGS metagenome assembly OKTX01 (sample SAMEA3879543, study PRJEB24766) | human gut metagenome | biome: human-associated habitat; feature: feces | place: USA | collected 1985/1987 | reverse complement strand
GAGGACGACGACAGCTATGTAAGCCCTCTGGACGAACTGTTTGACCGTCTGGAAACGGTAAACCCAGAGCATATCGCCCTCAAGTATTACAGGGATTATCACTCTGGCTCTGCAAAGACCTTAAAGAGTATTCAAATCACGCTTGCCGCAAGGCTTGAAAAATTCAATCTGGAGAGCCTTGCAGGGCTTACCGCCACCGATGAGCTTGACCTGCCGAGTCTGGGAGAAAAGAAAGTCGCTTTGTTTGCTCTGATACCAGACAATGATACGAGCTTTAACTTCCTTGTCAGTATCCTTTATACGCAGCTCTTTCAACAGCTCTTTTATCTGGCAGACCATAAATACGGCGGCAGCCTGCCCGTGCATTGCCACTTTATAATGGACGAATTTGCGAATGTATCGCTGCCCGATGACTTCGATAAGATTTTGTCCGTTATGCGTTCCAGAGGGGTATCGGTATCTATTATCCTGCAAAATCTGGCGCAGCTCAAAGCCCTTTTCGAGAAGCAATGGGAAAGTATTGTAGGCAACTGCGATGAATTTCTTTACCTCGGCGGCAATGAGCAAAGTACCCACAAATATGTGTCGGAGCTGCTCGGCAAGGAAACTATTGATACCAACACCTACGGAAAAAGCTCTGGGCGAAGCGGCAACTATTCAACCAACTATCAAATATCGGGGCGTGAGCTTATGACCCCAGACGAAGTGCGTATGCTTGATAACCGCTACGCACTTCTTTTTATTCGGGGAGAACGCCCCGTAATGGACTTCAAGTATGACATTATGAAGCACCCGAATGTGAAGCTGACTGCTGACGGAGGGCAGCCGCCGTATATTCACGGAGAGCCGACGCAGGCAGTAGCAACCCTTGTGTTTGACAGCGATATTCCGCAAAGCGCCGTAAGTATAAACGCTGTCAGCACTTCCTATGAGCTTCTGTCCGATGAGGACTTGGACGAAATATTCAACATCTAAAAGGAGGATTTATCTATGAAACTTTTTAAGAAGAATGAGGGTAAGAAAACCGAAAAGCTGCCGATGTCTGGCAAGGTCAGAAAGGGCTTCCGCTTTTACTGCACGGCAGTAATGGCGTTGAGCCTTGTTGTGGGAACATCCGTGACCGCTTTTGCGGCGAATGACCCTATTGCCGTAGTCAATAACCTCTCCGACTTCATTTTCGGTCTGGTGCGAGCTGTCGGTATGATTATGCTCGGCTTCGGTATCGTGCAGATTGGTCTTTCCCTCAAATCTCACGACCCGTCCCAGAGAGCAAACGGCTTTCTGACCCTTGCAGGCGGCGTGGTCATTACCTTTGCAAAAGAAATCTTGACCCTTATCACAGGCTGAGAGAACAACAGAATGACACAAGACTGACGGTAACGGGGGCAGATCCGCTTTGCGGAATTGCCCCCGTTATCCAAATCAATAAGGAGGTGGTCGAATGTCTGATAATTGGATTGTGCAGAACTTGGAGAACGCTCTTGAAACTTGGAATGAGAAGCTGTCGGAGATATGGCAACTCATTACCCAATCCCCAGAGAGCTTTAAGGGCGGCACGATATGGAATGTTATCGTAAATATACACGGTGCGGTGCAGGCAATCGGGCTTGCGTTGCTCGTTCTCTTTTTCGTCGTAGGCGTAATGCGGACTTGCGGCAGCTTTGCAGAAGTCAAGAAACCAGAACACGCATTAAAGCTGTTTATCCGCTTCGCCCTTGCCAAAGGTGCTGTGACCTATGGCTTGGAGCTGATGATGGCGCTTTTCAATATCGTACAGGGTCTTATCTCAACCATTATGAACGCCGCAGGCTTCGGAACGGCACAGCAGACGGTATTGCCGTCTGAAATTGTGACCGCTGTTGAGGATTGTGGCTTTTTTGAGAGTATCCCGTTATGGGCGGTCACGCTGATAGGCGGTTTGTTCATTACGGTGCTGTCGTTCATTATGATTATGTCAGTGTACGGCAGATTTTTTAAGCTGTACCTTTATACTGCCATTGCCCCTGTTCCACTTTCCACTTTTGCGGGAGAGCCGAGCCAGAGTGTCGGCAAGAGCTTTATCAAGAGCTATGCCGCCGTGTGTCTGGAGGGTGCAATCATTGTGCTTGCCTGTATCATCTTTTCGCTCTTTGCGGCTTCGCCCCCTGCGGTTGACCCAAATGCTGCGGCGGTGTCTATGGTATGGAGCTATATCGGAGAGCTTGTATTTAATATGCTCGTCTTGGTAGGTGCGGTCAAAATGTCTGACCGTGTTGTAAGAGAAATGATGGGCTTATAAAGGAGGTGCGACGAATTGGAAGTTAAGATAAACAAGGAAATCCGCAATTACACGGAAAGTATGTTTTTCGGACTGTCGCTCAGACAGTTCATTTTTTCGATGCTTGCCTGCGGCGTGGCGGTAGGTCTGTATTTTCTGCTGCGCCCGTACTTCGGAACGGAAACCCTCAGTTGGGTATGCATCCTCGGTGCTGCGCCCTTTGCGCTGATGGGCTTTGTCAAATACAACGGTATGAACGCCGAGCAGTTTGTCGGGGCGTGGATTAAATCGGAGTTCCTTATGCCGAAAAAGCTGGTGTTTCACCCCGATAATCTCTACTATGAAACGCTGAAAGCAACAATCCAAAATCACGAAAAGGAGGCGTTGAAGAACAATGCTTAAAACACTTAAAAACCTGTTCAAGCAGGATAAGGAAAAGTTTGTAGTGCCGAAATCGGTGCAAAGCGTTATCCCGATTAAAACTATCTGGGAGGACGGTATCTTCCTTGTCGGCAAGAACAAGTACGCTAAGACATTCAAATTTGAGGACATCAATTACGCCGTAGCAAGCCGTGAGGATAAGGAAGCAATGTTCCTTGAATACTCGGAGCTGCTTAATTCTCTTGACAGCGGAGCTACCACGAAAATTACTATCAACAACCGCCGCTTAAACAAAGCGAACTTTGAACAGACGATACTCATTCCTATGGCTGATGACGGTCTGGATAAGTACCGCAAGGAATATAACAAGATGCTCCTTGAGAAAGCAACGGGAGCAAATTCCATTGTGCAGGACAAGTATGTGACGGTATCCGTCTGCAAGAAAAATATCGAGGAAGCCCGAAACTATGTCGCCCGTGTGGGTGCTGACCTTATCGCCCACTTTAACCGTCTGGGGTCGATGTGTGTGGAACTGGACGCAGGCGACAAGCTGCGTATCTTCCACGACTTCTACCGTACAGGAGAAGAAACAGCGTTCCACTTCGATATTACCCAGACGATGCGGAAAGGTCACGATTTCAAGGATTTTATCTGCCCTGATACCTTTGAATTTGAGAGCGACTGCTTCAGAATGGGGGACAGATATGGGCGTGTGATTTTTCTCAGAGAGTATGCGGCATATATCAAGGACAGTATGGTGGCGGAGCTTTGTGAGTTGAACAGGAATATGATGCTGTCCGTTGACATTATCCCCGTTCCCACAGATGAAGCCGTGCAGGAGGTGGAAAACCGTCTGCTTGGTGTGGAAACTAACATTACGAATTGGCAGAGGAAGCAGAACCAGAACAACAATTTTTCAGCCGTTATCCCCTATGATTTGGAACAGCAGCGAAAGGAAAGTAAGGAATTTCTGGACGATTTGACAACCCGTGACCAGAGAATGATGTTTGCCGTGCTGACGATGGTGCATACGGCTGACACCAAAGAGCAGCTCGACAATGATACAGAAGCTCTCTTGACTACCGCAAGAAAGCACTTGTGCCAGTTTGCGGTGCTGAAATATCAACAGATGGACGGATTAAATACAGCTCTGCCATTTGGTGTACGGAAGATAGATGCCCTGCGTACCCTCACAACAGAGAGCCTTGCAGTGTTTATACCGTTCCGTGTGCAGGAAATTTACCACGAAAACGGTGTGTATTACGGTCAGAATGTCATCAGCAAAAATATGATTATTGCCAACCGCAGGCAGCTCCTTAACGGCAATTCCTTTATTCTCGGTGTGTCAGGTGCAGGAAAATCTTTTACCGCAAAGGAAGAAATGACGAATATCATTCTGACCGACCCTAATGCCGATATAATCATCATTGACCCAGAGCGTGAATATTCCCCGCTTGTTAAAGCAATGCAGGGAGAGGTTATTCATATCTCTGCGACAAGTGAAAATCACATCAATGCTATGGATATGAACTCCGATTACGGTGACGGTGCAAACCCTGTCATTCTGAAATCGGAGTTTATTTTATCCCTTTGCGAACAGCTCATCGGCGGCACGAACTTGGGAGCAAAGCAGAAATCCATTATTGACCGATGTACGGCAAGCGTGTACCGCTACTATCAGCAGGGCAACTATATGGGAACGCCGCCAACCTTGCAGGACTTCCGTGAGGAACTTCTTAAACAGAACGAACCAGAAGCACAGGAAATCGCCCTTGCTATCGAATTATTTACAGATGGCTCTCTCAACACCTTTGCCAAGCATACCAATGTGGATACCCACAGCCGCCTTATCTGCTATGACATTCTGGATTTGGGTAAGCAGTTACAGCCTATCGGTATGCTTGTGGTGCTTGACAGTATCTTAAACCGTATCACGCAGAACAGAGCCAAAGGCAGAAATACCTTTATTTTCATTGATGAAATCTATTTGCTCTTTCAGCACGAATACTCTGCAAACTTCCTCTTTACCCTCTGGAAGCGTGTGCGTAAATACGGTGCGTACTGTACGGGTATTACGCAGAATGTAGACGACCTTTTGCAGAGCCATACGGCAAGGACGATGCTTGCTAACAGCGAATTTATCATTATGCTTAACCAAGCATCTACGGACAGACTTGAGCTTGCCAAGCTCCTTAATATCTCCGACCTTCAGATGAGTTATATCACGAATGTCGGTGCAGGACAGGGATTACTCAAAGTTGGCAGCTCCCTTGTGCCGTTTGTAAACAAGTTCCCACGCAATACCGAGCTTTACAAGTTGATGACGACCAAGTTCGGTGAGGTCTAAGAAAGGAGGTCTTTTATGGCTGATATTAAATTCCGTGATACGGCTCACCGTGATTTCTTTCTGGAAAATATGATGAAATGCAGAGTGAACGACTGTTATCACAGGGCATTTTTCTATGTGATGGGTATCGCTTCGGAAACGAGGGCGAACATCAACCAGATGTTCAATTTCAAGGAGGACTGCATCGAGCCAGAGGGTATGCACGGCGGCTGGCAGACAAGCGGAACAGTCAAGGTCTGCCATCTTGCTTTTAACCTTTGGAACGGGTATGCAGAGGAAGGGCGGGAACGGTATTTCACGCCAGAGGAGTTGTTTTGCTGTGAGTTTGCTCCCTACTTTATGGAGGGTATCAAGGTCAGATACCCCGAATATTGCAGGGAGCTTCCTGCTCCCAGAAAACAGACGGAAATTTCAAGATAAGAAAGGAAAAGCCTATGAAGAATTATAAATCTATTATCTGTGTTGTAGCCGCCGTGTGCCTGTTAGGTACGGCGGCTTTTTGCGGCTTCCGCATTTATCATTACTATGCAGAGGTGGACGAGCAGACGGAAGCCTTTGAGGAGATTGCCGAGATGGTAGAGCAGGCTCCCACGGATGAAACCGTGCCAGACGATGCCCCTGTCAGCGAGGGGGAAGATGTGCTTGCCAAGTATCAGGAATTGTATTTACAGAATGAGGATATGGTCGGTTGGATTTCCATTGCCGGCACGACAATCAATTATCCTGTGATGCAGAGTGGGAACAATCCGAATTTTTATCTGAAGCACAATTTTGAAAAAGAGTACAGCGATTTAGGAACGCCTTATGTGCAGGAGAATTGCGATATTGCTGAAAGTGACAATCTGGTTATCTACGGTCATCACATTAAGGGCGGCAAGATGTTTGGAGCGTTGGAGGATTACAAGTCCAAGAGCTTTTATGAGGAACACAAGAATATTCAGTTTGATACCCTCACAGAGCAGGCAGAGTATGAAATCGTCGCTGTGTTTAAGACTGTGGCGTACAGTTCTGAGGGATTCCGATACTACGACTTTGTTGATGCGGAGAATGAGGAAGATTTTAATTCCTATGTCGGGAAGTGCAAGGAGCTTGCTTTGTATGATACAGGTGTGACCGCTGAATACGGCGACAGGCTCATTACCCTTTCCACCTGCGAATACTCCGCACGGAACGGCAGGCTCGTTGTAGTGGCAAAAATGGTCGGCTGATTTGAACGCAAATTCTCTGGGAAAGGAGGTTTTCTATGGCTGATATAAAAACCAGAGATGCGGTCAAAGGCACAATAAAGACCATAGATAAAGCCGCCATAGCCAGTGAGCGTATGAAGTCTGCCTATGTGGAGATAAAGGAAAGGGCAGAACAGGGATACTACGCTGACGAAAACTCTGCCACAGAATATGCTGCGGATAGGATTTCTTATGCGGCAGACCGTGTAAAGGACGAAGGTATCCACCAGTTCAATAAGCAGGGGCAAAAGGCAGTTAAGACAACGCAGGAGAATATCGGTAAGGCAAAAGATAAAATAAGCGATTTCAAGCAAAGTCGGGCTGTCAAAGCCGCAGAACAGAAAGCAATACAGAATATGTCAGAACAACACGGCTTGCAGATCCGTCACGGGGTTGCAAGCCGTTCCACTGCATCCGATGTTTCCCAGACAGCAAAATCGCAGTTGATAAAGACCCGACAGCAGGGGCGAAAAATGATTAAGACCACAGCCCGAAATGCAGAAAAAGCGGTGAAATCAACTGCTAAGGGAACGGTCAAGACTACCGAAAAGGGAATTAAAACCGCACAGGCAACTTCTAAGGCGGCAATCAAAACGACGGAAACCTCGGTAAAAACGGCACAGGCAGTGGCAAAGGCGTCTGCGAAAACTGCTCAAAAGGCAGCACAGGCGGCAAAAGCCACCGCAAAGGCAACCGCTGAAGCAACAAAAGCTACGGTCAGAGCCACCATAGCTGCGGTCAAGGCGATTATTGCAGGAACAAAAGCTCTGATTTCCGCTTTAATTGCAGGTGGTTGGATTGCAGTTGTGATTATTCTCATTGTTGTCCTGCTCGGCTGTGCTGTTTCCCTGTTTGGTGGCGGAAGCGGGAGCAACGCCTATACGCCTGTCAGTGCGGAGGTGGAAGCCTACACGCCGCTGATACAGAAGTATGCGAAGCAGTACGGCATCCCCGAATATGTGGAGCTTATCAAGGCGGTGATGATGCAGGAAAGCGGCGGGCGTGGGCTTGACCCCATGCAGGCGGCGGAGGGTAGCTTTAACACAAGGTATCCCCACGAGCCGAACGGGATACAAGACCCAGAATATTCGATTGAGTGCGGTGTACAGGAATTAAAGGCTGCCCTTATCTCTGCCGAGGTAGAAAACCCGATTGATATGGAGCATATCAAACTTGCCTTGCAGGGTTACAATTTCGGCAACGGCTATATCTCGTGGGCTAAGACCAACTATGGCGGCTATTCCTATGCCAATGCGGTAGAGTTCTCCACCATGCAGGCGGCACGGTTAGGTTGGGACAGCTATGGCGACACGCAATATCCCGCCCATGTGCTGCTGTATTATCCATACGGGAGGGCGTTCACAAGCGGCGGTAACCAGGCGATTGTGGAGGTCGCTTTGACACAGCTCGGAAATGAGGGCGGTCAGCCTTATTGGAGTTGGTATGGCTTTGATGGGCGTGTGGAATGGTGTGCCTGCTTCGTATCGTGGTGTGCCGACCAGTGTAGTTATATCGAAAGCGGGATTATCCCAAAATTCGCAGGCTGCGTGGACGGTGCAAATTGGTTTAAGGGTAACGGACAATGGAAAGACCGAAGCTATGAGCCGTCGACAGGCGATATTATCTTTTTTGATTGGGAAGGCGACGGAGAAACCGACCATGTAGGCATTGTGGAGAAATGCGAAAACGGTGTCGTTTACACCGTGGAGGGTAATTCCGGCGACGCTTGCAAAATCAGAAGCTATCCTCTTGATTACGCCTGTATCAAGGGCTATGGGCTGATGAATTGGAATTAAAATTTGAAAGGAGTTTTGACAGTATGACAAACAGCAAAATTGACCGCATTGAAAAGGAAATGCAGAAAACGCGGGAGAAAATCACCGAGTATCAGAACAGGCTGAAAGAGCTTGCAATGCAGAAAACCGAAGCGGAAAACCTGCAAATCATCTCTCTTGTGCGCTCCATGCGCCTGACCCCCGCAGAGCTTACCGCCCTGCTTTCCGGCGAGCCGATCCCCGGCATTGCCGCCGCAGGGACAGACTACATGGAACAGGAGGAAATCGAAAATGAAGAATAAAGGCTTTTTCAAAACAGCCGCCACCCTGCTTGCCGCCCTTGTCCTCTTGGGCGGCTTTTCCGTTACCGCCTATGCGGATGGCGGCGATTACTACGACTATGAGGACGAATATAGCGAGGAAGTCACGGGCGGCATGGAGCCGCAGCCCCTTACGCCTGACGGTAATCTGTCGCTGATTGACGACATTGAGGGAGAAGCCGCCGAGGACAAGCAGTTTATCATTGTGCAGAGCAAAAACGGCAACTACTTTTACATCATTGTTGACCGCGCCGCCGAGGGCGAAAACACCGTACATTTTCTCAATCAGGTGGACGAAGCCGACCTGATGGCGCTCATGGAGGGCGACAGCGGCAAGGCGCAGGCTCCCGCCGTTTGCACCTGTAAGGACAAGTGCAAGGCGGGCGCAGTCAATACCGCTTGCCCGGTATGCTCTGTCAATATGACCGAATGTGCAGGCAAGGAAGCCGTGCCGGAGCCGGACGATGCGCCGCCGGAGAAAGAAAAAAGCAATGCGGGCGGGCTTGTGATCTTCCTTGTCGTTACCCTGCTTGCCGGTGGCGGCGCGTTCTACTACTTTAAGATTATGAAGCCGAAGCAGGGTATCAAGGGCGACACCGACCTTGACGATTTCGATTTTGACGATTACGGCGAGGACGAGCCGGAAGCAGGCAGCGAGGAACAGGAGGACGAGGAATGAGGTTAGTCATTGCAGAGAAGCCGAGTGTGGCGGCGGCACTTGCCGCCGCCCTTGGCGTAAAGAACAAAAAGGACGGGTATATGGATGGCGGCGGCTACCTCATTTCATGGTGCGTGGGGCATTTGGTGGAGCTTGCGGAAGCCGCCGCCTATGGGGAGCAGTACAAAAAGTGGAGCTATGACAGTCTGCCGATCCTGCCGCAGCCGTGGCAATATACCGTATTCAAAGACAGGCAAGAGCAGTTCAAAATCCTAAAAGACCTCATGCGCCGCAGCGACGTTTCCGAGGTTGTCAACGCCTGCGACGCAGGGCGCGAGGGCGAGCTGATTTTTCGCCTTGTCTACCATGCGGCGGGGTGCGATAAGCCCTTTTCCCGCCTTTGGATTTCCTCTATGGAGAAAAACGCAATCAAAAAGGGCTTTGCGGAGCTGAAACCCGGCGAAGCGTATGACGCGCTCTATGCGTCGGCTCTGTGCCGCGCAAAAGCGGACTGGATCATCGGCATCAACGCCACCCGCCTTTTCTCCGTCCTACACGGCAAAACCCTAAACGTGGGGCGCGTTCAGACGCCAACCTTAAAAATGCTTGCAGACCGGGACGCGGCGATCACCTCTTTCAAGAAAGAAACCTACCATATCGTCCGTCTTGATGTGGGCGGCGCGGAAGCGGCAAGCGCGAGGATCTCCGACGCCGCAAAAGCAGAAGCGGTAAAAACGGCTTGCGAAGCGTCGCAGGCCGTTTGCATTTCGGTGAGGCGTGAGAGGAAAACCGAGCAGCCACCCCGCTTGTTTGACCTTACAGGCTTGCAGCGGGAAGCCAACCGCATTTACGGTTACACCGCAAAGCAGACCCTTGACCTTGCACAAGCCCTGTATGAAAAAAGACTTCTTACTTATCCGAGAACAGACAGCGCATTTCTGACCGACGACATGAGCGACACAGCGGCGGGCATTATCAAGCTGCTTTGTGGGAAATTTTCTTTTATGGCGGGAAAAGACTTCACGCCGGAGCTTGGAAAGGTGCTGAACAGTAAAAAGGTATCAGACCACCATGCCATTATCCCGACTATGGAGCTTGCAAAGACCGACCTTGCCACGCTGCCGGAAAGCGAAAGGAATATCCTTACCCTTGCCGGGGCGCGTTTGCTCATGGCGACCGCCGCACCGCATACCCTTGAAGCA
>OKTX01001152.1_pt1 | contig 10210 bp, 11 predicted proteins | sample 1606261 | NCBI WGS metagenome assembly OKTX01 (sample SAMEA3879543, study PRJEB24766) | human gut metagenome | biome: human-associated habitat; feature: feces | place: USA | collected 1985/1987 | reverse complement strand
CAAAATCAACAACAAAGGGGCTGCAGCGAAATAAACTCGCTGCAGCCCCTGCCTTTTGCTTATTCCTCTTCCGTTTCCGGGAAATCCTTCTTGACGGCGGCCTCTGCCGACTTGTAGCGGCTGTAGGCCACGACGATGCGGCGGTTCGGCTCGGTGCCGGTGGAGAAGGTGGTCACGTCGGGATAATCCTGCAGCGCGGCATGGATCACATGGCGCTCATAGGCGTTCATCGGCTCGAGCGTCACGTTGCGGCGGTACTTGACCACCTTGCCCGCGACCTTCTGCGCCAGACGCTCCAGACTCTCCTCGCGCTTTTCGCGGTAGTTCTCGGCATCGATCTGCACGCGGGCGCGCTTGCTCTCGCCGCCGCGGTTGATGGAATAGTTCGTCAGCTGCTGAATGGCGTCGAGCGTTTCGCCGCGGCGGCCGATGAGCGCGCCGAGCTTTTCACCCTCTAAAATGACCTTGTAGCGGTTCTTCTCGACCTCATAGACCTTGACCTCGGCCTTGGCGTCCATGTGCTCGAGCAGACCGGAGAGGAACGTGCGGATCTGCTCGCTCTTCTCGTCGCGGACCTCCTCGCCGAGCACGGCCGGCTCGCGCGGAGCCTTCTCGGCCTTCGGCTCGGCCCTGCGCTCGCCGCGCTTGGCCTCGCGCTCCTGCTTTTCCCTGGCGCGCACTTCCTTCTGCAGCACCTCGGCGCAGTAAACGGGCTTCTTCTCCGCCTTGGGCGCGGCGCTCTTGGGCTCGGGCTTGACCAGCTCCGGCTGACCGTCGTCATAGCTGACGCGGACCGTTGCGGGCGAGCCGCCGATGCCGAGGAAGCCGGACTTCGCGCGCTCGAGGATCTCGACGGAAACGTCGTCGCGCTCCAGACCGAGCTGCTCCAATGCGCGGCGGATGGCCTCGTCCTCGGTCTTGCCCGTCATATCAATAAACTTGATCATCTAAGACAAGCTCCTTTTCGTTATTCGCCGTAGTGGTCGGCGTTGAACGAACGGCCTCTCGCGTACGGACGGTCTCCGATGCGGCCGTTCTCGGTGGTGGCCTTCTTGGCCTTTTCGGCCTTGGCCGCCTTGGCAGCCTGCGCGGCCTTCTGCTTTTCCTTCAGGCTCTTCTTCTCGGCCTCGCGCTGCTGCTGGGCGACGCGGGCCTCCTCCATGCGGCGGAGACGGTCCTCCATGCGGGCCTTCTCACGCGCCTCGTCCTCCGCGGCCATGCTCTTCTTGAAATACTTGTTGAGCACCTTCTCCTGCACGAGCATCAGAACGCTGTTCGCGATCCAGTACACGCCGAGGGAGGCGGGCAGGGTAAAGCCGATCCAGAGGGACATGATGGGCATCATCCACATCATCATGCGGCTCGAGCGCGCGGTGGGGTCGTTGGGGTCCGCGGCCGAGGGATTGCCGGCCATGGAGACCTTGGACTGCCAGAAGCTCAGCGCGCCGGAAACGATGGGAATGAGCAGCACGCCGATAACAGCCCAGCCGCCGGTCCCGATCTGACCGATGACGTCACTGGGGATCATGGTGAGGTCCATGCCGAGGAAGCTGAAGTCCATGTGGATCCAGCCCTCGGGCAGGGCGACGCCCAGCTCCTGCGCGGCCTTCACGAGCGTGATCTGGCCGTAGGGCTGCAGCTGCGTCAGACCGTCCTTCACGGTCACGGCGCCGTCGTTCGCCGTCATGGCGATGGCGGCGAGGTCAAAGCCCGCCGCGCTCACCGCGTCGATCACGCCCTGCATGGCCGTGGTCGTGAGCATCATGAAGCGCGTGATGGGCTGACGGATGATGGAATACAGGGCAATGAGGATGGGGAAGGGCAGGAAGCTCCACAGGCAGCCGCTCATGGGGTTGACGCCTTCCTCTGCGTAGAGTCTCTGCAGCTCCTCGTTCATCTTGACCTGATTGTTCTTATAGCGGGTCTGGATTTCTTTGATCATGGGCTGGAAGCGGCTCATGCGCATCATGCTCTTCTTCGATTTCATCTGGAAGGGCAGCATGATCAGCTTGATGACCACGGTAAAGAGCACCAGCGCCCAGCCGTAAGAGCTTGTCAGCTCATAGAGCGCGCGGAGCAGCCATGCGAAGGGGATACAGATATAGTATCCGATCGTTGCAAACATTTTTGTGTCCTCCGTGTTTTTTGGTGTTCCCCCTCAGGGAACGGGGTCGTAGATCTTTCCGCCCCGATAGAACGGATGGCACCGCATAATTCTTTTGAACGCCAGCCAGCCCCCCTTGAGCGCGCCGTACTTCTCGATGGCCTCGAGCGCGTACTGCGAGCAGGTGGGAATGAAGCGGCAGCAGGGGGGACGCAGGGGAGAGATGCTTTTCCGGTAAAAGCGCACGAGCGCGAGAAGAAATCGCTTCACGGCTTCTTCTCCCGCAGTCCGAGCTTTCCGCACACGCTGAGAAACGCGCGCTCGAGCTCGCGGTATTCCGCCCCCACCGCGCGCGTGCGCGCGACGAGGATCATATCATACCCCTGCGCGAGCCCGCTTTGGTTCAGCCGGAAAATTTCCCGCAGACGGCGGCGGACGCGGTTGCGCACCACGGCGTGTCCGAGCTTTGTGCTCACCGTTACGCCGAGGCGGTTACGCCTCCGCCGGTTCGGGTGGACGTAGACCACAAGGTACGGCGAAACGCCGGACCGCCCCTTGGCGTAGATCCGGCGGAACTCATAATTCTCCTTAACGGTCATCGTTCGCTTCATTGCTTCTCTCCTGCATCCGTCCTTTTCCGCCGTTCCGGCGTTTTCGGACGATAGCCTCTAAGGGACGGCGATTTTTCCCATCGTCCGTCCCTCGGTCTATCTATATGCGATGCGCCTTTGGCTCCCTCAATGGGTCAGACGGGCGCGGCCTCTTGCGCGGCGGCGGGCCAGGACCTTGCGGCCGTTGGCGGTTGCCATTCTCTTGCGGAAGCCGTGTTCCTTAGAGCGCTGAAGCTTCTTGGGCTGATAGGTACGAGAAGTAGCCATTGCGTTACACCTCCTGAAAAAATTTGCCGGCGGCCATCGGCCGCTCTTACTCGACGGCGGCGGTCTCCCGCCCCCGCAGTAGCCTTTTTCCTGCGCCGCGTTCAACGCAACGCAGAGGATATTATATAAGATGCGGCCCACCCTGTCAAGCCACAAAATCTTGTGGTCTCCCGCTTTTCCGACCGCAAATCGCCCCTTTCACGGCTTATCTTACCTTATCTAAATATAAAATACGGTTGCTTTTTTCCTCCGTCTCTGGTATAATAAAGAGGTGATATTATGCGCTGCTCCACAGCGGGCCGCGCCTTCATTTCCGCCCACGAAAGGAGCGTTTTCTTTGAACTCTGTAGCTGACGTCTGGCAGGTCGTGCTCGAACGCCTGCGCGCCGGCGGTTTGGCCGAAACGGCCATCTCCACCTGGTTCGACGAGGTGGAGGCGGTCGCCATCCGCGATATGACCTTTTACCTCTGTTGTTCCAATGACTTCAAGCGCGGGACGATCGAATCCCTCTTCCTGCCGAACCTCAAGGCGGCATTGAAGGAGATCTTCTCCGCCGATTTCGACGTGAAGCTCCTCTCCGCCGCCGAGCGCAGCGCCCTCGGGCAGGAGAAGCCCAAAAAGCCGACCTCTCTTTTGGAGTCCGGCGAATTTACCTTCGATACCTTCGTTGTGGGCGACAGCAACAAGCTCGCCTACGCCGCGGCCCGCGCGGTCGCGGACGCGCCGGCAGAGCACTACAACCCACTTTTCATCTACGGTGACTCCGGCCTCGGCAAGACGCACCTGATCTACGCCATCGCGCACGAGATCCGCACCAAAACACCAAACGCCAAGATTGTCTACATCAAGGGCGACGATTTCACCAACGAGCTGGTCGAGGCCATCCGCACCGGCAAGAACGTCGAGTTCCGCAGCAAGTACCGCGACGCGGATCTTCTGCTGATGGACGACGTGCAGTTCATCGCCGGCCGCAAGCAGACGCAGGAGGAGTTCTTCCATACCTTCAACACCCTGTATGAATCCGGCCGGCAGATCGTGCTGACCTCCGACCGGCCGCCCAAGGAGATCACCCAGCTGGAGGATCGTCTGCGGACACGGTTCGAGTGGGGTCTGATGGTGGACGTAGCGCCCCCGGACTTCGAGACGCGGTTCGCCATCATCCAGAACAAGGCCGCCATGCTGGGCGTAAAGCTGCCCGGCGACGTGATGGACTACATCGCCGAGAACATCACCTCCAACGTGCGGCAGATCGAGGGCACGCTGAACAAGATCCTGGCCTACCGCGACCTGCTGGACGACCAGGTGAACGAGGAGACGGTGGGGCGCGCCATCCGGGATATGCTGAAAAAGAGCAACGACTTCGCGCCCACGCCCAAGATCATCGTCAGCTACATCTGTAACTACTTCAACGTGGACGAGGACACCCTGCGGGGACAGAGCCGCAGCCGCGACGTGGTGGCCGCTCGTCAGATCGCCATTTACCTCATCCGTCGCATGAGCGGCATGAGCCTCAACGACATCGGCAAGGAGTTCGGCGACAGGGATCACTCCACCATCATGCACTCGCTGGACAAGGTCGAAAAGCAGATGCGCACCGACCCGGCCTTCGCCGAAAAGGTGAAGGAGATCACCACCAACATCAACAGCAAGAAGTAAAACGGGAAAGAGGCCGGTTTTCCGCTTTTCCTGTGGAATCCACAGGGAGCGAGGGGTCAGGTACCCCCTGTCCCCACACCCATGGGGAAAACCGGGGCGGTTTTCCGGACAGCCGTGTGGGAAAAAAATCCAGCTGCGGCGCGGGTTCAGGGGGAATTTCCACGTTTGAAAGCCCCTACGACTAATAACTACTGAATAAAGATTAGATTATGATTTGATTTCGCAGAATAGAACTGCGTTTCGGAAAGTGAGGAACGACGGATATGGTGAGATTTTCCTGTGAGAAGACGCTTTTGCAGCAGGCGGTGAACGCTGTGTCCCGCGCGGTGGCGGCCAAAAGCTCCATCCCCGCGCTGGAGGGTATCCTTCTGGAGACGGAGCACGGCCTGCGCCTGTCGGGCTACAACATGCAGACCGGCATCCGCACCGAGCTGGAGGCCGACATCCGCGAGAACGGCCGCATCGTGCTGAACGCCAAGCTGTTCGGCGACATGATCCGCCGTATGCCCGACGACACGGTGGTGTTCGACGCCGACGAGAAATTCAACGTGAAGCTCACCTGCGGCGACACGGACTTCGAGATGATCGGCCTGAGCGCCAACGACTATCCGGAGATGCCGGAGGTGGACGACGAGTACTCCGTCACGCTGGAGCAGCGCACGCTGAAGGCCATGATCGACCAGACCAGCTTCGCCGTGTCCCTGAACGAGACGCGCCCCATCCATACCGGCGTGCTGTTCGAGATCAGCGACAAGGGGCTGACCATGGTGGCTGTGGACGGCTTCCGTCTGGCGCTGCGGCGCGAGCCGCTGGAGCACATCGACGGCGGCGCCTTCAAGTTCGTGGCGCCGGGCAGCGCCCTGAACGAGGTGGAGAAGATCTGCGCCGACACCGAGGATATGGTGACGGTGACACAGGGCAAGCGCCATCTGATGTTCGAGGCGGGCAATACCCAGCTGATCTGCCGCCGGTTGGAGGGCGAATTCCTGGACTATCGCAACGCCATCCCCACCAACAACCCCATCTGCCTGGAGGTGGACAACAAGACCATGATCGAAAGCCTGGAGCGCGTCAGCGTGGTCATCAGCGAGAAGCTGAAAAGCCCCGTGCGGTGCCTGTTCAGCGCGGATAAGGTCTATATGTCCGCCCGCACCGGCAACGGCGATGCGCGTGACATCTGCCCCGTCCGCGGCGACGGGCAGGAGCTGGAGATCGGCTTCAACAACCGCTATCTCATGGACGCCCTGCGCTACGCCCCGGCGGAGACGGTGAAAATGCATCTGAACACCGGCATTTCGCCCTGCATCATCACGCCCGTGGACGACAGCGACAATTTTATTTATATGGTGCTGCCGGTGCGCCTGAAGGCACAATAAAGGCACATCTCTTGTGCCCTGCCATTGTCAACCCTCCTCGACGTACACACGGTACGCCCGTGCCGCCGCGTGATCGCTGCACTCTGTAGGGCGGGGCCCGCGTGCCCCGCCGGAAGGAAAACGTGCATATCGTGCGGCGGGACACATGGGTCCCGCCCTACGGATGGGGATGGCGAACCGCTCGTAGGGGACGGCGTCCTGTCAGCGCGGCAGCGCTGTCATTCCGAGCCAGTGACCGTGTCACTGGCGTGGGAATCCGTTCCCACGTCCCCAGCGGGAGGACAAAGTCGTCCGCCTCTGCAAAGGGGCACCATGTTCCATCACACAAGCTATCCACGAACGAGGTTATTTTTTATGGAAACGATCACCATCACAACAGAATACATCAAATTGCAGGATCTGCTGAAGTTCGCCGCGGCGGTGGACACCGGCGGCGAGGCCAAGCTCGCCGTGCAGGAGGGGGACGTGACCGTCAACGGTCAGGTCTGCACCATGCGGGGCAAGAAGATACGCCCCGGCGACGTGGTGGGCTACAACGGTCAGGAGCTGACCGTGGCGTATGAGAGTTGACGCGCTGACGCTGGAGGGCTGGCGGAACTATCAGCGCCAGCAGCTGACCTTCGACGACGGCTGCAACGTCATCTATGGCGAGAACGCCCAGGGCAAGACCAACCTGCTGGAGGCCATCGTGTACCTGAGCTGCGGCAAAAGCCCCCGCGCCCACGGCGACCGGGAGCTGATCGGCTTCGACAGGCAGGACGCGGTGCTGGTGGGACAGATATTCTCCCGCCAGCGGGAATTCGTCACCGACATCCGGCTCAGCCGCAGCAAGCGGCGGAGAATGACCGTCAACGGTGTGAAGGCCAAAAACGGCGCGGCGCTCAGCGATGTGCTGCACACGGTGTTTTTCGCGCCGGAGGATCTGTTCCTCATCCGGGCGGGGGCGGCGGAGCGGCGGCGGTTCATGGATATGTCCCTGTGCCAGCTGCGTCCCCGGTACGCCGAGGCGCTGAGCCAGTACAGCCGCCTGTACGACCACAAGACCCGCATCCTGCGGGATAGCGAGGACAAGCCGGAGCTTTTAGACCTGCTGCCGGAGTTCAACGAGGGGCTGTGCCGCAGCGGAGCGGTGCTCATCGGCTACCGGGCGCGGTTCTGCGCGGCGCTGGCTGAGTATGCCCGCGCCGCCCACTATGAGTGCAGCGGCCAGCGGGAGGAGCTGACGCTGGGCTATCAGACCGTGAAAACCGTCACCGACCCCATGGGCAGACAGGAGGATATCTATTGGCAGCTGCGGCAGCACATGGACGAGCACCAGACGGCGGAGCGGGCGTCCCGGCTGTGTCTCAGCGGGGCGCACAAGGATGACATCGAGGTGCTCATCAACGGTCGCGCCGCCAAGCAGTTCGGCTCCCAGGGGCAGGTACGGACGGCGGCGCTGAGCCTGAAGCTGGCGGAGCGGGAGATACACCGCAGCGCCATGGGCGAATACCCGGTGATGCTGCTGGACGACGTGCTCAGCGAGCTTGACCCCCGGCGGCAGGAGTATGTATTGAACCGCATCAGCGGCGGGCAGGTGTTCATCACCTGCTGCGAAAACGACCGGCTGGACACGCTTCTCAAGGGCAAGGTGTTCCATATCCGGGGCGGGGAGGTGCTGTGATGGCCTATCTGCACATCGGCATGAACGTGATGCTGGAGGACAGGCGGATCATCGGCATATTCGATCTGGACAACACCTCCACCTCACGGCGGACAAGAGAGTTTTTACAGGGAGCCGAGCGGGAGGGCGTGGTGCAGTCCGCGTGCGAGGACATACCGCGCTCCTTCGTGGTGTGCGACCATCCCTATCACCGGCAGATCGTGTATCTGTCGCAGATCAATTCCCAGACGCTGGGCAAACGAGCGCAAGGAAAAGGAGAGTAACGCATGGCAGACATGGAACGACCCGTGGTGGACACGGAATATAACGCATCGGAAATACAGGTGCTGGAGGGCTTGGAGGCGGTGCGCAAGCGCCCCGGTATGTATATCGGCTCCACCAGCGCCAGCGGACTGCACCATCTGGTCTATGAGATCGTGGACAACTCCATCGACGAGGCGCTGGCCGGGTACTGCACGGATATCACCGTGACCATCAACCCCGGCGACACCATCACCGTCACCGATAACGGACGCGGCATCCCCGTGGACGTGCAGGCGCAGACGGGACGTCCCGCGCTGGAGGTGGTGTTCACCGTGCTGCACGCCGGCGGCAAGTTCGGCGGCGGAGGCTATAAGGTCTCCGGCGGCCTGCACGGCGTGGGCGCGTCCGTGGTGAACGCTCTGAGCGAGTGGCTGACGGTGCAGGTACACAAGGACGGCAAAATCTATGAGATGAAATTCTCCCGGGGCAATATCACCCAGGAGATGAAGGTCATCGGCGAGACGGACCATACCGGCACCACCGTGACCTTTAAGCCGGACCCGGAGATGTTCGACACGCTGGAGTATGACTATGAGACGCTGCACACCCGTATGCGGGAGCAGGCGTTCCTGAACGCTGGTCTGCGGATCACTATCAGCGACGCCCGGCCGGGCAGAGAGAAGTCCGAGGCCATGTGCTATGAGGGCGGCATCCGGGAGTTCGTTACCTACATCAACCGGAACAAGACCCCGCTCCACGAGGAGGTCATCTATCTCTCCGGCGCCAAGGGCGACAGCACGGCGGAGATCGCCATCCAGTATAACGACGGCTACAACGAGACGCTGGTGTCCTTCGCCAACGATATCCATACGCCGGAAGGCGGCATGCACGAGACGGGCTTCAAGGCGGCCCTGACCCGCGTGCTCAATGCCTACGGCCTGAAATACGGCATGATCAAGGAGGGCGACAAGGTCTCCGGCGAGGACGTGCGCGAGGGCATCACCGCCGTCATCTCCGTGAAGCTGACGGAGGCTCAGTTCGAGGGCCAGACCAAGGCCAAGCTGGGCAACGCCCATATCCGCACGCTGGTGGACAGTATCGTCAACGACCAGCTGGCGGTGTATCTGGAGGAGCACCCGGTGGTGGCCCGCACCATTCTGGACAAGGCTATGACCGCCAACCGCGCCCGCGAGGCGGCGCGGAAGGCGCGTGAGTCCATCCGGCGCAAGACGGTGCTGGGCGGCGCGGCCATGCCGGACAAGCTCCGGGACTGCAACGAAAATAACCCCGAGCTGACAGAGCTGTACATCGTGGAGGGCGACTCCGCAGGCGGCTCCGCCACGGCGGGACGGGACAGCCGGTTCCAGGCCATCCTGCCCCTGTGGGGAAAGATGCTCAACGTGGAAAAGGCCAGGGTGGACAAGGTCTACGGCAACGACAAGCTCCAGCCCGTCATCATCGCGCTGGGCGCCGGTATCGGCGAGGAGTTCGACGAGAACAAGCTGCGCTATCACAAGATCATCATCATGGCCGATGCCGATGTGGACGGCGCCCATATCCGCACCCTGCTGCTGACGTTTTTCTTCCGCTATATGCGGCCTCTTATCGAGCAGGGGTATGTTTATTCCGCCGTGCCGCCCCTTTACAAGCTGACACGGGGCAAGACCTCCCGGGTGGCCTACTCCGACGAGGAGCGGGATCGTATCTCCGCGGAGATGCGCGGCGGCAATCCCAACGTGACCATCAACATCAGCCGGTTCAAGGGTCTGGGCGAGATGGATGCCCATGAGCTGTGGGAGACGACTATGGATCCCAACACCCGGACGCTGCGGCGCATTACGCTGGACGACGCGGTGAAGGCGGACGCCACGTTTACCGTCCTGATGGGCGAGAAGGTGGAGCCGCGCAAGGAGTTTATCGAGCAGCGCGCCAAGTACGCGGTAAATCTGGATTATTAAGGAGGTCGTGTCAGTATGAGCAAAAAGCCCCAATACGACCCGGAGGAAATACGCTTTCCCGACCAGCATATCGTAGAGTCTCCGCTGGTGCCGGAGATGGAGAACTCCTATATCGAGTACGCCATGTCCGTCATCGTGGGACGGGCACTGCCCGACGTGCGGGACGGCCTGAAGCCCGTGCACCGGCGTATCCTGTACGCCATGTACGAGGATAACCTGACCAGCGACAAGCCCTTCAAGAAATCCGCCACCTGCGTGGGCGATGTGCTGGGCCGGTATCACCCCCACGGCGACGCCTCCGTGTACGACGCGCTGGTGCGTCTGGCGCAGG
>OKTX01001147.1_pt1 | contig 10248 bp, 7 predicted proteins | sample 1606261 | NCBI WGS metagenome assembly OKTX01 (sample SAMEA3879543, study PRJEB24766) | human gut metagenome | biome: human-associated habitat; feature: feces | place: USA | collected 1985/1987 | reverse complement strand
ATGCAAGAAGAAAGTAGTTGATAAAATTAGTCTTGCTTGTCATCGATTTGATTTATAATTCAGTTAGAGTTTATCAATTTGTGTTGACTATTATTTCAGATATTCTGGTGTTTGTACAATATTAGAATTAGCATTAATTTCTTTTTGAGGAATAGGTAATATTGTACGATAATAGTTTCTGTCGAAATCCATAGATGTTTTTTCGTCAGCGAAATGCACTACCTCTTTCATCATATCGTCTGTTTCGTTAATACGAGTTACTCGTAAGTTATTACGTAATAAGTCAAACATGCGGTGCCCTTCACCAATGAGTTCTTTCCTGCGTTCTTCTAGAACATCATCAAGGGTAACCTTTGCGGGCATCGTATAGTCCGGATTTCCTCGGAGTGCGATGGCTTTCAGGTATTTTGCAGCTTTTGTTGCATCTCCGTTTTTCACGGCTGCTTCGGCTGCATTTAAGTAAGTTTCGGAAAGACGTACTATAGGAATATTGGCATCCATAATATTTTCTCCAGGTTGTGGTTGATACTTATTCAAATACATTACTTTTTTGTCTTGATTAACTAATAACTTAATGCGTACATCATTAGGCGTTTCTAACAGATGGTGATAAAAACTGACTGTAATGCACATATCTTGATATCCTTTTGGAGAAGTTAGATATCCCATACTTTCATTGCCGGGGCTTTCGGTAGTAGTATTGACTATTTCGAAGAGAATTTCTCCCGGATTTGCTTCGGAGGCTTCCGTACCCCATACAGTGGGATATTCTTCGGTATTCCATAATTGGTATTTATTGGCTTCCGATCCTTTTATTGCTTCTTCTGCAGCTTGTAAAGCTTCACTGTTCTTCCCCATATACAGATATGCCCGACTTAACAAAGTTAATGTGCCCCATTTACTGATTTTACCTTTCTTATTTAAGGATAAATCTTTTTGATTCAAACTAGTACCTGACCATGAATATGTGGGTATCATTAAACTAGCCGCATTCTTTAAGTCTTTGATTATTTGATCATAACATTCAGCTACAGTGTTACGTGAAGGCTTACTGTCGGCAGTGGCTGATGCTGAAGTGATGATAGGTACTCCTAAAGAGGCTCCGTTATCTTTTAAATAAGTATATCCGAAGAAGCGCGTAAGGTCAAAAAGGGCCAGACCACGTATTGCTAATGCTTGTCCTTCCAAATCATTGCGGAAGATATGCTCATCTTCATCGTTTGGAAGAATTTCGATATTGTCAATGCCGTCTAAAATTACATTACAGTTTTGAATGATGGAATAAAGATATGACCAGTGTGTACTTGGTCCATTTGCAGGTAACCAATCCATTTGGTAATAGTGAGCTGTTCTACAAGTTGATTGTACAGCTTGCATGTCATCTCCTGTTACATCTCCGTAGTAGATTAAACGCCCGGAATACGCATAGGCATTACGCATTGTCGCATAAATGGCGTTTAGTGAATAATCAATGTCGGAGAGAGATTTGATACTCGTTTCTGTTGGAATTTGTGTGGACGGTTCTAAATCCAACCAATCGTTTCCACATGAAGTAAACAATCCGATGGATAAGACTATTGATAAAAAATTATGTAATGTTCTCATATTGTTGTTTTTTAGTGGTTAAAAATTGATGTTGAGACCAAAAGTAACGGTTTTTAAAGGCGGTGTGGTTTGAGTTGCACTACCGGCACTAACAGCTTCAGGATCATAATTGTCATAGGCCGCCCATGTCCATAAATTGCTTGCTGATGCATAAAAACGAACATTTCCTATATTGATTTTATTTGTCCATTCTTTAGGTAACGTAATGCCGAATGTGATATTTTTTAAGCGGAAATAATCAGTACTGTGGATACGGCGGCTACTTGTTATTTTATGCATTGATACAGAAGATGATTTACCCGGCATATATACTTCTATATTGGTTTGATCACCTGGCTTTTTCCAGCTATCACGATAATAAGTCGGAATGTTTGCATAGGAATCGTAACCGCCATGTTCTGTCTTTTGTGCCCAAGTATCATAAGAATATCCTCCGAATTGATAGGAGAATAAGAAATTTAAATCAAGCCATTTATAACGCAATGAATTAGAGATACCTCCGTTAACAGTTGGTTCTGCATGTTTATAAGGAATGAATTGTGCATTTTTAGAGTTCTCGGTAATTTCTTTTATATAATTTCCGTTCTCATCCAATTCATTGGTATAGAATAGAGGATTTCCTGTTTCAGGATTGATGCCCGCAAATTCTTGTACATAGAATGTACGATAAGAACTTCCTACTTTGTGTATTTGGGTTCCACTGACAATTTGTGTCTGTTCGCCATCTAATTTTACAACTTTATTGGAGTTATGACCTAAATTGAAAGTTGTATTCCAGCTAAAGTCTTTTATTTTAATATTAGTGGAATTAATAGTTAATTCAATACCTTTATTTTTCACTTCACCTATATTCATTAAATAACTACTAAATCCTGTTGTCATGGATACAGGACAGTCCATTAATAAGTTTTTAGTTGTACGGGTATAATATTCAATCGTGAAGTTCAGACGATCCCAAAAACCAAAATCCAAGCCAATATTCATATTATAATTGGTTTCCCATTTCAGATTAGGATTTGCAATTTGGGACATTTGAATACCGGGTTGCTCCAAGTAACCACCACTAATGGAGCTTAATCCCATATAGCCGAAATAATCAGAAGGAAGAGTACCGTTTACACCGTATGATGCTCTTATACGCAAGTCTGTCAACCAATCTTTTACAGGTTGCATAAATTCTTCTTCAATAGTACGCCATGCTCCGGATACAGACCAAAATGTTCCCCAACGATTGTCACGGTGCAAACGTGAACTGCCATCAACACGAAAACTAGCTCCTAGATAATATTTATTTTTGTAATCGTAATTCAAACGGCTTAAATAGGATACCAGTCTGTACCTTGAATCACTTCCCCCTACAGATACTGTTTTCATTCCATTACTAATGGCATGTTTGTCGGGAGTTGTAAAATTGTAAGCTTCCCCTGATAAATAGTCATTGTAGGTATCATCAATTTCATATCCGGCAAGAAAGTCCAAATGATGAATGTTGTTGAAAGTAGTTAAATAGCTTAAGGTGTTACTCCATACCATTTTTTTATATTCTCTTATGCGTTTTACTACTTCTCCATTTTCATCTTCACCGTTGGAAGTACGTGGGTCATACCATTTCTCACCTTTTACAGTAGTGTAATCATAACTGAATGTTGTTTTGAATTTCAGATTTTTTATGATTTCGTATTCGGCATAAAGCGTATTGAATGCGCGTAGCATTTTTTCATGTTTATAATCGTATTCAGCTGATAATTTGGGGTTGCGGTCATTGGCTTTACGAATAAATTTACGATTCCAACTGCCATCTTCATTGTAGACCGGATCTGAAGGAGTAGCCCAATTACGTGAGGAATAGAAAGGAGATGTATAAGTGAATCCTTCGTCATAAACACTCTGATTTACATTTGAGAAAAGTATCTTGGCGCCTACAGTCAATTTGTCTGTTGCACTGAAATCTGCGTTCAAACGCCCTGTTACACGTTCCAAACCGGAACCTTGTACAATACCGTTCTGCTTCATATATGATAAAGAAGAGTAATATTTAAATTTATCGCTGCCACCGGCTAGTGATGCTTCATAGGTAGAATGATGTCCCTTTTGGAAAAGCTCTTTATTCCAGTCTGTGAAACCACACCATGGAATTGGAGCATATTTATCGATTTGCCCATCTGCATAAGTTTTACTTTGTGACATTAGCTCTTCCTCTGATATATTAGGATTTTTATCAGCTAGTTTACGTTGTTGATATAATATCAATCCATTGTAAATATATTCACGTCGTTCTTCTCCCCCCATAACTGGGCGATAATCCATTGCGAAATCATTGCTACCCCAGTCTGCTTTTAATGAAATTTGTGCTTTTCCGCTTTTTCCTTTCTTGGTGGAGATTAAAATAACTCCATTTGCAGCACGTGAACCATAAAGGGAGGCTGCTGCAGCATCTTTTATTACTGTAATATTTTCAATATCCGAGTTGTTTAATGTAGACATTATGTCAAATCCGGAGTCGGAGCTGGTAGCAGCAACAGAACCGGATTGGACGGGAACACCATCGATTACGTATAGTGGAGAATTGCTTGCATTGAAAGAACCCATACCACGAATACGGATAGAAGTGGAGGCACCAGGCTGACCTGAACTGGAAGTGACTTGTACTCCGGGAGCATTACCTTCTAGCAAACTGGAGAATGAAACTACGGGTAAATCTTTTAATTCTCCTGTCTTCACAGTAGAAGCAGAACCTGCGTATGCCGATTTCTTGAAAGTACCATAACCGGTAACAACCACTTCTTCCATAACATTATTATCAGGAGCCATGACTACTTTCAGTGTCTTTCCGGCAGTGGCTTTAATTTCCTGCTTGCCATAACCTATATAGGAGATAATCAAAGTGGCAGGTATACGGTCTACATCTAATGAGAAGTGCCCGTCCAAATCTGTAGTAGTTCCATTCGTAGTACCTTTGACTAAGATATTCGCTCCAATAATAGGTTCTCCCGTCTCATCCAATACTGTACCGGTTAATGTTGTTTTCTGTTGAGGAACAGCAGACTCTTTTTTTTCAATTTGCTTGATAGCAATAACGCCGTTGTGAACTGAATAGGTCAAACCACTATTCATAAGACATTTATCAAGCACATTGGCTATTTTTTCGTTATTTACATTTAGGTTTTGGACTTTTATTTGTTTTACATCATTGGTGCTGTACACAAAAGTAAAGTCGGTTTGTCTTTGGATTTCCCAAAGAATTTCACTCAACGTGGCATTCTTGAATGAGGCTGTGACAGTGGCTTGTGCAAACACTTTGTTGGCTGCCTGCATAAAACCTGTGGTAATGATACAGAAAAATAGGAACGTAATCCACAAACGTTTACTACTTTTACCGTGATTGGTGTAGTTGTGTTTTTTGTCCATAATACATCATTTTTATTAGTTATAGAATGTGATTGTTTTGTTATTGACTTTTACGTGTACTTTTTGAGTCTCTTCCAACAAACGTACAAATGGAGTGATTTCCGAATACCGATCTACATTGCATCCGAAGCGTAGGTCTTTTATTTTCTCATTGGCAAAAATTACTTCCATGTCATACCAGCGTGATAGTATTTTCATGATATCTTCCAATCGCTGGTCTTTGAAATGAATTTTTCCTTTTATCCATGAGGTATAAAATCCGGCATCTACCATGCGTATCTGTATGCTGCTGTTTCCAAGGCTGATGGTAGCTTGCTGGGAGGGCTTTAAAATACAGCTTTCTCCTGTTTCTGTATTTACTTTGACAGAACCGTTTACCAAAGTTGTCTGATACTCTTCCTGTGGATAGGCAGAGATGTTGAATGTGGTTCCCAACACTTCTACTTGCATGCCTTGAGTGCATACTATAAATGGTTGCCCTGTTTTGCAGACTTCAAAATAGGCCTCGCCTTCCAGTTCCACTTTGCGTGGACCGTTATCAAATGTCACAGGAAAGCGGAGACTGGTCATTGCGTTCAGATGCACTTTTGTTCCATCACTTAACAATAGAGCATATTCTCCACCTCGTGGAGTTTCCACTTTATTATATACAGGCTTGTTTTTTTTAGCTGTTTTTGATGTTACTTGGTAATTCAGCATTGTAGAGTCCATGTGGACTCGGGCTCCGTCTATTTTCTCAAGCAGACTCTCTGTTTCTTTATTTATATGGATTGTCTGGCCGTTCTCCAATGTCAGAATAGCTTTGGATTCCCCAGGTAGAATGGATTGTGCAATGAACTGTTTGTCCGAAAGAGAAACGGGCGAGGTGAATTTCATGGAAATACTTACAAAAAGGACAGGTAACAGAATGATTGCGGCATAACTTACTATTTTGATATATCTGCTTCTGTTATTATTTCTTTTGATTCGTTTTTCCACTTCTTTCCATCCGAATGAAGGATTGAATGCCGTTTTTTGCCGGAAATGCTGCTTTTGGTTTTCTTCATCACAAATTTTCTTGAATAAAATCTCGTGCGCTGTAGATTCTTCTCTCCAAGTAGTTAGTTTTATTGTTTCTTCCGGGGTTATTTCTTCCGACAGATACCTTGCTATGAGGTTGGCTATATAGAAATCTTGTTTTATCATATTTTGACCTGTTTTTTATCTCTTTTATAATAAAACAAGTCTGTTTGAAATTTGGGTGAATAATAAAACGACTTTTTTGAAAAAAAACAAATTAATGTCTTTTTATATAAAGAACAAGAGGAAGTAATAGTAGTCTTTCAAGTTCTCTCTGAGTTTCTTGTAGGCTATTTTCTTTAATGTATGGACTGTTTCTGTAGATATGTTTAGTCTGTCTGCTATTTCTGCATTTTTTTTCCCTTCCAGAGCTAGTTGCATAATGGCTTTCATTTGGTCGGGTAATTTATCTATGGCTTCAGAAACGATACGATAAGTTTCCTCTTCAACGATTGCATCGTGAAAAAAGGAATCCTTTTTCTTTTCGATGACATTTTGAGCGTATTCATATACTACTTTTGAATGCTCCAGTTCGTTGAGTGCTTTATTGCGTACAGCTGTATATAAAAATGCTTTTACTTGGTGCAGATAAAAAAAATCTTCTCTTATTTGCCATAGTTTGGCAAATGAATCTTGTACAATATCTGCTGAAGTTTCTTGATTTTCTGTATATTGATTGGCAAATAAGCATAGAGTTACATAATATTTATTGAAAATATCATGAAACCCTTGCTCATTGAGCTTAATACTTATAGTTGTATGAGAAGTTCCAGCTGCCACCTTTGCTTTTAATTTTCTCTAATTTTAGTGCGAATATAGAGAAAATTAATTAAAAACAGCCTCTTATTCTATTAAAATATTATTTTAGATTTTTATCGGTTTGACTTAACCGATTGAAGAATAAACTTTTAGCGAATTATTTGAGAAATAGAGGTAACGATTTGGCAACTGTGCGAATTTCAGCGTTTTGCGTTGCTATGCTGTCAAATAACTCTTTCTAAATGCAAAGGTAATACTATTTTTTTCAATAAGCAATATTTTGATTTCTTATTAGCCTCTAAATTGGCTATCTTTGCTTTCCGAAATCAAATGAAAGTCCTATGATACAAGATAATTCAATTGTAGTTAGAGAATATTTGACGACAGATAAAGAAGCTGTCATGAATTTAATCAAATTAAATACACCCGATTTCTTTGCAGAGGAGGAAACCAATGATTTGAGCAATTATTTGGATAAAGAAATAGAGCTTTATTATGTCTTGCTCGTTGATGGGAAAGTGGTCGGATGCGGTGGGATAAATTTTGCAGAAAAAAGAACCATTGGAAAAATAAGTTGGGATATTATGCATCCCGACTATCAAGGCAAATCTTTAGGTAAAAAGCTTTTAAGATACAGAATTGAGGTTTTAAAGGCTATTCCCAGTATCAAAAAAATAACAGTCCGAACCTCGCAATTAGCATATAAATTCTATGAAAAGCAAGGATTCACACTGAATGAAATCAAACGCAATTATTGGGCTGACGGTTTTGATATGTATAGTATGCAATATAACGAATTATAACTGTAAGATATTAGGGATAAGGGCAACCCCATCCCTAATATTTCTACAACTTCATTCCCCTGCCTTTCCTTTGCGGCTGTATGGGGCGGTGTATGCTCTGCCTTAGCTTGTCGAACTGCTCCTTGAACCACTCGGCAATGGGCTTTCGGTCGATGGCAAGAACTAATTTCGTCCCGTCCGTCGGGTCTTTCACCACTTGAACCCCTGCCTTTTCGGTCTTGAATTTCCGTCCGTGTTCCTCCGAGTAGAGTTCCCCTGCATACTCCAACGGCTTTCCCTTGACGAGCGTTGCCGTCTGCCCGTCGCTGAACCCGACAAGGCGGCATAGGTTTTCGATACGGAGCATTTCACGGAAATAGGGGAACCATGCCGCCGCCCGTGCGATTACCGTTTTCAGAAACGATATTTCCTGCTTGTGCTTCGCTTCCTTGTCCGCTATCTCCTTGCGGTGTTTCTGCTGTATCTCCGCCATTTGTCGGCTGTGGTCGGTCTGCATGGTCTGTATTCTATCTTGCAGGGCTTCGACGGCTTCCCCATGCGTGGCTACCTTCCTATGCAGGGCGGTGTTCTCCCTCTCCAGCGTCTTGACCTTGTTACTGCCGAAAAGAGAACCGACGCTCTCGGCGATGTTGGCGGCTGCGGTGGTTGCCGCCCCTTTCAGCTTCTCGGTCTGTATCTCTTTTTTCGCCCGTTTGAGTTCCTCCTGCGCCGTTTCTTTCTGACGCTGCAAATCCACGACCTCCGCTTTTAGGCTGTCGGCGAGTTTCTTCGTTTCATTGTAATACTGCTGCGTGGACTTGTGCCGTGCCTTTGAACCGTCTATGCCCCTTTGCAGCCCGTATTTCGCCATCGCCACGGCGTAGGTGTCTTGGTAGGATTTCAGCCTTAGCCGTGTCATAATATCGTCGGCGCATAGCCTTACGGTGTCGGTCGGCTTCTTGCGGTATCGCTTCTTCGTCTGTTCCTCCCGTTTGCGGCGTTTGCGCTCTCCCTTGACGATGGGGACGAGCGTAACGTGTATGTGGGGCGTTTCCTCGTCCCGATGCAGGTGCGCCGCCACGATGTTCTCCTTTCCGAACGTGTCGGCGAAGTATTTCATATTGTCGGCGCACCACTCGTCCAAACGCCCCTCCCTTTCGATGCGTTCCATGTCCTCGTGCGTTCCCGACACGTTGATGCGGATTGCCCGTACTTGGTTGTTTCCGATTTTGCGTGTCAGCCCAGCTTCTTCTAATCTTCTCCGGATAGCTGCCGAACGGTCTTTAATCCCGTCGGGGTACGCAACGAGTTTTCGGTTCAGGTGCGTCCGTGTCGGGTCTGCGTTCTTCGGGATGATGAAACGCTCGATGTGGGCGGTCGTTCCGCTGTCGGAACCGTGCGCCTTTTCCATGTGCAATACTACGAAACCCATATATTTTTCCTTTCTTTTTTAGCTTGTGAAACAATAAACTTAACTATCTTTGAGGGCGGCAAAATGCCGTCCTCAAAGAGGTGTGCAGAGGGGCTTGCCCCTTGCCTTATTGGGGAATTTTCAGCGATACGGAGTATTGCGGCTCGGAAAATTCCCTAATAAGCTACGGTATTTTCTCCGTAAATACCCTGCGGCGTGTCGGCGGTCTTTCTGTGGTGGCTCTCCCTGCCGCCTGCTTACCCGTATAACCCCACCTTATTATTTTTCCCTTTCGGTCGGTGGTGGGCTACGGGGCGGTCGTTTCCGTTTTCAAAGGCTTCTTTGCTCGGGGCGGTCGGATGCAAGGTTTAGGGGAAGAATACTACCCGAAGCATGAGGGTGGAGATTGTTCCCCTAACGGCGTAGCCGCCCGACCTTGCAGCCGACGGAAAGCCCCGTGCTTGCTTCGCCTTTGTAAACGGGAATGACTGCTCCGCTTTCCTGCGGTCGGGAAACAGCCCCTTTCCGTCCGTGCGACGGTATGACCGTATGAATGTATGACGGACTGATACCCCGACCGACAGACCGTTACGCCATCCATCGGCGGCTCGGCTCGGTGTCGGCAACGACAGACACGATAACCGTCGTTTTCTCTTTTCGCCGGTGCGTTATTCTCTCCAACAACACTTTGCGGACTTTCGTCGCCCCGAACGATTCGATACGGAAAGCGAGGACGGCTATCGTTTCGAGGTCGTAAACCTCTATGCTGCTCCTATCTCAAAACTCCGCTCTTGCAGAGTGCCTTTATACTTGCCCGAACCGTCGGGGCGACAATCCCGAACAGTTCGCAGATTTCCCACTCGGTCATGGCGGTTGCGCCTATGTCGGTCGGCAGGGAGATATTGCCGTATTCATCTATCGTGATGATGTTCCTTTCTTCTTTCATCGGTATGCTGTTTTAAGGTGACTAAATGGCTCGGCAGATGTTCTTCTCCATCTCCTCCAGCTTGTACGATAAGGTTTCCATGTCTTGGCTTATCTTCTGGACGGTGATTTTAGCGTAAATTGGGGTGGTTTTGATGTTCGTGTGCCCCAATAGGCGGCTCACGGTTTCGATGGGTACGCCGTGCGACAGAAGTACGGTCGTGGCGTTCGTGTGTCGGGCTACATGATAGGTCAGCCGCACCTTGAAGCCGCATTGTCTGCCTATCTCTTTGAGTATCT
>OKTX01001142.1_pt1 | contig 10278 bp, 7 predicted proteins | sample 1606261 | NCBI WGS metagenome assembly OKTX01 (sample SAMEA3879543, study PRJEB24766) | human gut metagenome | biome: human-associated habitat; feature: feces | place: USA | collected 1985/1987 | reverse complement strand
TACAGACCGCTGAAGGTGCTCTGAACGAAGTTCAGGATATGCTGCAGAGAATGAACGAACTGGCTGTAAAGGCTGCTAACGGAACCAATTCCATGGATGACAGAAGCTACATCCAGAACGAAATTGATCAGCTGACCACTGAGATCGACCGTGTAGCTGAGACCACCAAGTTTAACGAGACTTATCTGTTAAAGGGTGATAAGCAGGCTGCTAAAGAATATACTGCAAGTTATCAGATCAATAAATTAAAGACAGGTACAAATATTTTTACAGCAGATGGAACGCAGTTAACAACTGATACAGACTTGGATGCAGCTATTACTGCTGGTAAGGATATCTATACTACAGCTCCTACACATTCTGCAGCAACAACAAATATTAATAATGCTACTGTGACCTACAATGGAGAAGATCTTACTACAGCAAAAACCTTAACATATGATGGAACTACGAGCACATGGAAAGATAATGGCACAGAAGTAAATCTTACTGCTATGGGCATTACTCTTGGAGGTACCGGAACTCCTACAAATGGTAACACAATTACAATTTCCGCTGCAACACAAGGTACTAAGGCAACAGAAGCCAACTATACCGCAGCCCCGGGCAAATTGTATGATGCGGATGGCAACAAGATTTCTGCTAATGCACTGGATAGCTATTTTGACATTGATGCGGCTACCGGAAATGCATCCTTAAAGACCGGTAAGAAGCTGTATACCGATGCACAGGGTACAACATTGCTCGATGCTGCAGATATTACAAAGTATGTTGCTACAAGTCAGAGTAAGACCGCTACATTGACACTGAAATTACATGTTGGTGCTGATGCAACTGACAACAACCAGATTTCTGTTGATATTGATGCTATGAGTGCTGACGGACTTGGCGTTAAGAATCTGAAGGTTGATGGTTCTGACGACACCAACGCAAAGAATGCAATCGATACCATCAAGGCAGCAATCCAGACTGTTTCCACTCAGCGTTCCGCACTTGGTGCAGTTCAGAACAGACTTGAGCACACCATCAACAACCTGGATAACGTTGTAGAGAATACCACCAGCGCAGAGAGCCAGATCCGTGATACCGATATGGCTACTGAGATGGTTAAGTACTCCAACAACAACATCCTGGCTCAGGCAGGACAGGCTATGCTGGCTCAGGCTAACCAGTCCAACCAGGGTGTACTGTCTCTGTTACAGTAATCTTAACCACAGTTTGATCCAAAACATTTTTAGAATTAGTTGTGTAAAAACTAACATAAAAAGGTTCCACCGGAGGATTCCGGTGGAACCTTTTTGCTGTGAACAGCCTGAAAATACCAGTAATACAGCACTTGGTAAAAATGCACAAAATCCAAATCCGTGAAAATAGCCAATTTCAACATACTGAATTTTGTATACTTATTTCGTAGAAAATCATAGGAAAACACCCCTATATACCTTATAATAAACGTGGGTGCTGCCAAAACGGTAAGCGGTTCGCCTTTCGCCAAAATGGGAACATTTTGAGAACTTCCAGTATTATCGGAGGTGATACGAATGGGAAATTTAACGAAAGGTACATAAATGATAGAAACAGTGGTTGGCGCTGTCGGTATTGTAGTCACGATTATCAGCATCATCGTGACCGTGATCAGTATCGTGCAGACCAGTCAGAAACGAAAGCATTAAAAAAGCAACCGCCTCCACCAAAGGTACAAGTTGCTTTTTTAGAACTATAAACTAAGGTGAACCGTTGCTGTACGGTAGCACTCTTTTTGTTCCTTAATACTAACACTTTTTTTACGATGCGTCAACGTTTTTCGCATACTTGCAATCATTCTGCAAATGCTATAGACTAAGAGTAATCTACATTGATCTGAAAACAGTAAAGGAGACCACTATGTGCACAGCAGCAACTTATAGATCGCAGGATTTTTATTTTGGCAGAACTTTTGATTATGAATTTAATTATGGAGAAGCAGTGGTGGTGACACCGCGTAATTACTCTTTTCAGTTACGGCATCAGAATGCATTGACTGAGCATTATGCCATGATCGGTATCGCTCATATGGTAGGGGATTATCCGCTGTATTATGATGCAGTCAATGAAAAGGGTCTGGGTATGGCAGGTCTTAATTTCGCGGGCAACGCCGTATATCGTAAGCCCAAGGAGGGCAGAGACAACATTGCACAGTTCGAGTTCATTCCATGGATACTGGGACAGTGTGCTACGGTGCAGGAAGCCCGGACACTGTTAGCCCACATCAATCTGGTGGATACGCGGTTCAGCGAGCAGTTTCCGACATCACAGCTGCACTGGATCCTGACGGACAGGGACGAGGCAATCACGATAGAGGCAGTCCGGGAGGGGCTGAACATTTATGACAATCCCGTAGGGGTATTGACGAACAATCCTCCCTTTGACAAGCAGCTGTTCCGGCTGAATGACTACAGTTATCTGTCTCCGGATCAGCCGGTGAACCGTTTCTCAGAGCAGCTTCAGCTGCAGCCGTACAGCCGTGGCATGGGAGCCATGGGGCTGCCCGGTGATCTGTCCTCTGCCTCCCGTTTTGTCCGGGTGGCTTTTACGAAAATGAATTCTGTATCGGGGACCTCGGAGTCTGAAAGCGTCAGTCAGTTTTTCCATATCTTAGGAAGTGTGGCTCAGACGAGAGGGTGCTGTCGTCTGGAAAACGGTAAGTATGAGATCACTATTTATACTTCCTGCTGTAATGCAGACAGGGGGATTTATTATTACACTACCTATGAGAACCACCAGATCACAGCCGTGGATATGTATCGGGAGAACCTGGATGGGGAGATCCCCGTGCATTATCCCCTGGTGCAGGGAGAGCACATCTTACTGCAGAATGCGGCAGATACAACGGAGGAAAATCTGTAAATGGATGTAGAACAGAGAGAACATGTAGTGTCCGGCTTCGCCTTCTATTCCGAGAAGGATGCCGGACTTGCGGAGCAGGAACGGCAGAAGATCGCCTATCTGGATAAGCACATTGATCATGCGGATATGCAGTCGGTTCTTGCCATATATAAAAAAGCGCTGGAAGACCGGGTGTTCCGCACTCCGGTGGGACTGGAGTACCTGAGGGAGTTGCAGGGAGAGCTGCGCGCCCGGGGAGAAGAACTGGGGGAGGAAGTACCTCCGATACCTCTGTGGACGAACTTTGCCGATGTCAGGACGAAAACGTCCCCTGCCAGAAGACGGATCCAATCGATGCCGGAAGATGGGGGCAAAAAGGCGGGGCTCCACCTGTCAGTGATCATGAACATCGTGATGATTGTGGCGATCATTGCCATGTTTGTGATCACATTGAACTCCGACCAGCCCAATATCCTGAATTACGAGCGGAATCTTCAGAATAAATACGCTTCCTGGGAACAGGAACTGACCCAGAGAGAGCAGACAGTGCGGGAAAAAGAGAGAGAACTACATATAGAAAATACAGGAAATACAGGGAATACGGAGACCGAGGTTTCACAGAATTGACATATTTTCGCGCTATACTATGTCTACAACAGAAAGGTGAGGGTATGTATGGACAGACTGAAAATACTGGTAGTAGATGATGAGAGCAGAATGCGTAAGCTGGTCCGGGATTTCCTGGTGAAGAGTAATTTTGAGGTGCTGGAGGCTGGGGACGGCGAGGAGGCACTGGATATTTTTTATAAGGATAAGGATATTGCACTGATCATTCTGGATGTGATGATGCCGAAAATGGACGGCTGGCAGGTATGCCGGGAGATCCGTGTGAATTCCAAAGTTCCTATTATTATGCTGACAGCCCGCGGAGATGAGAGAGACGAGCTGCAGGGGTTCCAACTGGGAGTGGACGAGTATATTTCCAAACCCTTCAGCCCTAAGATCCTGGTAGCGCGGGTGGAAGCAATCCTGCGCCGGACGAACCAGTTAGGGCAGGACGAAGCACTGACCTGCGGTGGGATCACTGTGGATAAGACAGCGCACCGCGTGATCATAGACGGCAAAGATGTGGACTTAAGCTATAAAGAATTCGAGCTTCTGACCTATTTTATGGAAAATAAGGGAATCGCCCTGTCCAGAGAGAAGATACTGAACAACGTATGGAACTATGATTACTTCGGGGATGCCCGTACCATTGATACCCATGTGAAGAAGCTGCGCAGCAAGCTGGGCGAGGAAGGCAATCTCATCAAGACCATATGGGGAATGGGGTACAAAATGGATGAAACAGCGGAATAAACAGCAGAAGAAAAAAGTGCATTCTATCAGGGGACAGTTCGCCTGGATATTTATCGGGCTGATGATCGGGACGATCCTGTTGTGCCTGCTGCTGAATTACATGTTTTTAGGCAGAGTCTATATGCAGAGCAAGATGGATGTCATTCACGATGCTTATGAGACGATCAAGCAGGCGGCGGAGAGCGACAGCTATGGTTCCGAGGAATTCGCCAGAGAACTGGATGATGTGTGCAGAAGCTATAACATGACAGTATGTGTCATGGACGTGAATTCCAACATGAAATACGTATCCATCAACGGCGGTGAGAGACTGGAGAACCGTCTGATCGGCTATGTGTTCGGCTTCCGAACGTTTCCGGATAATGAGCGGGTCATCGAGAACGGTGATGACTATGTGATCCAGAGAACCGGGCAGGAGAATAAGGAATATTTAGAGATCTACGGCAGGCTGAACACCGGAATTTCTTTTATCATGCAGACACCACTCTCCAGTATTCAGGAGAGTGCTAAGATTGCCAACCGTTTTTACGTGTTGGTCGGTTGCCTGGGAGCATTGGCAGGCGGTATCATTATCTGGTTTGTCTCCAGACGTGTGACAAAGCCGATCCTGGAGCTGAACGATATCTCACAGCGGATGGTCCAGCTTGATTTTGAAGCAAAATACCAGGGCAGGGCGCACAATGAGATCGATCTGCTGGGAGAGAACATTAATAAACTGTCCGATTCCCTGGAACAGACGATTTCGGAACTGAAGACTGCGAATAATGAGCTGCAGCGGGATGTGGAGAAAAAGGAAGCTGTCGATGAAATGCGTAAGGAGTTCCTGGCGAATGTCTCCCATGAACTGAAGACTCCCATCGCTCTGATCCAGGGTTATGCGGAAGGACTGCAGGAGGGCGTCAATGACGATCCCGAGAGCAGACAGTTCTACTGTGATGTCATCGTGGATGAAGCGGCGAAGATGAACAACATGGTGAAAAAGCTTCTGACGCTGAACCAGCTGGAATTCGGTAACGATGTGGTGACTATGGAGCGTTTCGACATTACGGCGCTGGTGAAGAATTATATCCAGTCGGCGGCAATTCTGACCAGACAGAACGATATCACGGTGCGGATGGAAGACTATCCTCCCATCTATGCCTGGGCGGATGAATTTAAAATAGAAGAAGTATTTATGAACTTTTTCTCCAACGCGGTGAATCACTGCGGGGGTGAGAAGATCATCGATGTCAAAATGGAACAGAAGGATGGCAGGGTGCGCGTATCGGTATTCAATACCGGTAAGCCGATCCCAGAGGATTCCATCGGCCACATCTGGGAAAAATTCTATAAAGTAGATAAAGCCAGAACCAGAGAATACGGCGGCAGCGGTGTGGGACTGTCCATCGTGAAGGCGATCATGGATTCCATGAACCAACCTTACGGTGTGATCAATTACACCAACGGTGTGGAATTCTGGTTTGAATTAGAGACAAAATAATGATTTTAAAAGGATATATTTTTATATGAGGGAAGAACAGATGCAGGAGGCACCGGTAAAGGTGCTACTAGTCGGTGTGGACATTGGGGAAGAAGCGGATTTTGAGCATTCCATGGAAGAGCTGGCAAGTCTGGCAGAAGCCGCGGAGAAGGAAGTCGTGGGTCAGATCGTACAACGGCTGGACCATGTGAACAAAGCATTGTATATCGGAACGGGCAAGGTGGCTGAGGTACGCAGACTGGCGGAGGAGAGAGGTGCGCAGGAGGTCGTATTTGACAATTCTCTGACGCCTTCGCAGGTGAGAAATCTGGGGAAAGAGCTGGAGCTTACCGTCATTGACCGTACGAACCTGATCCTTGACATATTTGCCATACGGGCACAGACCAGAGAAGCCAAACTGCAGGTGGAGACAGCAAGACTGCAATATATGCTTCCGAGACTGGTAGGTATGTACGATGCACTGAGTCGTCAGGGCGGCGCCAGTGGCAGCATGAGTAACAAGGGTACCGGTGAGAAAAAGCTGGAGCTGGACAGACGTAAGATTGAACACCGGATCACGGAACTGAAAAAGGAGCTGGAAGATGTCAGCAGGACACGGGATGTGCAGCGCAGGAAAAGACAGCAGTCCCGGACTCCGCAGGTAGCGCTGGTGGGCTATACCAATGCGGGAAAGTCCACGATCCTGAACCGTATGATAGAGCAGTTCGGAGAACTCCCGGAGAAAACAGTCATGGAAAAAGATATGCTGTTCGCCACATTGGAGACCAGCGTCCGCAGTATAGATACGGGGCATAATAAGCCATTTTTCCTGACGGATACGGTTGGGTTCATTCATAAGCTGCCTCACGGTCTGGTAAAGGCATTCCGCTCGACCCTGGAAGAGGTAAAATACGCAGATCTGCTGGTCCAGGTGGTGGATTTTTCCGATGAAAATTACAGACAGCAGATGCAGGTCACTGCCGATACTCTGAAGGAACTGGGAGCAGGTGACATTCCGCAGATCGTGGTGTATAATAAAGCAGACAAATGCGGCATGGAACCGCTGCCGCAGAAGAGACAGGAGCACTGGTATCTCGCCGCAGGGCAGAATACCGGTATCCGTGAACTGGCAGAAGCCATTGAACAGCAGGTCTATATGGACAATGTGGATTGTACTTTCCTGATCCCGTACAGCGCGGGGAATGTAGCTTCCTATCTTATGGAAGAGGCGCAGGTTTTTTCTACGGAGTATAGGGAAGACGGTATTTTGATCCATGCGGACTGCCACAGGCAGGACATGGAGAGATACAAAGATTACGTGGTGCAATAGATCATGCAATGCAGGGAGGATATTATATGGAACAGAATACACAGCAGGACAGAGCAAAGCTTTTGGAACAGCAGGCAAGGGAATACCTGATGCGTTCCGATGATCCGATTTTTACACAGTATGTACAGCAGTTGATTCCCAGAATACAGAAGCAACCCCAGTATGTGGAGCAGTTACAGGCAGAGCTGGATAAAAGCGTGGAATACTGGCACCAGAGACAGAAACTGAATGCGGAAAGAGCAGAAAGTGCTGCCGCAGGGCAGATACAGGAGTCCGTACAGCCTTCTACACAGGAGCCCATGCAGGAACAGCCGATAGGGCAGGCTGTTGGGCAACCGGCAGGACAGTTCACTGGGCAGCCGACAGGACAGTTCGCTGAGCAACCGAGAGGACAGTCCACTGTGCGGCCGGCAGCAGAGACAGCAGTACCGGGGACGAAGAAAAAGCAGAATGCGGAATATTTCATTGGAACCATTGCTCTTTCTGTGATGGGAGGCGTATTTATCCTGACAGCCCTGGTGCTGATGGGAATGTATTTCATGAACGGATGGATCAAGGGAATCTCTCTGTATGTGGTATCCCTGGGCGTAGTGCTGTTAGCAGAGCTGTTGATCCGGAGAAAATTACCGAAGCTTGCACAGATATTTTCGGCGATCGGCATGGCAGCTTTGTACCTGTCCACCATGATCAATACGCTATCCTTACATAATTTCGGAATGCTTCCCGCAGCTTTGATCATTGGTGTGATCACCGTAGGCACGGTATTGCTGAGCCGGAAACGGGATTCGCTGATCCACAGACTGCTGGGGATTGCTTCCTGCTGGCTTTGCGCCTATCCGTTATCCATGTCCTCCGGGTTATCGATGGCGGAGGTCCTGATGGTAATGGGATTGATCCTGATTCTGAGTATATTGTGCGCCTGCGTACCGGTGCACAGATTCCATACGGCATCACAGCTGATCCTGTTTGCCAGTACCACAGTGCTGTTTCCGATGGTTGTAGGCTGCGTCGTGTGGACACAGAGCATGTCGGTTGGTGTTGGAGTTGCCGCTTATAGTGTATTTTTCCTGATAGCTCATCTGATACTGATGGCACAGACCCGTTATGCGCAAATAGAAAAGCAGGCCGGACATGTGGTGAAAAGCGGAGGACTGCTTGCAGTATACATCGCATTTATTCTGGTATCCGGAATCATGACGGGTGCGGGTATGGATGATTATTGGAGAGCAGCAGAGACGGATGGATATATAGGCATTTTTGCCCTGACCGGAATCGCATTTGTTATCACAATACTGACTGTGATCGCTTTGCGGAAGGCGGAAAAAGGATGGCAGAAATGGCTTCCCTGCTATTTCTTCAGTTTCGTGACTTTCTGTGGATTTTCAGTGATAGAGAATGATTGGGGGATCGTGATCTGCGCTACGGTATTGCTGATAGCAGTAAAAATACTGTCACGCCTGGCAAAAGGGGGCCTTGCTGCACTGGATGCCATACTTACTACGGTATATTGTATCCTGCTACTGATGAACGGGAAGGAGATTCCCTATGCTTATGTACTTTTGGCGGGAACGATCCTCAGTATGTTCCTTGTGCATGAATGGAGTACCTACCAGGAGATCGTGTTGACTTTTTCACTGGCATTTTTTGCTCTGTCGCATTTGATGCCTATGATAAAGCTGCCGGCATTTTCCGGAATTCTCTTCGTGAGCATTCTACTGTTCAATAATGTGAATTGTATGCGGGGTAAGGGAATCCTCGTATTTAACGTATTCGTAATGATCGGACAGGTCGGAGCACTGATCGGTCTGGCAGACCCGGTATATCGGAATTCCTACATTACTTATTTATGTATGTTTGTGTTTGTGCTGGCTTATCTGGTGCTGACCCTGCAGGGAAAATATTATAAGAACTTTAAACACAGAGAACTGATTCTTGTGATATTCCTGACCTATATGGCACTGATCGTCAAAACGAATATCCCTGTGATCAACAGTATTCTGATCATGCTGATCGCACTGGTAAGCGTGACTGCCGGTTTCGTGAAAAAGGATAAGCCCGTCAGAATCTATGGATTAGTGCTTTCTTTGTGTACTTGTGGTAAAATAGCTTTATATGATTACTGGGGCGCACCGATCCTGCAGAAGACCATACTTTTCTTCGTGGTAGGTGTAATTGCTCTTGTAATTGCCGGAATCTATATTATACTGGAAAAGAAATGTAATGAGTGATGTAAGAGCCAGCAAGAAAGAAAAAGGAACAAAATTATGACAGGACGTAATAAAAACATTGTATGCGGAGCCTTATTATGCACAATGATGTTATCCATGACAGCCTGCGGTAACGAGATCCCGGATCTGACGGAAGAGGAATCCCAGCGGGTCGGAGAGTATGCGGCAGTGACACTGCTAAAATACGATGCCAATAATCGCAGCCGCCTGGTAGATCCCGAAATGGTGATCGCCAAATTGGAAAAGGAAGCGGCGAGGGAAGCAGCAAAAGCAGCACAGGAAGAGGCGAAAGCAGAAGAGACGGGTAGTACCGGTACCACGGAAGTGACGATGCCTACGGCGCAGGAAGATATTACTGCCAGCATGGAAGAATTTTTTGGACTGCCGGAGGGTGTCAGCATTACCTATGAGGATTATATGGTAACAGATTCTTATCCCGAGGACGGGGCTACGGATGAGTATTTTGAATTGGATGCATCCACTGGGAAGAAACTGCTGGTGCTCAGATTCTGTCTGACGAATGGAACAGAGCAGGAAGAGAAGATCGATCTGCTAAATACGAACTCCAGATATATTATTACAGTGAATGACAGCATCAGGGCAAATGCACTGACTACCATGCTGCCGAATGACATGTCTACCTATGAGGAGACACTGGAACCCGGACAGTCACAGGAACTGGTACTATTACTGGAAGTAAACGAAGATGTGGCAGGTGCCGTACAGACGATAGCACTTCGTCTTAAAAATGCATCAAATGAATATACAATTCAATTATTGTAGATATTTTTTGAAAAAAATAAAAAACAGTGTTGACAAGTGGAAGATAGGGTGATATACTCAGTTTCGTTGTCGCGGCAGTGCCAAGACGACGAAACAGCTTCCGATAAGACTTAAAAAGTTTTTGAAAAAGTTGTTGACAGATACCGACAAGGTATGATAAGATACCAAATGTCGCGAAAAACGAAAGTTTTTCAAAACAAAAAAGTTTTTAAAAAAGTTGTTGACAAACGAAAGCGGTCGTGATAAGATATCAG
>OKTX01001134.1_pt1 | contig 10331 bp, 9 predicted proteins | sample 1606261 | NCBI WGS metagenome assembly OKTX01 (sample SAMEA3879543, study PRJEB24766) | human gut metagenome | biome: human-associated habitat; feature: feces | place: USA | collected 1985/1987 | reverse complement strand
AGTGGCGCGTCGCCGCGCAGCGCATCAAAGGGATTCGTAACCGCAGGCAGTTCTGTGTAGTCCACTTCCACCAGCGCCGCGATTTCGTTCAGCTTTTCCTTTTTATCGGTAGCGATCACAGCCAGCACGTTTCCAACGTAGCGGGTAATGTCACCCTCTCCCATCATCACGTCCCAGTCCTGCTTGATGTGGACAATCTTGTTGCAGGGGACATCCGCCTTTGTCAGGACTTTTACGCAGTCAGGATGTGCAGCGGCACGGGTGACATCAATACGATCGATATGGGCGCGGGGGTAACGGGAATAGACGCAGCGCGCATAGAGCATTCCATCCACAATGATGTCATCTGCAAAAATACCAGTGCCGTTGACCTTCTCCGCTGCGTCGATACGCTTGGCGTGCTCGTCCATGTGCAAAGTCTTTGGAGCAGGCGGAACCTGCTTTTTCTCACGGAAGAACTCCGCAGCCATGAGGATAGCATCCTCAATTTTCTTATAGCCAGTGCAGCGGCAGAGGTTGCCGCGAATTGCTTGCTTTACGTCCGCACGCGTTGGGTTCAGATTCATATCCAACAAGCTTTTCGCAGAAATAATCATACCAGGGATGCAGAAGCCGCATTGCACAGCACCCGCCTCAGCAAAGCAGTGTTCGTAGATTTTCATCTCATTAGCAGGAATTCCTTCGACCGTGAGAATGTTTTTTCCTACCAGCTTACTCAGAGATACAACACAAGCTTTTGTTTTTTTGCCATCTACCAGCACGGTGCAAGTACCGCAAGCTCCCTCGCTGCAGCCATCTTTGGCTGCGGTCAAACGCAGATCGTCTCGCAAAAAAGGCAGCAGCTTTTTATCCTGCTCAGCGGTATACTCCTTGCCGTTGATCAAAAGTTTATACATAAATCAGTACTCCTTTTTGCTTTTAGAAGCGGGCGCTCCTGAAAAGAAGTGCCCGCTTAGATTTCAGATGCCTTTTTCTGCCAGAAAATCACCGAGCAGATTCATGCAGACGGTCTTGCGGTATTCCGCGCTGACACGGCCACGAGTCAGCACCAGCTTTTCACCGTAAGCCTTCAGCAGCTCCGGTTTGATCGCCTTGGCTTCCTCCACGGTCTTGCCCACCAGCATGGTCTCCACATCACGGAAGCGAAGCACCGTGTCGGCCACAGCGCCAAAACCGGCGGAGAAGCGGGTGATGACGCCGTTTTCCACGCTCAGGATGCCCGCAAAGGACACGCGAGAGATGGCCAGCGCGTTGCGGCCGCCGACCTTTTTGTAGTAATAATCGTCGATACCCGCCTTGGGAAGCAGGATCTCCGCAATGATCTCATCGCTTGCAAGGTCGAGCTTTTTGCGGCCAAGATAGAACTTTTCCACATCTACAATGCGCTCGCCGCGCACGGACAGGAGCTTCAGCTTTGCGCCCGTTACAAACTCGATGAGCACAGAGTCCGCCTTGGCGGAGCCGTTGCCCAGATTGCCGCCGAACGTACCCGCGTTACGAATGGCGGGCGCGGCGATGCGGGAGATGGCCTCCTTCATGAACTGGGGAACGAGGTCGCTGGCCAGCGCCTCGGTATAGGTGACCGCCGCGCCGATGCGGATATACACTGCATCCTCGCGGATGGTTTTCAGCTCAGGCAGCTTACCCAGAAACAGATAGCTGACATTGGGACGGTTTTCCACCATCAGGTCAGTGCCGCCTGCATAGGGGACGAGATCATACTTGCCGCGAAGCTCCAATGCTTCCGCCAGCGTTTTCGGTGCGTATCCGTTTACCATAGTCCGTTGCCCTCCTTTGCCGCGTTCATGATGGCATTTACGATGGCGTTATAACCCGTGCAGCGGCAGAGATTGCCGGACATACCCACACGGACTTCCTCCTCGGTGGGGTGCGGGTTCGCGGACAGAATGCTCTCCGCCGCCAGCACCATGCCGGGAATGCAGAAGCCGCACTGCACGGCGGATACCTCCGCAAACGCCTTGTCCAGTACCGCGAAACGCTCCGTTTCACGGTAGCCCTCCAGCGTTACGATGGTGCTGCCCTCCACAGCGCCCATGGCCACGCAGCAGGAGTTGATGAGCCTGCCGTCCAGCAGAACGGAGCATGCGCCGCACTCGCCCTCTTTGCAGCCGCACTTGACGGAGGTGCAGCGGAACGTATCACGCAGCACATCCAGCAGACGGTCTGCCGCGCTGCCGGCATAGGAAACGGTTTTGCCGTTGAGAATGAATTGAATGTCGTTCATTACGCTTCCTCCTTTGCCAGAATCTTGATGGTATCCTCGGCGGTGAACGGTGCGTGGTGCAGACGGAAGTCGCCGCCCAGCGCCTGTTCAATAGCCTCCACATAGGCAGGCGCCGCGCCCACCAGAGGCAGCTCACCCGCGCCCTTTGCGCCGTAAGGCCCGAACGGATACTCCTCCACATGGAGCTGGCAGTTCAGCACCGGCACATCCACGGCGGTGGGGATCAGGTAATCCGAGAAGGAATTGTTGCGGATACGGCCTTTATTGTCGTAGTTCATGAACTCTGTGGAGGCGTAGCCGATACCTTGCAGGAAACCACCCTCCATCTGGCCCATGACGATGTTATAGTCCATGGGCGTACCCACATCAAAGGAGGCATACGCGCCCAGGATCTTGGTAATGCCGGTGTAGGTGTCCACCTCCACCTCGATGGCCTGTGCGCCCCATGCGTAGGTGGGATAGGCATCGCCGCGGAATTTATCCAGATAGAAGGGAATCATAAAGTCAGGCTCGACAAAACGCTCCTCCACGATCTGATCCTTGCCCTCCTCCCACTCAGTACGCAGCTTGATGGCGGCACGGCGCAGTAACTCGCCCACGGTCATCAGGGAGCGGGACGCCACGGTGGGGCCGGAATCCGGCACACGGGAGGTATCGGGATGATCATAGAATACCTTTTCCAGCGGGATGTTCAGTTCATGCGCCACGATTTTGGGGAAGGTGGTACGCAGGCCCTGGCCGATTTCGCCGTTGGAGGCCAGGATCTCCACCGTGCCATCCTTATATTTGTGCAGCCGCGCCACGGCCTTGATAATGTCGCGCTCACCGGAGCCGGTAAAGCCCGCGCCGTGGAAGTGCATGGAAAAGCCGATGCCCTTGCGGTAGCGGCCTGTCTGGGGCTTGGCGTATTCCTTGTGCTTGGCACGCAGACCGCAGGCATTGTTCACCTCGTCAATCATGGCGGGCAGCGGCACCGGGAAGTGATACTTGCCGGAGGTGGAGGTTGCGTCGCCCTGCTTGACCATGTGGGCCTCCTTAAACTCCAGCGTGTCCACACCCAGATCCTTGGCGATGTGATCCATCATCATCTCCACGGCAAAGAACGTCTGGGGTGCGCCAAAACCGCGGTACGCGCCACAGGGCGTGGTGTTGGTCTTGAGAGCACGTCCGTGGACGTGCAGATTTTCGATGTTATACACACCGTCGGCGCAGATGATGCCGCGCTGCAGCACGACGGCGGACAGGGTGGTATACGCGCCGCCGTTGAACTTCACGTCGATGTCCATAGCCGTGACCTTGCCGTCCTTGACGGCCACCTTGTAGGTACACAGGGACGGGTGACGCTTAGAGGTAAATTCCAGATCCTCGCGGCGGTCGAAGACGCAGCGGACAGGCTTTCCGCACTTCTTGGCGGCCACAGCTACCTGACAGCCCAGAATGGACGGAAATGCCTCCTTGCCGCCGAAGCCGCCGCCGGTGACGTCCTGATGCACATGGACATCGGCAGGGCCGCAGTTCAGCGCCCGCATCACCGCGCCGTGGACATAGTAGGCGCACTGCATGGAGCCGTGGACGAACATCCGCCCGTCCTCTTCCGGCTCGGCCATCATGCCCTGGGTTTCCAGATACGTCTGATCCTGATAGCCGGTCTCAAACTCCTCGGTGTATACCTTGTCCGCTTCGGCAAAGGCCTTGTCGATGTCACCCTTCTCGTATTCGTAATTGAAGAATACCTCGTCGGCCTTCCGCAGATCCAGCATCGACTCAAGCTCTTCGTACTCTACCTCGATACGGCTGAGGATGTCCTCGCACACCGCCTCGTCAGGGCCGCAGACCATGCCAATGGGCTCACCGATGTACTCCACCGTTTCGCGGGCGTAGACCGGGGTATCGTCCATGACGATGTTCACGTTGTTGTCGCCGGGCACGTCGTTTTTGTCCACATAGAAATAGCCGTCCGGCAGCTCCGGCACTTTCACGGACAGCAGCTTCGCCCGTGCGTATTTGGAGCGGAGCATTTTGCCGCAGAGAATACCGTGCTTGTCGATGTCGCAGACGTACACGGAACGTCCTTCCATCTTGGGCGCATGGTCTTTCTTCACGACAGATCTGGAAATGTTATGCAACGCAGATTCCTCCTTTATTGTGTTATCCTTGGTACCGCTGTACGCAGCGGGAATATTGCGCAAAAGTATCTAAGTCCGTCCAGCAGCCTACATCATCCACGGGGACGGTGACAACGGCGTCCTCGTGGAGCTTCCAGAAACCTCGGAGTCCTTCCGCACCGTCATAGTGCAGAATATCGGGGATGAAACGGCTGTCGATCAGCGGCGGGTGCTTACGGTAGCCCTCCAGCGTCGGAAAGGCGATAGCGGGGGTATTCTCCGGCATGGCACGGTATACGGCCAGAAATGTCTCCTTGGCCACAACGGGCATATCTCCCGGCAGCAGGAAAAAGGCATCGCACGGCGGTATGGCGGAAAGGCCAATTTTGATTGAGGTCAGCATATCCGTTGCAGCATAGCCGTTATTGTAGACCATGGTCAGGCCGGTTCCGAGATAGCGGCTCTTGAGAATGGCTTCGATGTCCCGTCCACGATGGCCGAGCACGACAGTGATGGGACTGATGCCGCACAGGAGCATGGAGTCGATGGTGTTTTCGATCAGCGTCTTGCCCCGCAGGGGCATCAGCGGCTTGAAATCTCCCATCCGCTTTGAACAGCCCGCGGCAAGGATCAGACCGCCAATGCGTTTTCTCATTGGTCGGCCTCCCAGAAAAACTGACAGCCATAACCGGTACACCATGTGGTGAGCGCTGTAAGCATTGCCTCCAGCGGCAGTGCCGCTTCTAACATGGCGGAAAGAAACGTGCCTGCCTGCTCATACATGGGAACTGAAAACTGTGCATCCCCTATCGAAAGACGCAGAGAGTTGTCGCATTCGCGACACTGCGCACAAGGCAGAAGTGTCACATCCGACGTGATCATTCCCATAAGCTCCCGTAATGCGCCGGGTGCGGCAGCAACGACAACACATAGCAATAATTTTCCATGTCCTGTTTGCTCCAGACCGAATTCCTGCGCACTGATGAGGTCAATGAAATCCGGATGATCGTACAGCCTTTGCAGTGGCAGATCATCGTCACTCATGGTTACCGGAACATAGGCCGGTGCGGCAAAGACCGTGCGCGGCGGGCTGCCTTCCTTTGAGAACGTGCTGGCGCAATAGGCCACGCCGTTTTGTTCTTGCATTTACATCGTCCTCCTTACAATAGAATAACGCTAATTCTATTGTAAACGTCCTCTTTCGCATGTTCAAATACTTCCTGAAAAGTATACGCTGAAAAAGGGCGTTTTCGTTTTGTGCATTTTTATATAAGACCTGTTTCACGGAACAGTGCGTCAAAACGCTGCTGTGCGAAATCACGCACCTCATTCTCATATTGCTGAAAGGCGTACATGAGCTGCCTGCCTTTTTCCGTCAGGCAGGTCTTGCCGCCATTTTTGCCGCCATGCTGCCGCGAGACCACCGCATAGCCCAGCTCATGCTCCAGCTTGTTCATCATGTCCCATGCCTTCTGATAGGAAAGGCCCATGTGCAGGCAGGCCTGCCGAACGGATTGCAGGTCAGCGATAAGGAACAGCAGCAGCTTCAGCCGCGAATTGAGGAACATGTTCTCCTTGTCGATGCTGATCTTCACCGTGGGCGCCAGCAGAGAAGCGTTGTGTTCCTGCAAATGCTGGCGGAGCTGCGGTTCATTGTGTACGCTCATCAGAATGCCCGCATCCGGCACCGCAATACGTTGCTTGTTGCAGTCACATTGCCGGATCGCGCCACGCAGTCCATCCGGCCCCTCATAGGCAAGGATCTGCGGGATGACCCCGCTTTGCAGGATGATGGGGTGTCCGCCGCGCCCATTGCAGGTCGGCGTTACAATATCGGCTGTGCTTGCAAGCTGCGTATGGAGCGTCTGCGCAAAAAACATCGGAGCGTTGACCGGTGTAAAGACCACACGGTCGCATTTGCCCTGCAAATACGAAAGTCCCAGCTTCACGGAGGAAAAGAGCTCAGGCTTCTCGCACTCTTTGTTTTTGATGAATACGACGCCCAGCGGCGCAACCTGCCTTATGACCTCCAGCTCCTCTGTTCCCGTCACGACCACGATGGGAAACACACCTGCCTGCTGCAAGGTCAGAACAATGCGCCGGACGATTGGAATACTACCGATTTTCAACAGCGGAACCGCGTCTTTTTTACTGGCCGCCGCGATTACTGCGCCCACAGAACCGAATCTCATGTTGAACACTCCCCATCCAACCGTTTTTTATATAGTATCACGATGGGGCGGAAGTGGGCAAGTTCTTTTGCCGCGCATCACGCAATTCATTTCGCTGTATTTAGAATGAATACGCCCTCATAATAGCAATGGAGAAATCGACCGCTACCAGAGACTGTACGGGGAGCGGGCAGTGCAGAGTTGATCGCGGCCTTGCGGGACTGACTGCTGAAAATCTGCGGAATATTTCGGCAGTAATCATTTTCGAATGACTGGAAATAAATCATGAAAACAAAAGGTGAGGGTACTTAATACGTACTCTCACTTTTCGTTAAAATCAAATATCCAGTCCTTCTTGCAGCTTCGCGCTGGCGGCCTTTTTGTTCTTGTCGAAGGCGTGGGTATAGATATCCAGCGTGGTGGAGGGCTGGCTGTGGCCGAGGATGCCCGCCACCGTTGCCACATCCGTGCCGCCTGCGATCATCAGGCTGGCGGCGGTATGACGGAGGGAATGGACGTTCAGCTCCTGCGGCAAGCCGTTCTTCTTGAGGATCAGCTTGAAGCGGTAGGTGAAGGTGGTGGGCGTCATGGGAAGCTGCGCTCCCTGGCGGCGGAACAGGAAGTCATCAGCGGTCAGCTGCCGCTGGTCATAGGTTTCGGTGATGTATGCACATTCCTGCCGGTACTCCCGCAGGAGACTTTCCATCTCGGCGGAGAAGTACACATAGCGGTTGCCTGCGTGGGTCTTGGGTTCTTTTACAAAGATCTCCTCGTCCGTCACCTTGACCGCGTTGCGGCAGATGTGGATGGAACGCTGCTCCCAATCAATGTCACACCATTTCAATCCGCAGCACTCGCCCCGCCGCATTCCCGTGGCGATGATGAGCTTGAAGTAGGTTTCGTACTTGATGCTCTCGCCCTCCAGCGCGGCAATGATCCTCTGCGCCGTTTCCTCGTCCGCGATCTTCTTTTCGCACTTGCGCCCGGCGTAGCGGTAGGTGCGCCACGCCGGATTATGCGAAAGAAAGCCGCCCTCCACGGCATCAGAGAGGATGCTGCACAGCGTCGCGTGCACACCCTCAATGGTGTACTCGGAGAGTGGCTTTTTTGTGTCGGGACGGATGACTTTTCGCAGCTCTGCGTAGAAATTTCGGAAGTGCTCCGGCCGCAGCTCGGTGAGCTTGTAGTGACCCAGCGCCGGGAGGATACGCTCGATGTCCTGCCGGTCGCGGCGGATGGTGGACTTTGCCAACTTGCCGGGGGCGATGTCCGTCAGCCACAGGTCGATGTATTTTGCCAGCGTGAGCTGCTGGACGGGCTGCGGCGTGTGGCGGCAGTCACGTTCAAAGAGGACAGCCTGCTCGTTGAGCCACTTTTCGACCTGCTTGGGTGTCAGTTCTTCTGGCGGGTGGACGGTTTTCTGCTGGGGCTTGATGCGCTTGCCGTTGTAGTCATAGCCCATGGACACCACGATGAGATAGCTGCTGCCGCGCTTACGGATGCTTGCCATAAAAATGACCTCTCTTTCATTTGTTCTCAGTACAGTTGAGGCTTATTTTGCAAGCACAACATACCGCAAGCACAGCGGTAAAGCTATCACAATTTTCTTGGGAAAATGAATTTCTACGAAAGCAACAATCATGCGCTGTGCCGCTTCGGAGAACAGGCGGCGGCGAGATTGAAAATCTGTTCGCCATCCGGGCGGAGCATGGTGAGCATGGAGTCGGCCGCTTGCTCCTTCTGCGCCTGCTGGGGGTGGCAGTAGGTACGCTCCAGAAAGCCGGTATCCGCATGACCTACGAGGTCTGCCACCGTCTGCTTGTCCACGCCGCAGTGCAGAAGCGATGTCACGAAGTAGTGCCGCAGGGTGTGCAGGTGGTACTCCCGCGGAAAGCCGATGGCGTCATAGATCTTCCGCAGCCGCTTGGTGAAGGTGTCCGGGTGGATGAGCTGCCCCTGTTCGTCGGTGAAGAGGTAGGGACTGAGCCTGCGGCACTGCTTGTCCGCCTCCATCTGCTTGCGGCGCTTGTAGGCGAGGAGGATGCCCCGCAGGTCAGAGGAGAGGTAGACTTCACGGCTCTTGCCGTTTTTGGTAGAGCCCTCCACGATGCCCTTGCCGGGAACGCTGCTGCGGGAGCGGCTGACGGTGAGCAGCAGACCGTTTTGCGTGCCGGTGAAGTCCGACCATTGCAGAGCGCACAGCTCGCCCCGGCGGCAGCCGGTGTACATGGAGAGCAGATAAAACAGGCGGTAGTGTCGCGGCTCCTTTGCCAGCGCGTCCAGCAGCTTCTCCACCTCGCTTCGCGTGGGGATGCGCTGCACCGTGCGCTGCGGTGTGGGCAGGTCTAACATTCGCGCGGGATTCTTCTCAACGATCTCATTGCGCTTAGCGTCGCTGAGTACGGCGGAGACCACAGAGAGGTATCGCTGCGCGGTGGATTCGTTGATGCGCTTCCCGTGGTGCTTGCGCTTACGCAGCTCGGAGAGCATATTTTCCAGTGCCATCGGTCGGAGTTTATTGAGGCGGATGCCGCCGATCATGGGATACACCACCTCCAGCATCCGGCGGTATGCAGCGATGGTGCTGGGGGCATATTTTGTCTGCCGCTTCAGCCAGCGGGAGGCGAATTCCTCAAAGGTCATCTCGCCGTCCTCGGCGTAGCCAGTCTTGAAGCTGCGCTCCAGTTCTTCGGCGGCGTGGGCGACATACTGCCCGATTCCGCGCTTGGGGACACCGGGCGGGACTTGGATGGTTTTTGCCTTGCTGATTTTTTTGCCGTTGGGCCGGTAGCCGTTGCTGACGGTGATCTTATACCGTCGCTCATCTAATTTTTTGATGCTTGCCATTTTTAGAGTCCTCCCATGGTTTGCTCATGCGGTTGTTCTTTCTGTTCTTCCCACGCAGCGTGTTCATCCAATTTTTCTTTTACCGCCAGAGCCGCGCCTGCGGCAAAGCCGATCGCCGCGCCGAAGTTTTCGGCGGCGATCTTCGCCTCCATGCGCCGCCGCTTTTCCTCGGCGTCCTCATCCTCATCCAGTAGTGTCCCTGCGGCAGCCAGCCCAACCGCGGCGGGGATCAGAGGAACAGGCCGCGGATCGTCGCCACGCCATACCACCCGGCCAGTGCCGCTGCGCCGATCACCAAAAGCAGCGCTATCCACTTGAGGGCCACCAGCAGGCTGAAATCCGGGAGCCAGTCGATCCACTTGGAGGAATACCTCTCGCTCAGATTCCCAACCCGTTCCAGCAGTTTGTTCATCTCCGCCAGCGATCTCTGCATCTCCGTGAGCGACTTCTGCACCGGCGTCAGGTCGATGTGCGTTTTCAATTCCGGCAACGTATTTCGAATTTCCTCCAGCTCCCAGTTTATTCCGTTTGCCTGTTCCGTCAGCTTGCTCATCGTCTGCGGCAGATCGCACTGGATCACGATGGGCTGCATCATCTGCGGCGCAGCCGGCGGTGCGCTGCTCGGCTGATTCAGCCGTTTCAATTCCGCTATTGGTTTCCGCTGTTCGTAATTTTCTCTTGATGAGTTCTGCCCGTATTCTGAATTCATGCTCCATGGCCTCCTTGCAATACTTTTCTTCGTGTAGTTTGTTGTCGCGGCACCTCATGCCGTCCGGCGTGGTGTAGGTGATGTACTTGCGGGTGCTCTCCCAGCGGACGGCATAGCCCTCGGATGCCATCAGGGAAACGAAGGCGTCCTTGTCGGCGGCGTATTTCATACACTCGTCAATGGCGTTCATGAGCCGCAGCTTCCAGCTTTGGCCTTTCAGCGCCGTGTGGTATTCCGCGCCGCCCATGCCGCGG
>OKTX01001129.1_pt1 | contig 10375 bp, 6 predicted proteins | sample 1606261 | NCBI WGS metagenome assembly OKTX01 (sample SAMEA3879543, study PRJEB24766) | human gut metagenome | biome: human-associated habitat; feature: feces | place: USA | collected 1985/1987 | reverse complement strand
GGGCGTGCGTACCGCGGCAATTTATCGGATTACCGGCGGTACCGGTTTGACCAACACCAACAATTCTCTGGATCTGGCTATTCAGGGGCGCGGTTATTTTCAGATTGAACTGCCGGAAGGCAAAGGTATTGCCTATACCCGCGACGGCGCTTTTCAGAAGAACGGCGACGGCGTGATCGTAACGCATGACGGTTATATTGTTCAGCCGGAGATTACCATTCCCGACGATGCAACGGAAGTTTATATCAACAACTCCGGCGAAGTTTGGGTTAAACAGGACGGCGAGACCGATGAGGTCAACGTCGGGCAGCTGGAACTGGCGACTTTTGTGAATGAGGCCGGTTTGGAAGCCATGGGGCAAAACCTGCTGCAATATTCCCTCACGCCGCCCGCGGCGCTCATTCTCCAGGCCAGGGGAGCCAGGAAAGCCGCGGCAAGCGCAACCGCCAGGGCGTATTCCACCGGGAGTCCCCACAGGGACAGGAGCAGCGGCGTTCCCACCGCTGCGGCGAGGGCCGCCCATCTCCAGTCCCGGAGGCCCTTGCCTCCCTTCACCGGACGCCCCTTTCTGCGGGAGGAGGCGGCGGACAGGCAGTCCCACACCCCGAAGTAGCACAGATGGCTGCACCACGCGCTCCCGGCCAGAAGGACGGATACGCTGAACAGCGCCAGCATGAAGATGCCTTCTCCCCGGTAAACCGGGCCGGAAATCATCATGAACGGCACGGGAACATGCAGCCTGCCCGTCATCAGAAGGGAGGAAGCCACCGTCACGCCCAGCAGAAACTGAAGAAAAAACACGGAGGCGAATACGGTCCACATCAGCCGCCGCCTGCGGGGAGACGCCTGCGGATTCAGCAGCCCCTCCGCACAATAGCCTCCCCACCAGGCCAGAAGAAGAATCACGAATCCGTTGACGCCCTGCCACGGCAGAACACGCTCTCCCAGCAGCAGGCGGAAAGGGGCCAGCGCATCCAGCAGAAACAGAAATAGCACGGAGGCGGAAAACACGCGGCTGCGCGCCAGCTCCGGAACAGGCAAATCCTTCTCCCCGCGCCTGCGCCACAGGATGGCCGCCGCATGAAGCAGCAGTACGCCCGCCAGAATGGCGGCCAGCCGCAGAAACGGCAGTCCCTCCATCATCCGCAGCCTGGCCAGATGCCAGGTTTCCGCCCCCCAGAAAAGCAGGGAGGCCAGCAGCAGGAACGTGACGCTCCTGCGGAGCCAGCCGCGCCGGGAAAACGAAAGCGCCGCCAGCCCCATGCACAAAATGACGCCCGCATGCATCCCGCCGCGCAAAAAATGGGCGGCCGTCATCAGAAAGCAGAACAAGGAGATGAGTCCGGGGCCGGTCATGGCATCGTGGGCGCCTGTCTGGCACCCCCAACATAAGTGAAAAGACCGGGCGCTCCAGAAAAAAACGGTTCATCCGCCCGTGAAGGGAGCCTCATTGCGTCACCCCTCCGCCGGAACAGCAACGCAGGGAAATATTTCCCCTCCGCCGCTCCGTCCGGAAGCCTCCGGAACATGCGGAAGGGCGCCGTTCCACGGCGGCGAAAGCCGCGGGGGCGCCCTGCCGGAAACGGCGGCCTCCATGCGTGGACGCTGTCCAGCCGCGCATGGAGCCGCATCAGGATGTTAAAATTACAATTTCCTGGTGTTCAGCTTTTTATCCACCACCATGCCGTCCGTGAGCTTCGGCTGGAACTTCACGTCGCGACGGGCCTTGAACTTCAGCACAAACAGCTCGGAGGTTCCCTCCACAGGTTCCTTGTCCCCGATATTGACGAAGGTGGGATACAGGGCCTTGGTTCCGTTCGTATGAAGCCTGTCGTTCGTCAGGTTCTCCATCTTCTTCATGTTCTTAACCTCCACGCCCACGAATTCCAAATCCTTGGGATCGTACGGGAGGGCAAAGCTCAGAGCATTCACCAGCCGGAGGTTCCGGCCCTTCACGGTCACCTTGACGGCGTCTCCCTTGGCGTACCTCTTCTTATCGGCGCTGAGCAGGAGCTTTCCGTCCAAGCGGGCTTTCTTCTTTGCCTCCTCGGCGGCTTTCTTCTTCTCGCCGTCCCCTTCCTTCTTATCCCCTTCCTCGTCCTTCCTGGCGGCTTCTTCCTGCGGCTGGTCGGCTTCGTCTTCCAGCTGGGTGGCTACCACGGAAATATCGTAAGCGTCAATAAGGCCATTCTTGTTGATGTCTCCGTTGCTGATGTAGCCTTCAAAGTCGGAATCGCCTTTCCGCAGGCCCGTGTAGTTGATGTAGGAGGTCAGGTCGTTCCGGTCGATCTTGCCGTCATTATTGATGTCGCCCGGCAGATAGCTTTCCGTGCCCGGCACCTTGAAGACGTAGATTTCCCTGCCGGAGCCGTAGTCGCCCACGCCTTCCGTGACATTCAGCTTGATGTAGCGCGCCGTGGGGGCGTCCTTGAAGTTGAAGATCTTCACGTCGCCATTCTTGTCCCACTGGAACGTTCCGGCCTTCGTCCAGTTTTCCCGGTCCATGCTGTAGGAAATGGAGCCCTTCAGGAGCGTTCCGTTGCCGCCGTCCTCACGCGGAACGTAATGGAACTTCTCAAGCTTGTTGATGGTCTTCAGGTCCAGAACCAGGTCAAACGGCACGGCCTTCTCGTTGTACTTCGTGTGCCACGCGTCCTTTTCCTTGAAGTCAAAGAGTTTCGTCAGGGAATTGCCCTGGTTTTCCACGCTCGTTTCACCTTCGATTCCCGGAATGGCGAACTCAAGCGGGTTGGCCTTGGTCTTCGCGCTGATGGCCGTCCAGGCGGAATGGCCGTCCTTGTTGACGGCGCGTACATTGAAGGAATAGGGCGTTTCCGCCTCCAAATCCTCAAACAGGAACTCCGTCCCCTTGATGGTGGTATACAGCATTCCGCCGAATTCGATTTCATAAAAATCAGCGTTCGGAACAGCATCCCATGAAGGAGTCAAGGTATATGCGGCCGCGTTTTCCTCCGTCACCCTGGCATTAGCGGGAGCGGTCAGGGCGCCGGAAGAGACACGGTATTTTTCCGCGGGTTCAAAGCGGAAGCCTTCCACGGAAAGCACGGTGGGGACAGCCGTAATATCCGCCGGGGCCAGCTTCACCAGCAGCTGCGGGTTTTTGGCAATCACCTTCTTCTCAAAATCGCTTCCCTTGGTCGCAAACCTGTTCAGGTTGGGAGCCTGGTCATAGAAATACACGTTCTCCCGGGACTTGAAATCCTCCATGGAATTCGCTTCCGCCAGGTTGACGCTGTTTTCCCCGACTTTGGCGGAAACGCTGGACGGCTTCTGCGTCACATTGATGCGGAACTCCGTGGCCTTCTTCTTCTGGAAGCCGTTGAAATCCCCCACCGCCGGATGAACGGTGACGGTCACGTTGTTCTTGTCGTCCGCCCGGGATTCAACCAGGGTGCGGACACCCTTGCCGGCCCTGTATTCCTCCGTCACGCCGTCGTCGTCATACGCGGTAAAGGAAGTGCTGCCGTGCGGGTAAAGCTCGTAAATGCGCAGGTTAGGATTGATTTCCGAGACATTGTTGCTCGGATTGGCCATGGGAATGATCGCGCCGTTCTTGACAAACACGGGCAGTTTCCACAGGGGAGCGTCAACGTCATTGTAAATCTTGCCGCCTTCATACAAATCCCCGGTGAAATAATCGATCCATTGTCCTTCCGGCAGGTAAATGCCGTGGCGCACGTCATTCCCCTCCTTGTCCGCCCTGGTTTCCTGGTAAACGGGCGCCACCAGAAAATAGGGGCCGTACAGGAACTGGTACTGCGTGGCCTTCCCCAGCGTGTAGGGATTGGGGTATTCCAGGAACATGGCCCGGATCATGGGCAGGCCGGAAACGGATTCCTCCGCGATGCTGTAGGCGTACGGAAGCAATTCCGACTTGAGCTTGAGGTACCACCGGTTGATGGAGGTATAGGGTTCCCCGAAGGCGTGGGGATACTTTTCATTGGCTCCCCAGCCGTCCATGTTCAGCTCCATGGGAGTGAAGGTCTTCCACTGGAAATCGCGGACGTTCACCAGCGGATTCTTCCCGCCGAAAATGCCGTCCATGTCCGAACAGATGTTGGGCTGGCCGGAGAGGCCGGAGCCGATGTAGGTGGGAATATGGAAACGGATGTACTCCCAGACGCCGCCCGTCTGGTCGCCCGACCAGATGCCGGCATAACGCTGGGTTCCGGCCCAGCCGTCCAGGGAAATGATGAACGGTCGGCTGTTGTTACCGTAATAGGTCATGATCTGGGCCACGTCCGTAATGCCGTTCAGGCCGAAGGAATAGCCGGCGCCCACCCAGGCGACGTCCGTCTTCAGCACGCGCACTCCGGCGTCCCTCACCTCCTTCACGATGTCGCGCTGGAGCAGGGCGCTGATTTCCGGCTTGGGATGCAGGTCGGACTGGGTCCACAGGCCTATTTCCACGCCGTTCTTCCTGGCGTAGTCCGCCAGGTTCTTCAAATTCGCGATATTGCCGTCCAGGGTATCCGTCTGGCCGTAGCCGGCTCCGTAGCCATCGTTCGGCAGGAGCCATCCCAGCGGCATGTCATGGGCCTTGTAGCGGTCCACCACGGCGCGGCCGGAAAACTGGTAATTGTTCAACTCCCCGTTCAGGGATTCCTTAATGCCTCCGTTATCCTTCTGGCTTTCCTTGTACCGTTTTCCGTCCTCAAACAGGATGCCCTTCTCGTCTTCCTTCCAGTAATCCCGGTTGTAGGCGTTCAGGTGGCCCTGGTAAAAGGCGAACTTGGGCAGCAGGACGGGGGCGCCGGTAAGCTGGTAGAAATCCCCCAGCAGGCTGACGGGCCCGTCGTTGACCATGAAAAAGACGTCCAGGTAATTTTCATCATGCGAAAGGCTGACCAGGTTCTTCTCCCTGGAGCCGAAATCATACTGGCCCTTCTTGAAGGTATGCCACATGACGCCGTAGCCGCCGGTGGACCAGTAGAAGGGAGTGGGGGAAGCCACGCCGCCATCCGTCCAGCTGTTCTGGTTCTCAATGGAAATCACCTTCCCCTTGTGGGAAAAACGGCCGTTCTGCACGCCGCCGCCGTAGAAATATTCATCCGGCTTCGCTTTCAGGGAAAAGCTGGTGCTGCCCTTTTCAAAAAGGACGGGGGCCGCCTGCTCCACCACCACGGAATTGTCCTTCAGGTTGATGATCTTGAGAAGAGAGGTCTTTTTGTCTATTTCAATCCTGATCTTCCCTGTGGTGATGGTGACCACATCTCCCTGCTGGTCCACGTCCAGGCGGGAAACCGGCTTCCGGGGGTTGTCCGCCAGGATGCGGGCTTCCGGCTCCGCCTTGGGGTCGCGGATAATGCCGCCCTTGTCATCCCGGAAAATCCGGAAAACGTTGTCCCCGTAAAAATCGAATGTCATCCGGTGGTTCTTGCCAAGCAGCACTTCCACGGCGGCAGGGTTGATTTTCCTGGCGCCTTCAACGGGCTGGACCTGTTGTTCCGGGGTCAGTTCTCCCGATGCGGCAACGGCGAGACCGGAGAAGGAAAAAGACAATCCGAAAGCCAGCAGGACGGACTTCCGGAACATGCCATGGTCAATTGAGTTTCCCATTATTGTAGTGTTTTATATTATTCAGCCGGAGCGGCGCCACGGAAGGGATGCAAACGATCGTTTCCGGCCGGGCAACGGGCCGTTTTCCTTCGTCATGCCGTCCAGTGGCGCAGATTATCTTGCTGCACCATACCCTTTGTCCGTAATCGCCACAAGGCCAAAGACGGCAGTAACGGCGCACCATTGCTCCACACGGCCATAAAATACCCGTTCACAGCCACTTCCCTTTCAAGGATGACCTTTTTAAAAGAATTACTTCCGCCCCATGGCGCAGGGGCACGAAAAAGCCCTGCAAGCTTTTGACTTGCAGGGCTTTCAAATGGTTACGGGAGCAGGATTTGAACCTGCGACCTTCAGGTTATGAGCCTGACGAGCTACCTGGCTGCTCCATCCCGCGATTTAAAGAGCATCCGTAGAGGAGTGCGGAATTGTTATAACCTACTTCCGCAGCATGTCAAGTACTTTCAAATAAAAATTTTCATGGCTGCGACCGTATGACAGAGGTCCGGAAACGCTTTCCGGGGGCGGCGGAAGGGAAAGGAAAAACGCAGGCCCCTTCCGGCGGCTTGGCTCACAACAGGTAGGAGAGTTGCCCGGCCCCGGCATGAGGGAACAAGAGCGGAAAAATCCCCTTCCCCGCACACGGAAAAAAAGAAAGGATTCCTCGACAAACATTGTCAAATCTGTATATCTTGAAAGGTGCGGACTGGGTTCCGCGCATTAACATCAACTAGAAAGAGGTACGACAATGCAAAAGGTAAACGTAAACACACCCATTACGATCACGGGGCGCCACGTGGAAGTCACAGACGCGATTCGGGAATTCGTAACGAAAAAGATTGAGGGGATCCGCCTGGACTTCCCACGCATTATGGAGGTTAAAGTATTGCTTGATGTGCAACGCGACCGCAAGATTTCCCAGGTGATTCTGTTCTGCTCGGACCACATCACCATTGACGCTTCCACGGAAGGGACGGACATGTACGCCTGCATCGACGAAACGATCACCAAAATCATGCGCCGCATGCGCAAGCACAAGACGCGCCTGATGAAAAATTTCCGCCCCCATCACCAGGAAACCATCCGCAAGCTGGATGAAACGGTATATGACGATTCCGTACTGGATTACCCCGGAGATTCCAAGGAAGACCCGGAACCCCTCCTCATTCACAGAGAAAGCTACAATCTCAAGAAGCTTTACAAGGAGGAAGCCATCATGGAACTGGAACTTTCCGACAAGCCCTTCGTGCTCTACAGGAATGCGCGACGCGACGTGCTCCAGATCGTGTACCGGAGGCCGGACGGGGACTACTCCATTATTGAACTAGGCACCAGCCTGTGACCGTAAAAAACGGTTTTGAAACAAACCGTTTTCCATAACGCATCAAAAAGAGCAGGACTCCTGAAACCGGGGGTCCTGCTCTTTTCTGTAATGCCGTGACATGGAACAAGAAAATCTCTTGATTTCTACTTGCCACCATTTACATTGGTCCCAGCAAACCTCCGTGGATGCGGAGGTTCCAGTAGTTAACAAACACTGTATTTAATTCGAATTATGAAGAACATCGCTATCCTCGCCATCGCCGGCGCCGCTTGCCTGGTCGCTTCTTGCTCCCAGCAGCAGCAGCAACAGCAAACCACCGCTCCTGCTCCCGCTCCGGTTGTGCAGGCCAAGGGCAAGTAAGTTTGCAGCAGGGCCTCGCCCTGCAACATTAGCAAATCATCCAATTAATCCGCACTCGGTGTACGCACTGAGTGCGTTTTTATTTGCCCGGAACCCGGTTTTCAGCCGTCATTTGCCGGTTCACCGGGATTTTCCTTAAAAACGGCGGACGCCGTAGCAAACGCAGGCATTCCCCGCACATGCAGGCGTCACCCGCCATCAAGCAGGGACGTGCACAAGCTCCGGCCTCGTTAAACGGCCTTTTACATTCAGGCAGCCTTGGAAGCTCCGCCGCCGGAAGCGCCAGCTTCTTTATGGACAGCAGCGGAACCGCTTGCCTTCGCCTCCTCCTGCTGACCGGACTGGAATATCCTCTGGATCAGCAGGGGGCGTTTCCTGGCCCATCCGGGCCAGACCAGGTGATGGTCCATTCCGTAGGAATGCCCTTCAGGAAAGGCCTTGGACACGAACGGTTCCCGCCAGTCCTCCTCCCATTTGCCCCCTTCCCGGTCCTTCTGGGTCAGCACCACCAGATGCCCGCAGTTCTTCCAGGCGTCCAGGACGATGGAACCCTGCAATCCCCCTCCGGCAGCGTTCACGTACACGCAGCTGTGCTCCCTGCCCGTTCCATGGTCGCGGATGGTCAACCCCACACGGAAAAACTTCACGGGGCGGCGGCGCATGTCACGGTACAAATCCTGCTGCACCTGCCAGCAGAGCCCCCTGTCGCGCAGGTTGGAATTGACCAGGATGTTGTTCAGCCAGCCGAACAGCACAATCCTGTTATTCCGGGCAATCGCCGCGGACTGGACTACCGCCGTGTCCGCCAGCCACTTGGCTTCCGCCCTGGCGGCGGGAAGAGCGGCCTTCTCCGGCGGCAGCAGCCCCAGAAAAGCATTCGCCAATCCGGACATCTGCTGCTGCACGTAAGGTCTCTGTATATAATCCTCAGCCGGAGGAGTGCAGCAGGAACTCCATCCGCACAGGAGGGCGGCAGCAAGCAAAAGCCTGAATGTCTGCATGGTCGGCATGGCGCGCCAAGGCTAGCAGATTACGCGTAAAAATCCAGTAAAGCTTTCAAAAATGACCGTCCCTGCCCTGACGGCTCTTGCCTTCCCCCTCCCTCCCCGGTAGAATGCCGCCCCTCTTCACCATGCTGACGATCAAAAACCTCACGAAATCCCACGCCGGACGCACCCTGTTCCGGGAAACGGAAATGACCATTAACTGGGGGGAACGGGTTGCCCTGGTAGGCCCCAACGGCGCGGGCAAGTCCACCCTGTTCCGCATGATTCTGGGAGAAGATACGCCGGACGAAGGCTCTATCAACATGGATGAATACGCCATGGTGGGCTATCTTCCGCAGGAAGCCAGCGAACCGAAGGATGAAACCGTGCTGGAAATAGCCATGGGCATCACGCCGGAAATGGAACGCGCCATCCACGTCATCCGGACGGCGGAAAACGCCAACAAGACGGATACGCCGGAGTATGCGGAGGCCATTGACACCTTTAACGCCGCCAACGGCTACCAGCTGGAACCCAAGGCCAAGAAAATCCTCAAGGGGCTGGCCTTCCGGGAAAGCGACTTCCACCGCCCCGCTCGGGAAATGTCCGGCGGCTGGATCATGCGCGCGTACCTGGCCAAACTGCTCGTCCTGGAACCGGACCTCCTGATGCTGGACGAACCCACCAACCACCTGGACCTCCTTTCCCTGCTGTGGCTCCAGCGCTACCTGAAAAACTACCCCGGCGCCATCCTGATGATTTCCCACGACCGGGATTTCATGGACGAACTGGTGGAAAGCGTGTACGACATCGACAACGAGGAACTGGTGGAATACCGCGGCAACTACTCGGATTTCCTGAAACAAAGGGACATGCGCTTTGAACAGCTTCAGGCCGCCTACCGCAACCAGCAGAAGGAAATCGCGCACATCCAGGAATTCATCGACCGCTTCCGCTCCATCAACTCCAAGGCCGGGCAGGTCCAGAGCCGCATCAAGCAACTGGAAAAGATGAAGCTCATCCAAAAACCCGTGGCCCGCAGGAAGGTGTTCAAATTCAACTTTCCCCAGCCTCCGCGCAGCACCCAGAAGGTCATTGAGCTGGAAAAAATCTGCCAGTCCTACGGCGACCACAAGGTTTATGAAAACCTGGACCTGCTGGTGGAACGGGGAGAACGCACCGTGCTGGTGGGCCCCAACGGCGCGGGCAAGTCCACCCTGCTGAAAATCCTGGCGGGCATCATCCCCATTGACTCGGGAAAACGCACTCCCGGCACCACCACGCGCATCGGCTACTTCTCCCAGGCACGCACGGAAAACCTGAATACGGAAAACACCGTCCTGGAGGAAATCATGAAGTGCAACGCTGAAATCCGGGAGGAGGAGGCCCGATCCATCCTGGGCTCCTTCCTGTTCCGGAGGCTGGATGTGGAAAAACGCGTCAGCGTGCTTTCCGGCGGAGAAAAATCACGGCTCAGCCTGGTCAAGTTCCTGGTGGACCCGCCCAACCTCCTGCTGATGGACGAACCGACCACCCACCTGGACCTCCTGTCCGTGGAAGCCCTGGTGCAGGCCCTGAAACATTATGAGGGGACCCTGGTCTTCATCTCCCACGACGTGCACTTCATCCGCTCCCTGGCGGAAAAAACCCTGCACGTGAACCGGGGAACCATCACCACCTATGCGGGCGGGTACGATTATTACCTGGAAAAGTCAGGCATTCTGGACGACGAAAAAGGCGGCATCACGGCGGAATAACCGTCCTCCCCTTTTCAGCTTCCCTTTTCTCCTTGCCTTGGGTCTCATCCTGCCTTAGAAAGACAGGATGAAGACTTTCCTCGTCCCCGTCCTGGCCTCCGCCCTGATGGCCGGAGTTCCGCTCGCCTTTGGTGAAACGGCTGCCCCGGCGGCTTCACCCGCGCCGGCAGCCCCGGCGGAAAAAACTCCGTCCGCGGATTCCCTCCTCAACCAGGCCTTTTCCGTAGCCATTGATGTCCAGCAGACGCTGGCGGCAGTACAGGACAAGGAAAGCGGGGACAAGGCCGTCAAGAAATTGCAGGGCATTCAGAAGGACATTCAGCGTCTCATGGGCTTCCGGGAGAAATTGAGCGATGCGGAAAAGGAAA
>OKTX01001125.1_pt1 | contig 10404 bp, 6 predicted proteins | sample 1606261 | NCBI WGS metagenome assembly OKTX01 (sample SAMEA3879543, study PRJEB24766) | human gut metagenome | biome: human-associated habitat; feature: feces | place: USA | collected 1985/1987 | reverse complement strand
GCTCACCACCATCTCCGGCAGAGCCTCCGCGCTGGAATCAATCACGGCGGGATACTTCCTCTTCATTCCCAGAGCGGTGCAGCCTCCGCGCACGTACCCCGTTACGGTGGTAATATCCTTCACAGGAAGCATGGAAAGAGCCTTGGCTCCCACGGCACGCGCCGCCTTCTTCAAGGAAAGCTCCGCGCCGATGGGAATCACGAACACGTAATACTGCCGCGGCGCGCCCTCCGTCACCAGCGTCTTGTACATCTTTTCCGCCGGCAGCCCCAGAGCCTGCGCCGTATGCCACGCGTCCACAAACTCGCGGCACCCATAGGAATAATGCCTGTAAGGGACATGCAGCATATCCAGCAGGCGCATGGCGTTCGTCTTCGCCTCCTTCTCCTTCTTTTTGGACATAAGCTTGAACCGGAATCCCCCTGCAGCATAGATAAAACGGCTCCCTTTTACAAGACCGGTTCTCTTTCCTTCCCTGCTGGAAAGTACGGCGCAGCCATGAGGCCGTTCATCAGGCTATACCCACCTGCTTATGGCGGGCAACCTCAGGAACGGCAAACAACGGAGGAGGGGGAAAAGGAAAAAACCGCCTCATTCTCCCTGAACCCTTGACTTGACGCTGACAGAAAAGCTAACATCCGGTATCATGGCAGATCATCACGTCCGGAGAAGCATTGGAGAACACATCCTGCGCTGCTTCGTCCTGATCGTGGCGCTCTTCATCATGTCCCTGGGCATCGCCCTGTCCGCCAAGGCTAACCTGGGCGTCTCCCCCATCTCCTGCACGCCGTATGTGCTCAGCCTGGCGCTCCCGCTGACGATGGGAACCGTCACCATCCTGATGCATCTGAGCTTTGTCGCCGTGCAGGCGGCCCTGCTGAAAAGGCAATTCCGTCCGGCGCATCTGCTCCAGATTCCCGTCGTCTTTATCTTCGGCGCCTTGACGGACTTCTCCATGTGGCTGATGGCTCCCCTGGAACCGTCCGGATACCTCTGGTCCGTAATCCTCTGCCTGTTCAGCTGCGCCGTCATTGGATTCGGCGTCTTTCTGCAAGTCAAGGCGGATGCCGTTCTGCTAGCGGCGGAAGGCATGAGCCTGGCCTTCGTCAAACTCTTCAAATGGGAATTCGGAGCCGTTAAAACCAGTGTGGACTGCACGCTCGTCTGCATCGGCCTAGCCTGCTCCTTCATGTTCCTGCCCGGATTGACGGGCATACGGGAAGGAACCATGGTGGCCGCCGTTCTGGTGGGCATGATCGTCCGTTTTTTCAACAGGCACGTCTTCTGGCCGGACAGGCTGCTGGAACGGCTGGCACGCCCCGGAGCCGCAGGAGAAGTCCTTCCGCTGGCGCAAACAGCCGCTTACGCGCCGGACGCCCCCCTGGTCATCTCCATTGACCGGGAATACGGCTCCGGCGGCCATGCCATCGGCAAAATGATTGCGGAGCGGCTGGGCCTTCAATTCTACGACTCGGAACTGGTCTACCTGACCGCCTCCCAAAGCGGCCTTACTCCGGACTACATCCGCAAGCACGAACAGCAGCTTTCCAGCCGCTTCCTGCATGAACTCTATGCGCAGAACTACGCTTACACGGCGGAGGAACTGCCACCGGAAGACGCCACCTTCCTGGCCCAGAGCAAAGTTATCCGGGACATCACGGCCCGGCAGGCCTGCGTCATTGTGGGGCGCTGCGCCAATTTCATCCTGAAAGGGAGGCCCAACCTGTTCAGCGTATTCCTTCATGCGGACCGGGCCACGCGCATGCAGCGCGTCACTGAAAACTACGGGGTGAAGCCTGGCGGAGCAGCCAAAGCCATGGACCTCATGGATTCCCGCCGCCGTACCCACTGCCTGCACTATACCGGGCAGGAGCTGGGCAACGCCCGCCTCTACGACTTGTGCGTCAACACGTCCGACTACGGCCTGGAACGCACGGTGGAACTGATTCTGGAAGCCATCAACACCAGAACGGAGCAATCCCCCGCCTCGGAAACGGCCCCCGTCCGGGAACCCGCGCTCCCGGAACCGGAGGCCGAGGACATCCAGGGAGAAATCTCCCTGGCCTGACAAGACCTGCAACAGGGATGTGAAGCCTTGGGCATGCCCTCTCCTGCCATATATTTCCCGGGCCTTCCGGCAAGCGTAAGGCAGAAAGACAGTTTCCGCCGCTCCTTTTCCAACAGTTTTCCACTCTCCGGGCGGTCTTCCTCCGGGGAAAACAGGATAACTTGAGCAATTCACGGCCATGGAGCATGATACCGTTTTTTACCGTTAACGGCGCGGAATGGAAAAAGAAGATAGAAAGGCGCAAACCGGGACGCTCTTGTTTACACAAAACAAGTTGAAAGCTCCGTTTCCATGAAAAAACTCCTTCTCTGTTTGTTGTTTCTCCTGATTCCGGCTGTATCGGAAGCAGCGGAGTCCCTGCCGCCCACCCTGAAACCGGAAGCCTAGCACCGGGACCATGCTTACACCTGGGAAACGCGCCATGAAGCCGTTAAGGAACGCCACCGGAACATCAAGCCGGAATACGTCTTCATCGGAGACTCCATCACGGACAACTACCGTAAGGACAACCTTCCCTGCCAGGACTTTCTGCCCATCTGGAAAAAATACTATGCTCCCTACAATGCCTTCAATGCAGGCTTCAACGGCAATACGACGGATGACGTCCTGGCAAGAATCGGGGGCAAGGGAATCCTGGACCATGTCTCCCCCAAAGTGGTCCAGATCATGATCGGCACCAATGACACGGGACGCGGCAATACGGAGGAAGAAACTTTCAACGGCATCTGCCGCGTGGTGAACAAAGTCCATTCCAAACTCCCCCATGCCTCCATTCTCCTGGTCGGCATTCTGCCCAGCGACATTTACAACTGGCACGTAGCCGCGGCAGCCTACCCGGATAAAAAATTCAAAAGGGATATGGCCGTCAATGACAGGCTGGCACGCCTCTATGCCAAAAATCCGTTTGTTACATTTCTGGACATTCGCGACGTCTTTCTGGATGGAAACGGCAAGGTGCGGGAGGAATTATTCTGTGACCCGTCAGTCGTCGTCATCAACGGGAAAAAAGCCGGCCCCCTGCACCCCAACACGGAAGGGCAGCGCCTCATGGCGGAAGCCATTCAGCCAACCCTGGCACGGCTGATGAAAAAGCATTCCAAACAGGAATCACGGAGCATTTTCCCGTTCTCCCTTCCGGAATGAGGCATGAGCCAGTGATGCAGCTTGTTTGCCATAAAGCGTTTGTCTGCCCGTGGAACAAAGAAAATTTATCCTCTGCCGTCCGGAAAAACCTTCATGGACACGGAACCATTGACAGCCCAGGGATGACAAAACGTCTCCCTTGACCATAACAAAGAACAGGCATTTTCAGGAAGTTCAGGGTTCCGCGCATTTCTCAATAGCCATTGCCTGCAACTAAAGAATTCTGGAAAAATCTCTTGAACTGAAACGGCGGCTTTCTCACAGAACAGCCTGAAATCCATACCCTCCTCTGCAGCCTTTCGTGTGCTGCACAGGGAGAATCAACGTTGTGTGACCTTTCACAGTCCAAAAAACCATGAGACTTTGGTCACTCCACCCTTCCTATCTGGATGCCATCGGCCTGATTGCCCTGTGGAGGGAAACGGGAAATCCCCTACAAACCATGGACCTCTACCTGAAAGCCGTCCATGAAGAATCCATTCGCAGAGGCTACAGCTTTGATTTAAGCAAAATTTCTCCTTGTGCGTGCCAGCCCTCTTCCCGCCTCCTTCTCCCGGATAAACAGCTCGAATACGAATTCCATCATCTACTGAACAAACTCCGGAAAAGGTCCCCTCAGCAATATTCCCTGCTACAACAAACCACATCCATTCTCCCCCATCCCCTTTTTCAAGTGGTTCCGGGCGATATTTGTACTTGGGAAAAGTACACTTAACCCCAACATCACGATTAAAATATATCTTGATAAAATGGTTGGCCCAACAAGCAAATGATGATGCATCATTGTCCATGTCGCCCCACCCTAGCGGCATTTTTGCAACGTCATCATGTACGAGAGAACTGTTTCTGCCTCTAAGAGTGATGGAATCGTTTATTTCCATGACGTTATTCTTGCGATGCATCCATCTTTTGAAAAGTTCGCCGTTATTTTAAAAAAAGGAGAATGCCGTTCGAAACGGGTAAACTTGGACGAGACCTGAACAAAGATAAAGTCGTGGTGTCGACAGACAACATGGCAGAATCCGAAAAGCCAACTAATAAAAGAGTAGGAACAACATTACCGGAATCTGTAGGCTGAGCGTTCCCATGGCAGAATCAACCGCCTCCCATTCCTGGTCAACACTAACCAATTATCATGAGCAATCTGGATACATTTAAAACATACCTCACTAATAATCAAAATGATGAAGCTATCAACTTTCTGAACAATACCTATTTTCAAGGGGACAAAACCTACCAACTCAAAGTGAAAGATTTTGGAGGAGACCACGCGCATGCCAAAACGGGAGGAACGGAAAGCTCTCCCTGCATCACGTTCAAACCTGCATATTTGCGTCGTATACTGACAAGCCCTACTAACGAGGAGGAAGTTTTTGCCAAGTGCATTTCCACCCTGCGTCATGAAAGGATGCATGTAACACAATTAATCAAAGGGGAATTCAGAACAAAGACCCCGGATGAACTGGAATTCACGGCTTATTCGGAAGAATTGCTTCCAGATTCCGCTCTGCCTGCGTTATCTGATGCTATGTGGGAAGCGGCTTGGAAAAAAGCAGACGATCATTATGGCAAGCTAACAATTCCTTCGCAGGCATACCAAGACCGAAAGGCACTGATTGACCAGCTCCGCGCCAATAAGTAAAGGACAACAAAACAGAATCAACGTTTCAAACCTGTTTTTTATTTTCTTAATATCATACGTTCATACAAGAAATGGAACAAGATTGTCTCCTCAAACAACAAATGTTGAAATGATATCTTTTGTTCCACTTCTCTTCCTTCCACCAAACACTGACCGCCAGACTTTCAATGCGGTTGATAAAACGGAAAAGGCCTTAAAGCGTTCATGCTTTAAGGCCTTTATTTGGTGGAGCATAGCGGGTTCGAACCGCTGACCTCCTCAATGCCATTGAGGCGCTCTACCAACTGAGCTAATACCCCCTTGACTTTCGTCTTGGTGCGTCCCGTTGAGGACGGGGAAAAAGTATCATGACAGCAGCAGACACGCAAGCTTTTTCTGCAAAAAAGATGACCATGGACGATTTTTTCCGGGAAATACCGGACCGGGAAGAAGTTCCAAGCCGCGCATGCCCGGAAACAGGAACAGCCGGAACAAATGTGTTTGAATAAGGTTCACTCCTATTTTACCTTTTCATAAACGATGAAACGCCTCCTTTTTCAGCATCGCATGCTTTCCGCCGCCGCTCTGGCGGCTTTTTTCCTGGCCGGTTCCCTGCATGCCCAGGAGCCTCCCGCAAACACGGGGCAACCGGCCCAAACGGAAGACAGCGGCATTTCCACTCCCCGGAGGGTCGCCGGACTGGGCGTTCTGGCATTCCTGATCGGCTGGATGATCTGGAGAAGCGGTTCCCGCCGCCAGAAGGACGGCAGCCAGGAGCAGGAGAGCCCCCATGACACCGAACCCCGGGAATGACGCCGTTTTTGAAAGGTTGCCCCTATCCTGTCCGTAGTCGTTGCAGAGAGTATCCCTCTGCCCCATTCATCCATGAACGTTTTTTTACCCATCCTGAGCCTTCTGTGCGGCGCCTTGCTGACGGAAGCCGCTTCCGGCCCGTCCGATGCCGGGGAGCCTTCCCCGGGCGTAGCGCAGGAGTTATGGTTCGGTATTCCGGGAAGCTCAGTAAGAGATTTAACGCACGGGAAGGTTTTTGAAACAGCGGCATCAGCCGTTCACAGGATAAGCAGCCTGGATGTAACTAATCTGGGCGACCAGTACGGAGCCCGTTATTCCGCCCTGCTCCGGGTACCCGTCAGCGGCAAGTACCGTCTTTATCTGTCTTCCGACGATTCCGCGGAGCTGTGGCTTGGCAAGGACGCCACCCAGAAGGATATGGCCTGCATTGCTACGGTGAAGGGGTATTCAGATCCCCATAATTGGAGCAACCAGCCCAACCAGGCTTCCGAACCCGTTCAACTGGAAGCGGGCAGATTTTATTTTCTGGTGGTGATTCACAAGGAGGACGGAGGTCCGGACCATATGTCCGTTGCCTGGTCCGGTCCGGACATTCCCTCTCCGGTCATCATTCCGTCCACGGCACTGTTCGTGCCTCCCGGCGTTTTGCCGGAAGACAAGCCCCAGCCTCCGGCAGCGGCTGATTGAGAAGCCTGTCCATTTCCTCCCCTTCCTGCTCCTCTATATTTTTTCAAGGCACATGACCAATTTATCATTAGGAAAAGGAGTGTTTCCCATGAATTTCCATTGCCGGAAAAGGAAATAACTTCCCCTGGCATGATAAAAAACCGGACCTCCCCACGTCAGGGAAGTCCGGTTTTTCTCGTCGTATATCATGTAGTTAATTGGAGCGGCCTGACACCAAAAATGCCAAAACACCCACTGAAACCAATTTAGCGGATTTCTAATCCGTGGTCACATAAGCCCTGTAAGGTTTTTCGGCAGAGAAGCCTTTCTTCTCCGGGGAGCGCTACCATCCCCCCAGGATATAAAGAAGAGGAAAGTCCTGGGAATAAGGGCCTCCCGGCCCTTGAAAAGTACGCTAACAGAAGGAAAATGTTCCTTTCCCTCTCCCTTGGGATTTTACGTTTCATACGAAACCGGTAGGCTTCCGTTCCCAGATGGATGTCTTTGAACCATCGGGAATTTTTTCTCAAATCCTTTCCCTTCAAGGTAGGAACTTGACCACGGATTAGAAATCCGTCTTCATTCCGGTTACTTAAACGCCTGCTTGCCGTGCGGCAATTTCTTGTGCTGCTCAATAAGATATGTAACGAAAAGGAATAATGGGGCCTTAGTGCTCGGCACGGGTAATTTCTCCGGCATTGAACCGGAAACGGCACCAGGCTTTTCTGCAAGCCTGGTCAAGATTTATCCAATTCATTTATTTTATGATTATTCCATAACTTTTTTACAGATATTCCATTTCATTTATACACCTGTTATTCACATTCTATTTACATTTCTTTTTTTTCTTTTGTCCAGAACTTGAACTTCTTTTCCACGGCGGCAAATCGTGAAATACGGAAAGGCTATCCGGGAAAGGAACAGCAGATTCTCACTCAAGACCCTCCCTCAACAACAGAATGAGAAAGGCAGGAAAACTGTTTTCCATCATCCCTCATTTCCTCTCATGGCCTAAGAAGGGAGAAATGCCAGGAAGCGTTTGTTTCCGGCGCCAATTCCTCCACTCCTGCCGCCACAGGCTAAAATTACGGAGTAAGCTTCCGGTCAGCAATCCACCATTCAATCGGTTTCCCTTTTCATTCCTTGTAGCCTTTTCCGCAGTGATTTTTCATCTCTCTCCCTACTCCAAAAAAACCGTTTTCTAAAGCATTGCCGGTGCCAGCTACGACCACATGCCCGCCCAAAAGAATATACCGTAACTGCCCCATTATTTACGGGAAGCCAGGAAAAAAATCTTTTCCGGGCACCGGATATATGGAATTTCCCGTCACCTCCTCTTTAGCGGAAGAAGGAAGCCAGCTACTCCCTGCAGCGTTTGTTTATTTACCACAGGCATGTCATCGGCCATCAGCTTCCTGTTCCCTTGAATACGGTTTTCCATTCATTTCCACGGCACAGAATGAGGGCCAATAAGGGGGATTTTAAATGTACATTCCAGGGAAGGCTTCTTCAGAGGATGTGTGACGCCAATTGTCCTTGTTCCAAACACGGACGAACGTTAGATTTTCCGCGCCGTATGACCAGAGCATCCAGAATAGAACGCCTTGATTATCTGAAAGACCAGTTGCGCAAGAGGGTCGTCATCCTGGATGGCGCCATGGGCACCAATATCCAGAAGTTCAGGCTGGAGGAGGAGGATTACCGTGGAGAACGTTTTGCGGATGCGGCCCGCTACCCCAACGACCTGAAGAATAATAACGATCTGCTGGTGCTGACCAGGCCGGAAATCATTCTGGATATTCACCGCCGCTTTCTGGATACGGGTCGCGCGGATATTCTGGAAACCTGCACTTTCGGCGCTACCAGCATCGGCCAGCATGATTACTTCTGGCACCGTCCGGAAGAAGGACGGCGCAAGGACCAGGAGTATTTCCAGGAGGTGGTGGATGCCCCTGAATTGAAGGCCCTGGTCAGGGATTTGAACATGGCAGCTTCCGCACTGGCCCGTCAGGCATGTGACGAAGCGGAAGCGTCAGACGGCAGGCCGCGCTTTGTGGCCGGCTCCATCGGTCCCATGCCCGTTACCTGCTCCCTGTCCCCGGACGTGAACGATCCCGGCTTCCGGGCCGTGAATTTCCGCCAGCTGAGGCAAGCCTACCGCGACCAGGTTCTGGCCCTGCTGGAAGGAGGAGTGGACATGCTGCTGGTGGAGACGATTTTCGACACGCTGAACGCCAAGGCGGCCCTGTTCGCCATTGAAGAGATTTTTGAGGAACAGCCGGAGGCCGCCGTTCCGGTCATGGTGTCCGTCACGCTGACGGACAAGGCCGGACGCACGCTGTCCGGCCAGACGATTGAAGCGTTCTGGAATTCCATTCGTCACGTCCGCCCTTTTTCCGTGGGCATCAATTGCGCCCTGGGGCCGGACCTGATGCGCTCCTTTGCGGAGGAGCTTTCCGGCCTGGCGGATTGCTACGTGTCCATTTACGCGAATGCCGGGCTTCCCAACCCTCTCAGCCCCACCGGCTACGACCTTCTTCCGGAGGACATGGCCCGGTTCATGAAGGAGTACGCGTCCCTGGGCCTGCTGAATATCGTGGGCGGCTGCTGCGGCACCACGCCGGAACATATCGGCGCCATTGCCGCTGCCGTGGAAGGCCTGGCTCCCCGCGTTCCAACCGCGCAGGAGCCCGTGCTGCGCCTGTCCGGTTATGAGGCGTACAATCATACGCGGGAGAAGAATACCCTTTTTGTGGGGGAACGCTGCAATGTGGCGGGTTCCCCCAAATTTGCGCGCCTGATTCGTGAAGGGAATTATGAGGAAGCGGTATCCATTGCCCGCCAGCAGGTGGAGAATGGAGCCGTGGTGCTGGATTTCTGTTTTGACGACGGCCTGATCGACGGCTCCGAGGCCATGGTCCGCTTTCTTAATCTCGTTTCCGCGGAGCCGGATATCGCCCGCGTCCCTTTCATGGTGGATTCCTCCAAGTGGGAAGTGCTGGAAGCGGGCCTGCAATGCATGCAGGGCAAGGGAATCGTGAATTCCATTTCCCTGAAGGAGGGTGAAGAGGAGTTCCTGAAGAAGGCGGCCCTGATTAAGAGGTACGGCGCGGCGGCCGTGGTGATGGCTTTTGACGAGCAGGGGCAGGCTTCCAATTACGACGACCGCGTCCGCATCTGCAAACGGGCTTATGACCTGCTGGTGAACCGCGTGCAGTTCCCGCCGGAGGATATTATTTTTGACCCGAACGTGCTGACCGTCGGCACCGGGATTCCGGAGCACGCCAATTACGCCCTGGATTTCTTCAAGGCCGCGGGCTGGATTTCCCAAAACCTGCCGCACACCCACATTTCCGGCGGCATTTCCAATGTGTCCTTTGCCTTCCGCGGGAACAACCCGGTGCGGGAGGCCATGCATTCCGCTTTCCTGTACCACGCCACCCGGCAGGGGCTGGATATGTGCATCGTGAATGCCGGCATGCTGGAGGTGTACGATAATATTCCCAAGGACAGGCTGAAGCTGATTGAAGATGTGCTGCTGAACCGGGATCCGGACGCCACGGAACGACTGACGGATTACGCGGAAAAGCTGGCTGCGGAGAAGACGGAGGCCGGAACGGAGAAGAAGCCCGTGCTGGAATGGCGGGAACAGGACGTCGCCAAACGCTTGGAGTATTCCCTTATCAAGGGCATTACCGAGTTTGTGGACGCGGATACGGCGGAGGCGTTCCAGGAGCTGGGTTCCCCGCTGAGCGTGATTGAAGGCCCGCTGATGGACGGCATGAAGGCCGTGGGCCAATTGTTCGGGGACGGCAAGATGTTCCTGCCGCAGGTGGTGAAGAGCGCCCGCGTGATGAAGCAGGCCGTGGCGTGGCTCACCCCGTATATTGAAGAGGACAGCAAGGGCTCCTCCAAGACGGGGAAGGCCGTAATCGCCACCGTGAAGGGGGACGTGCACGACATCGGCAAGAATATCGTGGGCGTGGTGCTGGGGTGCAACGGTTTTGAGATGATTGACCTGGGCGTGATGGTCCATTGTGATACCATTCTGGACCGGGCGGAGGCGGAACAGGCGGACCTGGTGATGCTTTCC
>OKTX01001124.1_pt1 | contig 10422 bp, 6 predicted proteins | sample 1606261 | NCBI WGS metagenome assembly OKTX01 (sample SAMEA3879543, study PRJEB24766) | human gut metagenome | biome: human-associated habitat; feature: feces | place: USA | collected 1985/1987 | reverse complement strand
GCCTGTAGCTAGCGTTCATCCTGAGCCAGGATCAAACTCTTCATTGTAAAAGTATCTTTTAATCGGCATGTGCCGGTTATAGCTCTGTTCAGGATGCCGTACAATTTATTGACTTCATTCTAAATACCTGTATCTATTACATATATATAAACATAAATAACAGATTGTATTGACGGTTCTATCTTTTCTTGTACTACTTGTATTGTTTATCAATATTTCAAAGAACTAATGTGGCCTTCGCCGCACTGCTTTCTTTACGAAAGCGGATGCAAAGATAAGGACTTTTTCAGATAACATCCAAACTTTTTTCGAAGTTTTTTGTTTTTATTTTCCGAACCCTTTATCATTAGCAGAATGTCAATCATTAGGCTCTGTCTCTCTAGCAAAGCGGGTGCAAAAGTAGACAACTTATCCATAACATCCAAATATATATGACTATTTTTTCTAATCTTTTTTGAAACTTTTTCGTAATACGCTGATTGACAAGGATGTTGTAGAACATAAATTTTACTGCAGGGAGAACCTATGTAGAATGACTACACATTATTATATTCACACGCGAGAGGAAGGGAAGGGAATGAGACTGTAGAGAAGAAATAAGTACTGTAAGCAAATTTATTCGGTTTCTCAAAAAACAATGCTGATACATAAAGTTGATAATAACCGATTCTGGCATTCACCTACCACCTCCCCCTACGGGGACTCCTCCTTCCAGAAGGAGGAGAATAGAGGATACTATCGACTATAAACTAGCAAATCATTATTTTACAAATTCACCTTACCGACAAATTTAAAGAGTAATCTGCTCCGACTTGCCCACAAGATATCGGTTTGTCCCGGCCGAAGCATTCATCAATCCGTATCAGAATGTAACTTCACCGAAAATATTCACTGCATATTTTCCTGCGTCATCATACCAATGAGTGAGTTTCTCCGTCGGAGCAAACTTGATGGCGTAAGCCGGATTGTATTTCAAATCGGCCACTTTCTCCGGCATCCAGATTCCAACTTTGTATGTCCCGCTCAATCCGGCAGTTGCACTTCCTTTTATAACATACTTCGCTACCTGATTCGGTTCTTCATTTGTAGAAGGAATCCATGTTTTAGGATCAACATCCAGCTTTATTTCTTTAGCTACCTGACCGTCTCCGGAAACCAGCACAAGATATACTTCTTTCGGATTAATCACCGTAGCAAAACCGGTATTAGTTATCGTCAGATTATATTCCAAGTTTCCGTTTTTCGCCTCCACTGTCGATTCGCTTTGCAGATTCAACCGGTATCCCAAATGGTCACGTACAAATTCATAGAATGAACGGACAACCTCATTTCCTTCAGCGTCTTTAAAATAACTCTCATCAAAGAGAATGTTATTATCATTCAGCAAAGAAGGATATACTTTTACTTGTTTCCAACTCATGATATTCAAATCAAAATTCTGCGTTATATCAAAAGCCGAATAACGGTGTTCACGCAAAATACGCAATGACTTCATCGGAGTAATTAGTGCAGCCAAACCCCATTCGGTATCTTCATTATAAGGAATCTCACCACTCATATAGAAATTATTCGCTTTTACCTCCCCGGTTATTTGTTTATAATCATCCGTATTGGGAACAAAGTCATTGCCCGGCGCATGAGAATGTTCACCGGCTGTAAAGTAATCGTTCGCATATCCGATACGTCCGCGGTATTCTTCCTGCTCCAATGTCAATGCTTTCTTATGACTCGGGTAACGCATTTCTACACAATATGGAACAGGCAAAGCTCTTAACAGTGCACTGACAATTGCATTCTTCGCATCCTGATCATTTGCCAACGGCGATGTATGCCACTCTCCCCAAGCACCAATAAAACCAACTTGCACCGTAGCAATCTGACCGATATATTCATTCAACAAAGGTGTCAATTGTTCAATATGCCTAAGAATCCATTGTTTAGATTCACCGCCGGACGTATTAAGCCCCGCATGATTGTATGCAAAACGAAGAATAGCTTTATATCCCTGCGCTTTCATCAACTCAAACACCTTGCGGATATTATTCAAAGCCTCATCATCAAGATCTTTACTCACCCATTTGGTCAGATAGATATATTGCTGCACAAGAGTCAGATTATCGTCTTTCGCATCAAACTGCTCTATTTTCTTTTTATACAAATCCTCACCATATACTTCATAATCATTATATGGACTTTTCATCTCATCAGCCAGCAAATTACATTCAAGATGAAAGCCTCTATCAGGATTTCTCAACGACTCGATATGAACAATTTTACCTACAACTTCCGGAGTTTCCGGTTCATTCGTACCTTCTTCCTCTCCATACTGTCCTGCATACACATCTATCGTATCAGAACAAAAGCTACACATAATACCTAATAATAAGGTAGATAATATGGTCATAGTTTTCTTTATATTGATTAACATGATTGATCTATTTTTAATTTTCACCTGATTAATTTTCATTGAAGATAAAACGTGCAGGAGCCCCTGTTGTCCAAGGAGTCCACAATGTTGCTCCGCCATCATGAAGCATACATCCATGCTCTGTATTATCAGTCACCAACAAATAGCAATACTGTCCGGTGTGATTATTAATATTCGGTTCTACCCATTGACCGGAAGCACACAAATTAAATTTCCAGTCATTCAAATGAGTCTGTCCTTTCACTGACTCATAATAATCAGGGTCTTTCAAAACATTCCATTGACCTTCAGCTGTTCCCGCTTCGGCAAACAGGTTCTTATATTCCTGCATAGTCGGTAAGCGCCAACCCGTAGGAGCTATTTTGTCACGAATGTCATAATGATAATGAACTCCGTATGCTTTCACTCTGCCTTCTCCAAAAGATTCCGGCGTATTCTTATAATTATTTGACTCAATATCAGTTCCGTCAGGATACTTGGTCGTCCTCAAATTATCTGCCAGCCAAACCAGTGAAGTTCCGTCGCTATAAGAAATACGGGCAACCCGATAGGTTATCTTCTCATCACCGCGAACATCAATGAAACGCATCATTTCCGTCATATTTAGTACTCCGGAAGAACGTGACACCAGTTGACCGTCATCAGTCTTCACATTCCAATATATAGCGTTGGATGTCCAACGTTTAATAGAAAGTTGGTCGAGCAAGGTCTGAAGTTGCTCGTGTGTCAGAGAAGACTTACCTTTTACAATCCCTACACTTTGCTCGGCTACAGTCTGTTTCATTTCAGGATCAAGTGACAGACAGAGTGAATATGAGGTTGATTCAGGCCTTCCTTCCGTATCCCATTCAAACTGTACGGCAGTTTCCGGTTTATCTTCAGCCAAAGCAATCTCAGTCATATCCTCAGGTTGTAACAACTTGGTAGACATACGTTTCACATGAATCGTATGCACATCCGACGCAGCAGCCGTAGTATTGCCAGTCTCTTTAACAGTCCAATACAACAGCGCTTCTTGACCGGCCTTTATTCCCAACTGAGAGAAATACTGATCGGCTGCCAATACGGACAAAGTAAAAGAGGTCGATTTACCAGCGTCAATCTTCACCGGCTTTTTGAAATCTCTGGTAGCACAAAGAATCAGTTTGGCACCTTTCTCCAATGCCTTATCCCATGAGAAACTATATTCATCGATTGACAAATCATTCAAGTCAATTTTCGCTCCATCCTGAGGCGCACTCAGGTAAATATCCGACATAGGAATAATTACATTATACTTGTCCTCTTTACATCCGGCAAGTAATAAAATACCTAATAGAGTATATAATAAATGTTTCATAATACTATCCATTTTTAGTAACCGGGGTTTTGAATTATAAGACCTTGTCCTTCAGTAATCAAATGAGTAGGTAACGGAAACTTCTCATATTTATATTGCCCGTCTACCTTCGTTTCGATTTTACCAGTCGGCTGACCTGCAAATCTTGCTTTAGCAAGTGCCGCTTCTATGAATTTTCCATGACGAATCAAATCCTGTCGACGTACACCTTCAAAATAGAACTCATGTCCACGTTCTTCCAACAATTTATCAAGGAAATCTTCCACTGAAGCGAAATCACTCAATTGATAAGCTTTCAGTCCGCCATGGGTAACACGTACTTGATTCAATAACCCGACAGCTTCCTGAGTTATGCTATTTCCATTGCGGACAATAGCTTCTGAAAGTAAAGTCAATACGTCTGCATAACGGTAGATTGGCATATCTATTTCACACAGTTCTCCTATCACCCCTTCGATTTTATACTTAACCGGAATTGCACCATAAAAGAGTACACCTGTTGTACCTCCGTCACGGTCAAGAGCACGACTGTGATGCACGCCTTCCGTACCAGTATATTCACCTATAATTCTTTCCCGTCTTTTGTCTTTAGGATCAAAAGATTCATAGGCAGGCCAGGATATTTTATACCCTCCCCATGCAGTCACCGCCATTCCTGCCGGAATAGGATAGTCGGATGTTAATACATGTGCAAACCACTTCTGCTCCATCACACCAGCTTCCGCTACACAAGAGAATATTACTTCCGAATTCTTTTCTCCTGATAAAGAAAACAAAGAATGATAATCGTCTACCAGTTTATAACCGTATTCGGATTTAGTCAATTCACGTCCTATTTTCTCTGCTTCATCCCACTGTTTAGTCATCATATAGAATTTTAACAACAATGTGTTGGCCAATCCTTTTGTAAAACGTCCGTAATCCGTATCTTCATATTTATAAGGCAGTATGTCGGCCGCTTCCTTCAGGTTAGTAACAATGTATTCACGCATCGCTTCTTCAGACAAGCGGGGAATCACAATCTCAGCTTCCGGTTTCTGCAAAGTTTCCAAATCTGCAATAGGTATCGGACCATACATATCATACATCAGAAAAGCCAGAAAACCACGTCCACATTTTAATTCGGCCATATAACGGGCCTTCAATGTTTCATCCATATCCACGTTCTTGATACGTTCCATTGTCAAAGTCATGGAAGCCAGATATTGGGAATAGTCATACACGCGGCGATAATCTCCGTCGATATGCCAGTCATTAGCTTCATACGAATTATATACGGTAGTCCACCCCCATGTGTTTTCCACATAATCGGTCACCATTTCCGAAGTCGTCACATAACCTGCCGCCACCTCAAAAATCCCCCACGGAGAAAAAACGTAATAAGCACTTGAGTTGACCAACGCATTTACATCTTCAGCATTCTGCGGAAACATTCCCGGATTTATTTTATTATAAACTTCCTGTTCCAGCGTGCAAGACGATATGAGGAACAAAAGAGTTGCTATTACAGTATAAATTGTCTTTTTCATATTCATAACTTATTAGAAAGATATTGATACACCAAAATTATAAGAGGTCACATTCGGATATGCATAAGTTCCGTTATCCGTTTCAGGATCCAGCCCTGTCCAATTAGTAATCACAAACGGATTGTTCACATCTACATATACACGAAGATTATTCACGATCTTTTGGCTGATCGGTACTTTATATCCCAATGTTATACTTCCGCAACGAACGTAATAGATAGATTTTACGTAATAGTCTCCCCAACCGTTTCCCCCTCTCACGTAGGTAGGATCAGTAGCTGTCAAGTTATTACTACTGAACGCTTTCAATGCGTAAGTGGAAACGTTGATACCATTATCCATGCGTGTCCAACCTTCATAATAGCTGGCTCCCCGCTTTCTACCCGCTTCTCCGTAAAAATAGATATTCAAATCAAAATTCTTATAGCGGAATGAATTGTTCAAACCGTAGATTATTTTCGGATCACCATTCCCCATATAGACCTTATCTTCATCTCCTAACACACCATTTCCATCCCGATCTTTCAACTTCATCATTCCCGGAACCAAATCTTTCTGGGCATCCGGTGCCTTCTCTCCCGGTTGCAGGATACCGATTGCTTCATATTCCCACCATGCCCGTATCGGGTCATCTTCTTTTTCATAGGCTCTTGGCTTCCAGTTCGGATCACGTTTCAACCAACGGTCATTATAATGCGATAAAGTCAATGTGGTATCCCATTCAAAGTCTTTTGTAACAATATTCACTGTATTCAATGTGATTTCCACACCCTGGCTTTGCGTTGATCCTATATTTCCTGCAATTTTATTTACCTCATTATAAAATGGCAAGGGCTTGTTTGTCACTAACAAATCTGTTATTTTACGCTTAAAGTACTCGGCAGCCAACTTAAACCGGTTATTAAATATTCCAAAGTCTACTCCAAGATTAAATTCCGTAGTTGTTTCCCAAGTGATACTCTTGTTTCCCAAATCCGAAGCATATACTCCTGTTGACTCCGCACCTCCAATAATGGCATTTCTTCCTACCTCATAATAATCATAAATACGATAACCGACATTAGAATTACCGGTCTGTCCATAAGAAGCTCTCAATTTCAACATGGATAACCATTTAGAAGCCCCTTTCATGAAATTTTCTTCACTAATCATCCAACCTGCTGATACAGAAGGGAAATATCCCCAACGATTTTCCGGTGCAAAATTAGATGCAGCATCAGCACGTACCGTGGCTTCCAACAAATATTTTCCTTTGTAAGAATAATTAGCACGGGCAAACAAAGAAGCAATACTATTTATAGAAGCCCATGAACTGACAGAAGGCTTTTTATAATTACCCGCCCCCAAACTGTTATACCCAAATCCATCCACCAGAAAATCTGAATTTCCGGCACTGAATCCGTCATTCTTGAACTTTTGGAATGAATAACCACCAATAGCTTTCAGATTATGATCACCAAAACTTTTAGAATATTGAGCGGTCAATTCCATTAGATAAGTAGTGCTTGTCTCTTGTGAAATATCTGCCCTTCCATTCTTATTTGCCCCTTGCAAAGTTGTCTTAGGCAAATAACTGGAACGTTTCTGGAAACTGCGGTCAGCTCCCAACTGTAATTTCACTTCTAATTCTTTCAATGGTTTTACTGAAACAAATGCTGAACCGATCAACCGATCTTTTACCGTATTATCTTTTATTTCCAACAAAGAAACCGGATTCGCAACAAAAGGACGTTTCGGGTCAATAAAATAATTCCCTTCAGAATCATAAATAGGAATAGTAGGATTGGACTGAATAGCACCGGTCAACACACCTGAATATTCATTAACCTTATCTCCTAAAGGAACGTTATCATACTTATTCTGTGAGTAAGTAGCGGTTAATCCGAAAGATACATATTTACTTAATTCTTGATCCAGATTTAAACGGGCAGAAAAACGGCTGACACCATTATTCTTGACAATACCTTCTTGATCCATATAGTTGACGGAAGCCAAATAACGGGTTTTCTCCGTACCACCATTAACAGAAAGATTGTGTTGTTGCGTATATCCGTTACGCATTACCGCATCAAGCCAATCAGTACCACTTGCCAACAATATCTCATCATTATTGAAAGCCGGTTTATATTGAGTGGGCGGAGTATCCGGTTTCTCCACATATCCTTCATAAATCCCCATTCCATTCAACTTCAGCCACTCCTCGTGCTGCTGCTTATTATACATATCCATATACATACGAGTATCAAGCATCTTATAATTCGAACGGGCTACCTGCACAGATCCCATACCGGAATAAGTCACTCTGGGCTTCTGACTCTTACCGCGTTTTGTTGTAATCAGAACAACTCCATGACCGGCACGTGCTCCATAAATAGCCGTAGAAGCGGCATCTTTCAAAACTGAAATTGATTCAATATCATCCGGATTCAAAGACTCCAGCACATTATCAATATTACCGGATTCATAATAGCCGTTCCCCGAACTTAAATTACCGGAAGACGATACCGGAAAACCATCAATAACAAACAAAGGGTCGTTACCTGCTCCTGTAGAAGCCTCACCACGAATACGGAATTTAGCCTCACCGCCAGGTTGCGCAGAGATCTGATTTACACGAAATCCGGCAGCCTTACCTGCCAATGCACGAGATACATTCGGAACAGTATTCATTTCTACATCACCCATATTTACCATAGAAACAGCACCTGTCAATGTCTTTTTACTCTGTGTACCATAACCTACCACTACTACTTCTTCCAATTGTTTGGAATCTTCCTGTAAAATGATTTTTAGATTTTTACCGACTTGCACCGCAACAGTCTGTGACTGATAGCCGATATAGGAAATATCCAATTGTGCTTTCGATGAAGATACGGAAAGTTTGAAGATACCGTCAATGTCTGTAATCGTTCCATTTCCCTGTACGCCTTTCTCCAATACACTAGCTCCGATTACCGGTTCACCATGAGTGTCCAGTACCGTACCCGATACTGTTACTTTCTTTTCCTGCTGTGGTGATTGCGCTTCAACAGACAATATTATTTTCTTATCCAACACCGAATACTTCACATTCGTACCGGCAAATATTTCCTTCAACACACTGAAAATATTACTTTTATCAGCAGACACAGAAACACGACGATTCAAATCTACATGTTTGTTATTGAAGAAGAAGTCAAAATCCGACTGCGCTTCAATCTCTTTCAAAATATCCTCCACACGCTGGTTGTGAACATCGATACTGATCATAGCTTTCTGAGCGTAACTATCGGCTGCATAACTTAGTCCGATAGAACATACTAAGAACAAAACTAATAGTCTCATAGATAATGGGATTTTTTTTGAGGTTAGCCAAAGCGACTTTATCACCCATAAAAATTGGATGCTAAAATAATTTTGCATAAATTTGTAATGACTTAAAGTTAATAAAAAGTTTATCTAAGCTTGTCGCCAAACAAGCATTAAAAAGATTTACTGGTTTCCATACGGGAAGATACGCCAATATCATCCCGTATGTTTTTCATTTAAGGGGGTCTGTCTTTCATACAATTACTTTTCGTTTTAAGGTAAATCAATTAATATATTTCTATCTTACTCTTTTCATCTTTTATATTCGGAGAATCAAGATACCGCCAACGAATCTGGGAGGAAAGTTGGAAATACTCTAAGATACGTTCCAGACGTTGATTCGTGAATGTTCCTGTAAACGAGTCTCCTTTCAAGCGGTCATTCTTAATTATAAATTCTACATTATATCGTTTCTCCAACATTCGTAAGCCTTCTTCCAAAGGAGTGTTCCTGAATATAATTTTTCCTTCTTTCCATGCTGTTTCCGATTCACCGGAAGTGGCATAAAGCTGCACTTTACAATCTCTCGAATCATAAACAAGTTTTTGTCCCGGATCCATTAATACCTTTTTCGACACATTATCCTGTGTAAAGATGAATCCTATCTTTCCTTCCACCAGTGTTGCCAGCACTTTATCATCTTTCTCATAGGCTTCTATATTAAAATGTGTACCCAGCACTTCTATCTGCGACTGATGAGAAGTGGAAACGATAAATCTCTTTTCGGGATTCTTGGCAACTTCAAAATAGGCTTCTCCCTGCAAGGTTACGTTTCGTGTATCTCCGTTGAAATGTGAAGGATAAGTCAGGCGTGATTCTGAATTAAGGAAGACTACCGTTCCATCCGATAAAGTTAATGAAGTGGTCATTCCCGGATTGGTCTTTACTTCCAACATTTGTGCCAGTTCCTGTTCGTCTCCTCCCCAATAGTGCACCAACTGAACAACGAGAAGTGGAATGAACAGAACTGCGGCCGCACGTTGTGCCCATTCCCACCACATCGTTTTCTTTCTACCTGTTATCCTGCCTTTTACCCTCGACAACGCTTTTTCCGTATCTACTTTCTTCATTACATGAATGGTATCCGTAGCCAGATAAAGCGAATGAATCTGTTTGGCTACCCGCCGGTTCTCCTCCGATTCGTTCATCCAAGTCTCAACCAGCAGACGTTCTTCTTCTGTCACTTGTCCCTCACAATAGCGGGGAAGTAATTCGTCTATTTTATTTTTATCAAGTTTGTCCATATCCTCTTTTTCTTGTCTTTTATTATAAGACAGGAGACTCCGGATAGATTCCTAAACTAAAATCCATTTTTTTTCAGAAAATCTTTGTTTTCTTATAAAAAAGCTATATTTGCAGTGAATTTACAAAACTAATACATGAAAGAAACCTACCGCTCAGAAAACGATTTCTTATTATCAGCCGTCCGACACGGAGATCAAAAAGCTTTCGACACGCTGTTTCGAAAGTATTATCCGATGCTTTGTGCATACGGTCATCGGTTTGTTGATCTGGAAGATGCGGAAGAAATTGTAGAAGACTCTCTTTTATGGATTTGGGAAAACCGGGAAACTCTTGTCATTGAATCTTCACTGAGTTCCTACCTTTTCAAAATGGTGTACCGCAGGGCTTTAAACAAACTCGCGCATATCGACGCCACCCAACGGGCTGATACCCGTTTTTATGAAGAAATGCAGGAAAATCATGAGCGTGCTGCTCGCTGCGGTGATGGTGCTTTCCATGGCCGGCTGCGGAGGCGGTGAGGCGGACGCGACGAC
>OKTX01001117.1_pt1 | contig 10470 bp, 9 predicted proteins | sample 1606261 | NCBI WGS metagenome assembly OKTX01 (sample SAMEA3879543, study PRJEB24766) | human gut metagenome | biome: human-associated habitat; feature: feces | place: USA | collected 1985/1987 | reverse complement strand
GTTCAATATTGTAGAACGACCTAATACTTGGGCAAAGGCAATGAAAAAGACAGCAGCACTTTCAGAAACAGAAAACTTGAAATTAGCATTTTGGGAAAAGTTCAACAACGAAGCTCCAAAACACTCTGCCTTTATAAGGGAATTTAAGCTGCGTAAACCACAAGCTCAGCATTGGTATGACCTAGGTTTAGGATCATCAGCATATCATCTTTGTATGACATTAAATACTAAAAATAATTGTTTGTCAGCTGGATTGTATGTTAATGAGGACAAGGATATCATTACCCGATTTAAGTCAAATGAAGAATTGGTATCTAAAATATTAGGGATTATAAATCCTAATGAAATAGAATGGCGACTAGATGAAAATAAAAAGGCAAGTCGTTTCCTTATTCTTCATCCTATGGGGGATATGAATGATAAAGATAATTGGGATAATGGATGTGCATGGCTTTGTGATATGTGTGTAAAAATCAAACAAGTAGTAAAAGAAATACTAAAATAATATGAGCGAAGAATTACAGCAGAAACTCCGTGACCAACTTTGGGAGGTTGCAAATCGTTTGCGTGGTAATATGTCGGCAAGCGACTTTATGTATTTTACATTAGGTTTCATCTTCTATAAGTACTTGTCGGAGAAAATAGAGAAGTATGCCAACAATGCCTTGGTGGATGATGAAATAACCTTTAAGGAATTGTGGGAAATGGATGATACCGATGTAGTCGAGTTACAAGAGGAAGTAAAGAATCAATGCTTGGAAAATATAGGTTACTTCATTGAACCGAAATTCTTGTTTTCGTCCGTAATAGAGGCCATCAAGCGGAAAGAGAACATTTTACCTATACTTGAACGTTCATTGAAGCGTATCGAAGACAGCACTCTTGGACAGGACAGCGAAGAGGATTTCGGAGGATTGTTTTCAGATATAGACTTGGCTTCACCTAAATTGGGTAAAACAGCCAATGATAAAAATACACTCGTCAGCAATGTGCTTCTTGCATTGGACGATATAGACTTTAGCGTAGAGGCATCACAGGAAATTGACATCTTGGGTGATGCTTACGAATATATGATTTCGCAGTTTGCGGCAGGAGCCGGGAAAAAAGCCGGGGAATTCTATACTCCGCAGGAAGTTAGCCGTATTTTGGCAGAGATTGTTTCCATTGGACACCAGCGTTTGCGCAATGTATATGACCCTACTTGTGGTAGTGGCTCATTGCTTCTTCGTGCTGCAAGTATTGGAAATGCGGTTGATATTTACGGACAGGAAAAGAATCCGACGACCTACAACCTCGCCAGAATGAATATGTTGCTTCACGGTATCAGATTCAGCAATTTCAAGATTGAAAACGGCGATACGCTTGAATGGGATGTCTTTGGCGACACTCAGTTTGATGCGGTAGTCGCAAATCCTCCATTCTCTGCCGAATGGAGTGCTGCCGACAAATTTAATACCGATGACCGTTTCAGCAAAGCAGGGCGACTTGCGCCAAAGAAGACAGCAGATTATGCTTTTATCCTACACATGATTTATCACTTGAACGAAGGTGGTACGATGGCTTGTGTCGCTCCACACGGTGTTTTGTTCCGTGGTAATGCAGAAGGGGTAATACGCCGTTTCCTGATAGAGAAGAAAAACTATATCGATGCCATTATCGGTTTGCCGGCTAATATATTCTATGGTACAAGTATTCCGACCTGTATTCTTGTGATGAAGAAATGCCGTAAGGAAGATGATAATATTCTGTTCATAGATGCGAGCAAGGAGTTTGAGAAAGTCAAGACACAAAACAAACTGCGTAAAGAGCATATTGACAAGATTGTTGATACCTATCGCGAGCGAAAAGAAATAGAAAAGTACAGCCATCTTGCCACTTTACAGGAGGTTGCCGATAACGACTATAATCTGAATATTCCTCGTTATGTCGATACTTTTGAAGAGGAAGAACCTATTGACATTAAAGCTGTAATGGCAGAAATCAAGGAGTTGGAAGCCAAACGTGCCGAACTAGATAAGGAGATTGAAGTATATCTTAAAGAATTGGGACTGGTTGAATAATAGTGTTATGGCAGAGATAGATAACATCCCGGAAATGCGTCCTTCATTCGACAATATCCGCCGTCACGATGAGAGCGAAAATGAATATTGGAGTTCACGTGACCTATGCGCTGCTATGGGTTATTCGGCTTATTGGAAATTCCAAAAAGTCATAGACAAAGCAATCAAAGTCGCAGGCATAAAAGGAATGAATATTGATGAGCATTTCAACCAAGCGGTTGATATGGTGAAGATAGGCAGTGGCTCGTTCCGTAAAGTCAGTATCTTCCGCTTGTCACGTATGGCGTGTATGATTATTGCTGAAAATGCTGATGCAAAAAAAGTATTGGTACAACAGGCAAGAGATTACTTTTCTCAAACCATATCTACTAACGAATTGGTGCTTAACTCATATAGTTCCAATCTGTTACTGTATAAAACCGCACAAGGAGAAGTTCGAGTAGAGGTAATATTCAATAGTGAAACATTCTGGATGTCGCAAAAGCGCATGGCGGACTTGTTTGGGGTGGATGTACGAACCATCAACTATCATCTTGGACAGATTTATGAATCCGGTGAACTTACCAAAGAGGCAACTATCCGAAAAATTGGGATAGTTCAATCCGAGGGAGAACGAGACGTGGAGCGTACACCGTTGTTCTATAATTTGGATGCTATCATAGCGGTAGGTTATCGTGTCAATAGCTATCAAGCCACTCAGTTTCGTATTTGGGCTACGTCTGTTTTGAAGGAATTTGTCATTAAAGGGTATGCTCTTGATGATGAAAGACTAAAACAGGGAAAGCATTTTGGCAAAGATTATTTTGATGATTTGCTGGAGCGTATTCGTGAGATACGCACATCGGAACGCAGATACTACCAGAAGATAACAGACATCTATGCGGAATGCAGTGCTGATTACGACCCGAAATCGGATTGTACTAAATTGTTCTTCAAAATGGTGCAAAATATGATGCATTTGGCTGTGACTAATCGTACCGCTGCTGAAATAGTGTATGAACGTGCCGACTCTGAAATGCCCCATATGGGATTGACCACTTGGAAGAAAGCTCCCGATGGTAGAGTCCAGAAGTCCGATACGATTGTGGCAAAGAACTATTTGTCAGACAAAGAGATTTCCGAACTTAACGGCGTAACTAACGCATTCCTTGAATTTGCAGAGCTTCGTGCCCAACGTCACATTATAACAACGATGGAAGATTGGAAGCAACGTCTTGAACAGTTTCTTGGCACTATGGATTATAAGGCACAAGATACTGCCGGTAAAGTTTCACAAGAAGCAGCACGAGAGAAGGCGTATGGCGAGTACGAGAAATATAAAGTGATTCAAGACCGTTCTTTTATCTCTGATTTCGACCGGTTTAATAATGGCGACAAATTGTTGCCGTTTGATATTAACCCTGATAAAGAATAATGATTATGGCAAATAATAACGAAAATAAAATCCTCAATGTTCCAAATCTGAGATTTCCGGAGTTTAGTGGGGAGTGGAGCAGTCAACCGCTCACCGATTTTATGAATTTCAAAAATGGTTTGAATCCTGACGCTAAGCGTTTCGGACGTGGAACGAAGTTCATATCTGTTATGGATATTCTTAATAACCAATATATTTGCTATGATAATATTCGTGCATCTGTAGAACTTCAAGATGGAGATATTGAAACATATGGAGTTGATTATGGCGACATCCTTTTTCAACGCAGTTCAGAAACTTTGGAGGATGTTGGTCGGGCAAATGTTTATTTGGATAGCAAGCCTGCAATATTTGGTGGCTTCGTAATCCGTGGAAAGAGTAAGGGCAACTATAATCCTTTATTCTTTCGCTACCTTTTGGCTTCACCTACTGCACGGAAAAGAATCATTGTGAAAGGAGCAGGAGCACAGCATTTCAATATTGGACAAGATGGATTAAGTAAGGTATCTCTTGATATACCAAGATTGTCAGAGCAAGAAAAGATTGGAAAACTCTTGCAATGTGTGGATGCTCGCATCGCTACCCAAAACAAAATCATTGAGGATTTGAAAAAACTAAAGTCCGCAATAACAGATTTACTCTTTCATTCAATAGCAGATGCTCATACCATACGTTTAGGCAAAATTGCACATATTACGAATGGTGCTGGTGACGTGCAAGATGCTAATACAGAACATCAAGAAGATTGGTATCCTTTCTTTGACCGTTCAGAAGAATTAAAATGGTTTCCAACTTATTCGTTTGACAAAGAAGCTGTTATTTATGCTGGCGAAGGACAAAGTTTTTATCCTCGATATTATAATGGGAAATTTGCTTTACACCAAAGGTGTTACGCCATAACGGATTTCGCTTCATGTATTATACCAAAGTATTGTTACCATTTTATGAATACATTAAATTCTTATTTTGTTAGAAATTCAGTTGGTTCTACTGTACCATCTTTGAGAATGGATATATTTCAAAAGGTAGAAATTAGACTACCTCCTATACCAAAGCAACAGCATATATGTAAAATTATTGATGCTTTTTATACTAAACTTGAAGTCGAACAAAGGGGCATTTCTATTTTACAAGAATTGAAGCAATTTTTGCTCTCGCAGATGTTCATATAAACATTTGCGAGAGCAGGTATCTTCGTTGCTGCTGATATTTAGAAAATATGCTATCCACTAATGAAAGATTGTTTTCGATTTTTGAAATGTACTTACTGATATTCTTTTGTTGCTCAATATTTGGCAAATGAATTTCTATATTGCACAACTCCTCAAAAGTAAGACATAAGCGAACACTGCCTTCCAGGCGTTTATACATTTCATGTTTGAATGTTTGTGATGCAAAATAGTACTTTAGATAACTGGGTAATAATTCTGATTTTGTAGTAAAGCAAACATACATGGGACTAACAATACCATTACCGTCCATTTCGTACAATGCTATTGAGCCAACATTTATACGAGCAGGATTGTATGCAAACATACCTTTCTTCACAACCTTATAATTTGAGGTATCATCGCTTGCTACTTCTCTGTCCTCAAATTGGTTTGATTGAGCTATAAATCCGTATTTGTTACTAACCGAAAGAACTTGCAAATCAGAGCCACTGCGATTTCTATCAGAACATTGTTTGAGTAATTCGGACAGTGGAATCATATTTGTTTGTGAAGAATAGCACCGATGAATAATTGCGGACATTACTGTACAGCAATCCTTAATTAAAGGGCTTATAGATGATATAATAACTCTGAAATGTGGGCAGTTAGTGGCATTTGAAACATTATATAGTAAAGCAGGTGAGGGTGGAACACCCACTACGTCAAATACAGAATTTTATGATAACGGCAGCATTCCTTTCATAAAAATAGACGATTTGAGCAATAAATATTTATCGGCTAACAAAGACTATATTACAGAGTTAGGACTCAAAAAATCTTCAGCATGGCTGATTCCTACGCACTCCATTATATACTCTAATGGAGCAACAATCGGTGCTATTTCTATAAACAAATATCCAGTCTGTACCAAACAAGGAATTTTAGGTATTGTCCCTAATACAAATATTGATGTTGAATTTCTTTATTACTTTATGCAATCTTCATATTTTCAAAAAGAAGTTGAACGTGTTGTAACTGAAGGTACGATGAAAACAGCCTACCTAAAGGATATAAATCACATAAAATGCCCAATACCAGATTTAGATAGGCAAAAAGAAATTAGTCATTTTCTTTCAGTGTTATCGCTTAAAGAGGATGTTGAAAGGCAACTATTACAGAAATATCAAATACAGAAACAATATCTATTAAGGAAGATGTTCATATAAACATCTTCCCCAACAAATACAGTTTTTGTTGATTGAATGACGCAAGAAGTTCTTGCTCAACAAAAAGTTTGCTCTCCAATTTGTCAAGCACGTTTGCGACACGCTTTTGTTCAGCAAGTGAAGGACAATATATTTTCGCTTTACCATAATCTTTGAAGTAGATATGTGGTATCGCCATACCAGTTTTGTACGGTTGAAAGTTGAACACTGACAGCGCAAAGTACAGATACCGCAAATCATTGTTGCCTATGACAGTAAGATAGTTGAGTGTGCCAATTACCGAAAATTTGCCCTGTGCATAGGAAACTGTACCAACACCCGAACCATCCTTGATTACCAGTATCGCATCACCGTTCATTTGTGGCACATCTTTATAACCAACCAATCCATTTGCACCAAACACTTTGCATAGTCCACTAGACAAAACCTCGCTCTCTTGAAGTGTTGAGCTATGACACTCTAAACACTGAGAAATTGCAATGTTAGCCTTTTCTTTGGTCGTTAGCGCAACTGCAAGCCCTTTAATTAAGGATTGCAGTTTCTCAATGATTTTGTTTTGGGTAGCAATGCGCTTGTCTATGGTTATTAACAGTTTTGCAATTTGGGTTTGTTCTTCTTTTGAAGGGATTCCGATATATGCTTCATCAAAATTGCGAACACTGATAGAAAAAACCTTTGTACCTTGAGCAATTCTTCTAATCTGCTTGTGGAATGAATCAGAAGCAAAAGCATAACCTTTATAACCAATAACAGTCCGATTAGAATTATCACGTCCATGTATTGTGTGTAAGCCAGAAACGATTTGTTGGTTATCACAATTAACAACTTCTATGGCTTTAGCTACATCGTTTGTATCTTCAGACGCATCAGCAAATGCTACATCTCCTTCTTTGAATAGGGTAAATGATTTGAGCATAGATTCCTCTTTGATGTAAGGAAGAGAATCACAAGCAACATCTACCATGGTAGGTACTCCTTTATGAATTAAACCGTAATGCAAATTCTTGATTTTACCGTTACTATAATCTAATTGTTCCCATGACAGAGAGTTGGTTGAGTAGAAATCTAAAAGCTCTGAAACTTTTATCGTTTCCCACTCCCCACAGAACTCCGGGAATCTCAGATTTGGAACATTGCCCATTATATTTCTCTAATTATAGGAAACCCCTAAAAAAGCAATTATGACAAAGAAATCAATTAGAGAAATTGCGATGGCTTGGCGAGAAGACAAGCGTCCGTATGTGAAGCAATCAACATTTGCAGCTTATATGTTGATTCTGGAAAACCATCTTTTACCATATTTTGGTGAAAGTGATGCGTTAAGCGAGAAAGCGGTACAAGATTTTGTACTACAAAAACTCAATGGTGGTATGAGTGTAAAATCGGTAAAGGACATTCTTATTGTGCTCAAAATGGTGATGAAGTTCGGAGTAAAACACGAATGGATGAATTATTCAGAATGGGACATAAAATATCCTACAACAGAAAAGAACAAGGAGCTGGAGGTGTTGACTGTAGCCCATCACAAGAAAATATTGGACTACATTCGTCAAAATTTCACATTCCGTAATTTAGGCATCTATATAAGCCTAAGCACCGGACTTCGTATTGGTGAAGTTTGTGCTTTACGCTGGAGTGACATTGATGTGGATAGCGGAACTATCAGCGTTCAGCGTACCATAGAGCGTATTTATATTATCGAAGGTGAAATGAAACATACTGAGCTGGTTATCAATACGCCTAAAACAAAGAACTCCTGCCGTGAAATTCCTATGAGCAAGGAGTTGCTTGCATTGGTGAAACCGCTGAAAAAAGTGGTAAATGCGGATTACTACATACTCACCAATGAACCATTGCCCACAGAACCACGAACATATCGCAATTATTACAAACGGTTGATGGAGCACCTTGGTATCCCCAAATTGAAATTTCATGGGCTTAGGCATAGCTTTGCGACTCGCTGTATAGAAAGCAATTGTGACTATAAAACAGTCAGTGTATTGCTGGGACACTCAAATATCAGTACCACGCTCAATCTTTATGTCCATCCAAATATGGAACAAAAGAAACGTTGTATCGCCAAGATGTTCAAGTCGCTTGGCAAATAGCATTTTACTGGTATGTAACTTCTGTGCGATCATTTGGAGAAAAACGGTCTAAGTTAGCAAGTCCAAGTGAAAATGCACTAAGCTCAGTCATTGTTAAATAAAACGTAGAAGATGCCCGACATGTACCCGACAAGTTCAAAGAAAATAGCTATGTTGATTGAAGTATAGCTTGTATGCACTTTTAGTTCAAATGTCAAATCGCAGAACTATACAACAATTCCGTAACCACCGTAACAATTACGGCGGTTACAGGATTGTTATAGCCTATGATACGACCAAACAAATGCCAATGATAGTTGCTTTCTAAAGATTCGTAAACTTTCAATTACGTCCATTTATCCAAAATCTTCGGTACGATTATAGCCATGGCAATCCCCAAAATTGCAATAAGAATATAGATAACGACTGCTTTCCATATCAACGCTGAATGCAATATTTCTGCATTGGCCACTATCATGCTGACGAAAAAAGAAGATAGGGCTACCAGTATTATAATGGTGATATAAAATGTGGTAGCCGGAATATGGATGGCATTGTCGGCTTTCTTTATTCTCCGCTCGGCTTCCTTGCATTTGCTTTCAATCTGACTGAGAAAATCACATAGAAGCCTTGCGCCAAATTCTACTGCCATTTTCTGCATTTCTTCAGAAATGATAGGTTTACACTCTCGTATAGAGTCGGACAGATTTTTAATATCCGTTCTCAACTTGAACACGTTGTCATTCAGCTTGACAAGTTCTTGTGCATTGATATCGAGTAGGCGATTTTCTTCCTCCTGATATTCATTCTTAGGATTGGACTTTATGGATTCCGCTTCTGCCATTTCTGCGGAAAAATCAAATTTCTTCTTCATGCGCTTATCGTTTTAATCCTATTATCGTTTTCTTTCCTAACGAACGACTGGCAGCACGAGCGCATCTGCGAGCCCATTGCAAATCGTCTTCGTCTTTATCTCTCCATGGAAGCTCGCTTTGCGAACCTCCGCCACCTCCGCCGGTTGCTACATTCGGCGTATCAAGCAGTCCGACAAAAATAGCCACGGCCATATCAGCCAGTTCATGCGAGTTGGAAACGAACCTGTAATTAAATTCGTCGTTGAAACAGTCAAGCACTTTTTCCGGAATATAGAACTTGTGTTCCTTATCTTTATGGGTAAGGGTGTAGGGAATCATATTCGAATGGTCTGGGCGATATTGGGTGTAGTCAATAGGTGCAGCCTTATGTTCTGCTATTTGTTGAACCTCTAAGGGTGTATTGTTTCTAATGGCAATTGCTGGCTGATGGTACAGTTTCTCCCATGTCGCAGGAAGTTTCGAGACCATTAGGTTCCTGCCGACTCCCAATTCGGAAGCCTTGTATTTGGTATTCCCATGCACGAGTGCATATCCACGAAGAATACCCTTCTTGTCCTCTCTTTCATGGACGGTATAACCTTTCCGTATAAGAGCACTCTTGTATTCATCCCATGACCATGATGGCATTGCTTTCAACACCTCCATACAGTCCCAGTTCACTTGTGGAATGTTCCAATTTCGGATTTGCGCTGCAGTTGTCCAGCCTCGTTTCTTTGCCACTCGCTCGGCTGCACGTTGTGCACGAAGATGAATGTTATGGTCGTTGTTGATATTGCCATCTTCATCCAAACGGCAAATCGCAGCATGGAGGTGAGGGACTTCGCCTTTGGATTCCGTATGCAACCAAACTGAGTATTTGCTGCCCGCCAAATTGGTCGGACAGGAACGGACTTTTCCGTTCTTGCCGATAATCACTTGTTTGTCGAACTCCTCGGCGAATTCCTGCCAAAGTTTTTGCCAATCTTCGATGTCATAGAATTGGGTATGTTCGGGCGATGGGCTCAACTCGATTCTGATTACAGAATTCTTTATAGACCGATATTGGGATAGGGTCAACTGCATGGAGTTCAATATCCCCATAGCGTCCGGTTCTGAGGACAACAGATTGTCCAATACCCGATAGATTTTCTCCGGATGCTTCTTATGCTGTGATTCGCCGGTAATGTAACGGAGGTCGTTTATGCCGTGCGATATGGCTTTGGCTTTCGCAATCATTCTTCTTCGGATTTAGGGTTGGACGGAATTTTGTTCTTCTCTTTTACAGCATTCAGGAGCTGGCAGATATTTTCGGCCATATTGCCAAGTTCCTTAAGCCAGCCGACCATGAACGGAATCTAATTGAACATTACCATGCGTTGCTTTGTGGACATTCCGTGTAGGGCGGAGATGTATTTTACGAGGTCTGATCGACAATCGTCCAGATTCTGCAACAGTGCTGCTTCTTCTTTCGTGAGCCTTGCTTTTGGCTTGAAGTTATACGCACGTGATAATATGTAGTCACTTACAGTCATGCCGCATTGTCCGGCCAGTGATTTTATATGCTCCTTCTGAGTAGGAGTGACTTTTGCTCCGATGAAGACGTTTCTGGTTTCTTTCAAGGAATCCGATGTATTTTCAATATCTTCTTTCATTTGAATCGTTTTATAATGGTTGAATA
>OKTX01001116.1_pt1 | contig 10471 bp, 6 predicted proteins | sample 1606261 | NCBI WGS metagenome assembly OKTX01 (sample SAMEA3879543, study PRJEB24766) | human gut metagenome | biome: human-associated habitat; feature: feces | place: USA | collected 1985/1987 | reverse complement strand
TTTGATCTGTACCAGCCCATCGAGTGTCGTACAAATGATATGGAGTCTGTCTGCCATACTGATTTCGGTATTCATTGTTCCTGTCACTTCTTTCCCACATACGACTACCATCCGGCATCTCCGCAAAAGGATATGGGACATTCTTCCATATCCCTGCATATCTTCCGCATCGGATTCTTCCAAAAATGGTGAGAATACAAATCTCGGACAGATTGGTACATACCCAAGTTCATAGATTTTTCTGCAATATTTCTGCACTTTTACCCGGCTTTCTTCTGCTGAACAGCACACATAAGCCAGAGCCTGTTCCATACGCTCCATCTCCTTCCTGCATCCAGTTGGATGCCACTGATTTTCTCTATAAAAAACAAGATGTCCAATTGGACATCCCGGCTACTTTTCATCCTCTTTCTGCTCTGCTTCTAATGCAATTTTCACTCTGTCACTTCCCAGTTTGTAGTAGGCATCTGTTACCTCAATTCCCACTGCACGATAACCTGTCATAACCGCTGCAAGGACAGTTGTTCCTGCTCCGGCAAACGGGTCCAGGATCAGTCCTCCCGGTTCACAAATCTGGATGACATCTTTCATAAGCTGCAACGGTTTCTCTGTCACATGAATCCGGTTCTGCGGATTTCCATATCGGAAAACACCCGGCAGACAAGATACCGGACGGTTGATTGGCATCGGTCCGTTACTGCCCCACACAATGTATTCAGCCTGCTGGCGGAAACGGCCTTTCTGTGGACGGGAGTTTCCCTTATCCCACACCGCTGTTCCTCTCCAGATCCATCCTGCCCACTGCAATGCATCGGTAATCGATGGATACTGACGCCAGTCAATGAACAGGCAGATCGGAGCACCTTTCTTGCAGGCTTTCCGCACATCATAGAGCCACTCAGCCATCCAGTGTGTCCAGGATCTCTGGTCTTTATTATCTCCATCAAAATCCGGAAGTGCATTCGCAGCACTCATACTGCTGTATTTCTGGTTTGTAGTACGATTTCTTTCATTCTGCTTTGTTCCACCGGACGCATACGGTGGATCGGTAATGACTGCATCAAAGATTCCCGGCTGGAATGCTTTGACCAGTTTTAATGTATCTCCATGTAATATTTTCCAGTTTTCCCCTTCGGCATATTCCTCCAGGTATGTTCCCTCTTTCATAAGTTCTTCCAAACTCAGGCCATTTGTCATAGGCATCATCCTTTCTTTTCTCAGCGTTCCGGCTGATTTTTCTTCTTTGTCTTTTTATTTTCTTTTGGTGGTGGACTCAACTCGGTTTCCACGTATTCACTGATAATCAAAAGTGCTTTGTAATAGTCCCCACTCTCCAATACTCTTTTACACATTTCTTTTGCTTCTGCTGTCTGTTTATTCTTTTTCAAAAGAGTTGAGGCATCGCCCATAATGGAAAAAATATTCCCATCATGTCCAAGGAGTTGTAACTTGGGACGTTGTTTCTCAGGCTTTGTCGGAATCTGCTCTGTTTTCTTTTCATACATTTTCGGCTGTTCCATATTAGGATGCCAAAAATGCACATTCAGCGTTCCACCATCTACCTTGATATCCCTCTGTTCAAATCCTTCACCCCACCCGTCACTGTACTGCCCTGTAATGTATTCGGTGAATTCCTGTAGTTCTTCCTGACTTAAAAATTCATTTAATTCCAGTTTGGTACAGCCGTACAGGATTCCGTCTTTGTTTTCTATCGTAACAACTGCACTTTGTATCTTTTCCTGAATGGACTCACTTCCGTCAAAATACTGCATGAGATCATCTTCCCCATAGCGTTCCAGTTCTTCTCGGATGACTTCTTCATAATCGGCAAGTTCTGTTCCATCTAACGGCATTCCATATTCATCACTCTCCGACCAATCTTCTTCCCATTCGGATTCTTCTGAATAAAGATTTCCAGTCAGCTCCGTCAACAGATGTATGTGCATCGTTCCTTTTTCTTCCATTCTCTATCACCTTCTTTCCAATGGTCTATCCCTGCATTTATTTGCCTGCTTTTTTTCTTTCGCAAGGTCTGCATAATCTTCCCCTTCTTTTTCCGGCAGATTGCAGATAATCTGATACGTTCCCTCATAATGTTTTTTCATCTGTTCTTTCGCCCATCTCCCGGCAAAGTCATTATCGGTGCATATTTCAATTTCTTTGATTTCCGGATGGTTCTTCAGAAACTCTTCCAGTGCGTCCGGCGGCTTTTTAAAACGTTCACTCTGTATCTGTGCGTTTTCTTTCGGAGCAGCGATTCCCCCAAGGGAAAGACGATATTTATCCCTCTTTCCTTCTTCCAGTGTCATGTGTGCCAGTGCATCAATACACGCTTCATATACGGCAACTCGTTTTGTTTCTCTTTCAGGTGGAATACAAAAGCTGTACTTTTTTTCACTCCCGGTCTGCTCCATCTTGAATCCCTTCCCGTTTTTTTCATAGATTCCTCGCAGGAATGCATATCTTGCTTTTCTGGATTCATCTTTCCCAACAAAAACAGCGTTATGATACGGGACACTTTCATAAAGGATTTCATGTGAAATACAATATGTGATCACTTCATCGCTGATTCCTCTGTGGTTTAAATAAGCCCTGATTCGTCTGCAATTATAATACCTCTCCGGCAGCTTAAATGGCAGTTTTTCCCTTTCCACAGACTGTGTCGGAATAAAAGACGGACTCTCTTCGCACAGCAGTTTTACGGCATCTGTAAATTTCATTCCATCTACTTCAATCAGAAACCGCAGTGCAGACACGCCACCGATATCTCTGGATTTCCAATGCCATTTGCTGGACAGTTCATTGATTTTAAAACTGTCATGATCCGTCAACTGCCATTCATTTCTGGTTCTTGTCTTTTGCAGTCGCTGTGCCTGATGTGTTCGCAAATACTCATACGCAGTCATATTTTTTGCTGCCTGAATCTCTTCTTCTGTTACCCAAGGCATTACAGAATCGTATCCTGAAGAGCCAGTACCTTATCCGTCCGCTCCCAAGGAAACTCCTTTCTTCCAAAATGACCAAAAACTGCCGTCTGCCGAAAAATCGGACGATTCAGTCGAAGGGATTCCATGATCTGAACGGGTGTCACTCCAAACACCAGTGGGATTGCTGCCGCCAGACAATCATCTGCACACACTTTTCCTGTACCAAAGGTATCTACCTCAATCATAACCGGTTCTGCTACTCCGATTGCATAAGCCAGAGACACCTGACACTTGCTTGCAAACTCAGCAGCTACTATATTTTTGGCGATATACCTTGCCATATAAGCCGCCGAACGGTCTACTTTCGAACAGTCCTTTCCCGAAAATGCACCGCCGCCATGCGGAATCATACTGCCATAAGTATCCACCATCAGCTTTCTTCCCGTCAGTCCGGTATCTGCATCAAACCCTCCACACACAAATTTTCCTGACGGATTAATCAGAATCTTCGTATCCTCATCCGGCGGCAGTAATCTGAGTGCTGAACGAAGCACTTTCTCTCTGATTTCGGCATCTAACTTCTTCAGGCTCTTTTCTGCACCATGCTGGCAGGAAACAACAACACTTTCCAGTCTTACTGGTTTTCCATCTTCATATTCTACGGTTACCTGTGCTTTTCCATCGGAAAAGATATCTTTGATATATCCGCTTCTTCTGCAAGCCGAAAGTTCACGTGTGATCCGGTGTGCCAGAACAGTCGGCATTGGCATAAGCTGCGGAGTCTCATCGCACGCATATCCGACCATAACACCCTGATCTCCAGCTCCCCTGCTTCTATCTCTTATTTTTGCGCCGATATTATCCCGAAATTCTTTCGACACACTCACTGCTTTCGCAATATCTGGACTCTGCTGGTGTACAAACGTATCCATTTCTATTCCATCTGTACAATATCCGCATTCTTCCAGAACCTTTCGGATCACATCAAATACTGGCGGCTCATATCCGCTACTGATCTCTCCTGCCACAAACACATTTCCTCTTGTGGCAAGGACTTCACATGCCACTCTCGAAGATGGATCGTAACGCAGACATTCATCTAAGATTGCATCTGCTATCTGATCGCATACTTTATCCGGGTGTCCTTCTGTTACTGATTCTGCTGTATAAAAACGTCTCATCTTTCTTCTCCTTATATGCAGACAGGGCAGGAGCTGCTCTATGCACATCTCCTGCCCTGTCAGATTGGTTTATCCTGTAATTCTTATTTTATTTTTCTTCTGTTTCTTCTTTGTTTTCTGGCATTTTTGACTTTTTTCTGCGGTATACGGTCACTCCTGCAGCTGTTCCGGCAGATGCCAGACCAAGTAAAATAAATGCCCATACTTTCTGGTTGTCACCTGTTTTTGGTGCATTTGTTTTTTCTGTTGTTTTCTCCGGTGTTCTGGCATCTTTCATTTCTACTTTCTGGACTTCCATTGTATCTTTCAATGTGAATGTGACATCTTCCGCAATCTCGTAACCATCCGGTGCTGTGATCTCACGCAGAGTAAGTTCTTCATTGACTGGGAGTTTTGCAATGGAATGTGGCTTTCCGTCCGTAATCCACTCTTCCAAAACAGTTCCGTCTTTGCGGATAATCTGAAGTTTTGCCCCTTCCAGTTCTTTCCCGGTAGTCATGTCTGTTTTGGAAATTTCCACTTTGGAATATTCATCTTTCATCTCAACCTTTGTCACACTGCCATCTTCTTTGACTTCAAACGTCACATCGCTGGCAGACACATAGCCATCTTCATAAGGAGCCAGTTCCTCATGTAAGGTATAACTTCCTTCCGGCAGTCCGTAAATGACATGTTCTTCCTTACTGCTTACCCATTCTTCCACAACATTTCCGGCTTTATCAATGACCTGCAGTTTGGCTCCTTCCAGCTCATTTCCGGTTGTTGCATCTGTTTTTGTAATGCGTGTTTCTGTCGGCTGATTCTCAACTTCTTTGTTCAGTTCAATCTTTGCAAGATTCTGATTTTCATAGGTTGCATCTACATTCCATACTTCTTCATTTGGAAGATATCCGGCTTTTCTGACTTCCTCTTTGACATAGTATTTTCCATGTGGAAGATCACTGTCGAAAGTAAGTGTTCCCTTTGCATCCGTTGCTTTCTTTTCCAGCAGGGTATCTTTCTCTACGAGAACCTCTCCCTGATTAGAAAGAATATCTTCCGCAGCATACAGTCCAAAAATAACACCTTCCAGCTTTTCGCCTGTGACAGAATCTTTCTTTTCTACTGATACGAAAACTTTCTGTCTTTCATTTTTATAGGTAACGCCTTCATAAACAACTGCCTGTGTATCATCCTCTGCTGTCAGGGTAAATTCTTTCTGTTCTGTATTCAGGACAAAATTCTCTCCTGCTACAACTTCTTTCAGATAATAAGTTCCCAGTGGCAGATTGTTGATAACTGCCATTCCCTTTTCATCTGTAGTCAGTTTGGCTACCAGGTCATCTTTCTCATATCGGACAACTGGATTTCCTGCTTCGTCCTTTGCTCCGTCCGGTGAATAGATGGTATCTTTGGCATATACTTCGAATTCAGCACCTTCTACTCCGGTTTCTTCATATTTAAAGCCTTTATAAATACCTGTTTCTTCTTTACCAGATACGGCATTTCTTACTTTAGAAACCAGTGCTTTTACTTTTGCCAGAACAGAATCTCCGGTTACTTCGGTAAGCTGTTCTCCCTTTTTCGTCAGGAGCAGGCTTCCTACCTGTTCGTCATTTTTCTGTTCTACTTCTACAATCGCAGCTCCTGTATCTGGATCAATCTGATGTGCAGTGTTTGAGGATACTGTAATTACAATACCGCTCTGTGGATTTTCTTTATATGTTCCTTTTGTAGTCTGCTCTAATGGTGAAATAATCGTTGTTCCATCATACAGGGACTCTTCGCTTCCCTGCCTTACAAATCCTTCCGGTGCTTTTACTTCTTCGATTCGATAGGTAGCGCACTTCAGTTCCTGCGGTGTGATCAGATATCCTTCCTCATTTGTTTTGAATACACTGATCTTTTCTTTCTTCGGATACTGAACAACCTGTTCCACATATTTCTTATTTGTCACATCGTAAATCTTATAAGAGGCTCCGGCCTTTAAAACCGTATTTCCAGTCTGTGCATCCTTCTTTACGATTTTCAACAAAAATTCAAACGGACGGTCATCAAATACTCTCCACTGCATTGGTTCTCTGCTGTCATTTTCCACATTTACAACAAATGGATCAATGGTTTTCAAATTCTCAGGGGTAGTACTTTCCACTACAACATAACTTCCATACGGCAGTTCCGGGCTGACTGCATATCCTTTTGTATCAGTGATCAGTTCTGGTACTGGTACGGCTGTTCCATTCTCGTAAGTAACTGCAACCTGCTCTTTGCTGAAGTCATAATTCTTGAAATCATTTGCTGTATAGCTTTCCCCATTGGACGGTTTCAGTTTCCCATTTTTCACCTGTGTCAGGTCGCTGATCAGATATACCTTAAATCCTGCTCCTGCAACCAGGTCTGTTTCTGTCTGCTCTCCATCTTCACTGACTTTGATTAACTGGAATGCCTGTTTCTTTACCTGCTCTTTTACCGTAAGGTCTCTTGTCACTTCTGCAACATCCTGACCTTCATAAGTTACGGATACTTCATATTTTGTAGTATCCAGTGTATATCCTTCCGGTGGAGTGATTTCTTTTACATACATTTCTCCAAGGTATAATTCTGAAAATTCCAGTGTTCCGTCATCTCCGATGACTCCCTGTGCAATCAGGCTGTCCTGTTTATACAGAACTCCTGTTGTTCCATCCGGATGCACGATGTCCTCTTTGGCATACAGACCATACACCGCACCACGAAGAACACTGTCCCCCTGTGCCTTAAATGCAAGTGTTTCTTTATCAATCTTTGCGATTTTCACCTTTCCGGTGACTCTCTCATCTGTTGCAGTTACAGACAATGTCTTTCCTGCTGTAACATCTACTTTATATACTTCTGTATTCAGTTTGTACCCTGTCGGAGCAGTAACCTCTTTTACATACACAGTTTTCAGTGCGGAATCAAAATAATCGCTGACTGCTTTTCCGTCTGTTCCGGTTGCTGACATTGTCATAAGCAGGTTTTCACACTTCTTATCAGTATAAATACCATAAACTGCCCCAGACAGCGGATTCTGTGTATTGACATCTTTTTTCATAAGTTCAATGCGTGTCATATTCAGCCACTGTACACTGAAACTTACCGGAGCTGCTGTTTCGCTTTCAAATACACCGATATCCTGTTTGGAATCTCCGGTCGTCAGCACCAGCGTTCTCCATGTCTTTCCGACAGAACCGTATAAGTTGCCGGAAGCATAACTGCCTGTCAGCAACAGATCTGCCGACAGATAAATAGTATCGCCGCCATAAATCTGGATCTTTCCATTTGTCACACTTGTTCCTTTAGTCAGGTTATGTGCGGTGACATTTTCCGGCACACTGAGTGTCACATAATTTCTGTGATCCCCGGACAGTGTGATATTTGGTGTTTTCTGGAGATTTCCATCCCTTACTGCATTCAGTTTCGTACTGGAAAGTCTCAGTTCCCCTTTTGGCGGTTCTTCCTGTCCGAACAGGTAATTGATATATGCGATCACCCCTGCATTTACAAGGTCATTGTAATTACAGCCTGTAAATCCGGCTTCTCCTGCGTAAGCGTAGCTGGCTGCAATATGCGTATACACATACTTTTCATCCTCTGATTTCCCGGACAGATAACTTCCTGTCAGATCTCCTGCCCCACCATAGCCATAGTAAAGGACTTTCTGCAGATTCTTGTTACTGTCCAATACCTGTGCCACATAACTTCCACTCGGTGGGGATGCTTTTTGGGACTGGAGACAGTATGCGATCTTTCCATTGACTGTGAACAGGCAAGTAAGATAATTTCCAATATAGCTTGGATAATAAATGGTTCGCCCCTTTGTCAATGTTACTGTAGAACCGCTGCTTGTAGCTCTTTCAGCCGCAGACAATACCATCACATTTCCCTCTTCGATGTCCTCTTTCAGTTCTTTGACTGCCTGTGCAGATGCATCTTCTTCGGATGTTTCAATTTCTACATCTGTGTAGTTCTGCACAGGCGAATCCGAATCATCTTCAGATTCTGTATCTGACTTCTGTTTCTCTCCACCATTTTCTTCGGAATGTGCCTGTCCTTCGGTATCCGTCAGAGTCACTTTCCGGGTGATGGTATAGCTGTCACTCTTATCTTTTGGAATGACCATATAAGTGGCAATATATGTTCCTGCTTTGTCTGAATGATACGCTCCACCATTCTCATCTTTGATACTTACAAGCGTAACATCTTCTTTTTCTGCATCATAATGGATTCCTTCCATACTGGTTTCCACTGCAAATGTATCATCTGAAACTGCTTTTGTGATATCATCTGCTGTAACTGATGTATCTTTCTGGCTTGTTACCGCCTGTTCAGATGCCTGTACTTCCGTCTGCTGTTCCGAGCCTGTCTGTTCGGCCGCAAACGCATTCGCACTGCTCAAGGTACTGATGCCCATCAGGACAGCCAGTCCAAAAGCAGCAATTCTGGTCTTTAATTTTCTAACCTTCATGTGCTTTTCCTTCCTATTATAAATAGATTTTTTCAGTAAAATACCGCAGAAGATGTTTCCTCTGCGGTACGTTTTATCTTGCATATCGATTTTTTTCTTTTTTTACTTCCTGTCTGGTACGTTTTACCGCTTCCATGACAGACTCCGTTGGAATCTGGTTATCCTTACATCCTTCCAGAATTCCATCCAGATAAAATTTCGACGGCCTTGCCGGAACATCTTTGTGCGGAGCGTTCATCATATATACAAACACCTCTTTCTCCATTCCATCCTGATTTTTTACCTGAATCGATTCTTTCCTATAAAAACTTGGGAATCCTTCATAAAAATCCAGACTCTTCTCACACGCTTCTGTGATTTTCCATAAGACTCCTTCGACATAGCTTCCTTTTTCCGGCAGTACCGTTGCTACTCCGTTACCCGGAGCCCTTCCTCGAAATGCCAGCCGATAATCTTCAAGCCGGACATTTTCCACAACTTCCGCAGCCGGACACCTGTACTTCATCTGCTCCAGATTCATGTTGCTGCCATAAGCGAAGTAATATCTATCTTCCATTCTTTCTCACCTCTATCTGACTCCTTCTGTCCTTTGATTTTTCTTCAGACACTCATACGTGCTTTTATCATATCTCCACGCAAGATCACCATCCAGATTTGCCAGCAGATGTTTTCGGACATTTTTATATTCATCTCCAATTAACCCAAGTCTCAATAAAAATGTACGAAATGTAAATGCCGGATTTTCTGATATCAGTGTCTTTTTCATCTGTGTAGATCTCTGATTGATCGCCTGTGCGGAAATGGTTGCAATGGCAGCTCCGGCACATCCAAGTTTCAGCACTACGATACAGAATAAATCCAGAAAAATGTTCAGAACAGCAGATAACGCCAGAAATATAAACGGTGTCCTGCTGTCTCCCACTGACCTCAAAATACTGGACAGATAGTTATATAAAATCGTAAAGGGAATCCCCAGGAAAATGATTAGCAAATAACTATATGCATTGTCATAAATGTCCTCTGGTACAGATAAAATATGCAGAATCTGAGGACATAAAACACTGCATAATGCCGTCAGGATCACTGCGATTCCTGCACATAATACAGCTCCATTAAAGATATAATCCCGCATTTTTTCTATTTTCTCTGCACCGAAATATTTAGCTACAGGAACACCAAAGCCTGTACAGCTTCCCATGCAGAATCCCAGTACCAGAAACTGAATACTGCTGCTGGCTCCTACACTTGCCAGTGCTTTTGCGCCAAGAATCTGGCCTACGATCGCAGCATCAATAATATTATAAGTCTGTTGCAGCAAGTTTCCTAATAATAAAGGAAACGCGAACTGTAACATCAGTTTCAGCGGATTGCCCTTTATCATAGATGTGGTCATTTCTATTTATCCCTCATTTTCTATAACGTTTCCATAAGTCAAACGGATATTCGAAAAAATATCCGTTTAATTTATGCTTATGAGGAAGGAAAAAGTAATGGAAGATATATTAAAAGGATTAAATGACAAACAATATGAAGCAGTAGTAAATACAGAAGGACCATGTCTTGTAATAGCAGGTGCAGGAAGTGGAAAAACAAAAGTATTAACACACAAGATTGCATATGATATAGAAAGTGGAATTAAGCCATGGAATATACTTGCGATTACTTTTACAAACAAGGCCGCAAATGAGATGAAAGAGAGAATAGAAAAGCTTATTGGAGATGCGGCAAAAGACTTGTGGATGGGAACATTCCACTCTATTTGTGTGCGTATTTTAAGAAGATACATAGATAGAATTGGATATAAAACAGACTTTGTTATTTTCGATACATCTGATCAGAAAACTTTAATAAAAGAGTGCTTAAAGGCTTTAAAAGTAGACGATAAAATATTTACAGAC
>OKTX01001109.1_pt1 | contig 10510 bp, 9 predicted proteins | sample 1606261 | NCBI WGS metagenome assembly OKTX01 (sample SAMEA3879543, study PRJEB24766) | human gut metagenome | biome: human-associated habitat; feature: feces | place: USA | collected 1985/1987 | reverse complement strand
GGTCATCGTGGAAAACACCACCTTCACCAAAGATATGTGGCCTAACGGAAAGAAATTCTGGGACGGCGTTGCAGTGGATGAGGAGGTCGCACTGACCGCCGACAGCACCATGATGTCCTGCATCGTGGCCGCCCTGGAGGAAAACGGGTATACGCAGGTCGGTGCGGACAGCAACTACATCTCCTCCATCACTGTGGGCGACCAGCCGCTGGGTCAGTTTGACGGCGGCGACCAGTCCGGCTGGATGGGCACGCTGAACGACTGGTTCACCAACTTCGGCTTCCAGGAGTTCACCGTGGAGAACGGCTCGCTGAGCAACGGCGACGTGATCCGCATCATGTATACCCGTGAGGGCCTGGGTGCCGATCTGGGCGGCACCTGGGACAACAGCGACACCACCCTTGCGGCGCTGGACATCCAGGGTGGCAAGCTGCTGACCAGGTTCGCCCCCGGCGAGGCCGGTAACACCTACGAGTACACGCTGGCCATCGACGGCGAGAGCACCGACCTGAAGCTGACGCCCACCGCCGCCAACAAGAACTATCTGACGAAGATCTTCCTGAACGAGAAGGTCACCTCCGATGAGGAGGGCGGCAGCTTCTTCAAGCGGACGCAGAGCATCCCCGTCAAGGACGGTGATGTGATCTACATCGGCTGCGGCGAAAAGGCGTGGCCCAGCATGAACAAGCAGGGCGCGGAAGCCCGCGAGTATCAGGGTACATGGTATGTGCTGCACGTTGTCAACGCCAGCGCGGGCGCGTCCTATGTGGACGATCTGATCGACGCGCTGCCCGCTGCTTCCGATGTGAGCTACGACAACTACCAGCAGTACGGCGATGCCGCAGATGTGGCCCGCAAGGCGTATGAGGATCTGGACAAGTCCGAGCAGGCCAAGGTCGATGCATCGAAGCTGGAAAAGCTGGAGGCCGCGATCAAGGGCTTCCGCGCCATTGACGATGTCAGGGCACAGATCGATGCGCTGCCCGATGCGGATAGGCTGACCACTGCGGAGCGGGAGGCCGCCAAGTCCGCGCAAAAAGCCTACAACGCGCTGACGGCAGAGCAGAGGGACTATCTGACCGGTGCACAGCTGGAGAAGATCACAGCCATTGCCGCGGCTTTGACTGCCATGGATGCCAAGCACAGCTCTGGCAGCGGCTCCGCCTACACCGGCGGCCACACCTTTACCACCGATCTGGAGCCGGGCAGCATCACGGGCGTATTTGTGGATGGAAAGAAGCTCGACAGTCGCTACTACACCGTGTCCGGCAGTGACGTGACGCTGACGGCGGACTATCTCAAGACCCTGCGCAGCGGCAAACATACGGTGAAGATCGAAAACGCCGCTAAGGTGGCCACCGGCTCCTTTACCTTGAGCGGCAGCGGTGCGGTGCAGTCCAGTCGCACCGGTGATCCCGGCGTTGCCATCTACTTTGCCATGGGCGCTGTGAGCTTCCTCGGCTCCGCCGCATGGCTCCGCAAGCGCAAGGAAACCTGATCACAATACTTTCTCTGCATCATCTCTATATGGCAGCAGCGGAGGCGCATCGCGCCTCCGCTGCTGCCATAACAGAAAGAAAGCGCACAACCAACTTTGTGTTGGCTGTGCGCTTTTTCTATGTCGAAAGCTGTCGTTTTTCCCTCGCTGCCGGGGTCCTCCGTTTCCGTCATTTGCGATTTTTTTCAAAATGACGAAATGGAGGTAACAACACCGTGAAAAATGCGAAGAAAAATTTTTTGAAAAATTTTTCAAAAAGTTGGCCAAAACGGCTCACTTCAAACGGAGTATTTAGTAAGAAGGAAAGAGAGAGCCCTTTCCCGGCAGCAAAGGAGGATGACGCTTTGAAGCTTCCCTGGAATCAGAAAGAGAGCGTCCGGCACATATTCGACAGCTATTGCAAGAAGATACTGCGTCAGGAAAACGCGGATATGCAGCGGTCAGAGGTGCACCGCAGAGCGCGGGAGTGTAACTTTTCGGAGTTGCCCCCGGAGCTTCTTGCGAAGCTTTGCTCCGAGGACGTTCACCCCGTGGAGTTTGAAGTGTGCGGATACCGCATCCCCGTCAACGATGACCGCCTTGCGGCGGCGCTGGCCAAGCTCCTGCGGGAGAAGCGCGACGTGATCCTGCTGTCCTACTTCATGGATATGAGTGACCGTGAGATCGGGGGAGCTGCTGGACATGGCGCGGCGGACAGTCCAGCATCGACGGACAGATACTCTTGCTGAACTCAGAAAACGAATGGAGGATGACGATGACTAATCTCTTACATACGAAGCGTGTCCGCAATAAGACACTGCTCCCGTTTTCGGTGATCCACGCGGCATCTCAGGGCGATGAAGCCGCCATATGCTGCATTCTGAAGCGTTATGAGGGCTACATACGCCGCCTGTCTACACGATGCTTCTACGACGCCGCAGGGAACCTCTACTACTTCGTGGATGAAGCGGTGCGCGGTCAACTTGAGATAAAGCTGATCGAGAGCATCCTGAAATTTGACATCATGCGAATCGCATAGCCTCCCCCTGTTTCGCGGCGGCGGTGTGTTTTCCTTTCCGCATCGCCGCCGCGGTTTCCTCTTCATGAGTGTGCATCAGCCATCAAAGACTTGATGGCTGATGCAGGCTGATCAGGAGCCGATGCTGCACATTGAAAAGAGCTGCGATTGCGGCAGGAATAGAGCAGACAGGTACGTTCGTGTCGGTGTGAGCCATAGGACAGCGTCCGCCATGATCTTCCCATGGGGAGGGAGCGAAACAGGCGTTGTTCAGAAACAGAGCGGCACTCTGTTGGCCACGACCACCGGCATTCTTAATGATACTCCCGCATTGGACGCCCTCAAAGCATCGTGCGGCGCACCCATCAGCATGGGCCGGGGTGAGATTCCCGTGAGGCTGGCAGCCACCAGCCGCCTGTTTTGCTTGAGATTTTTTCTTAGATGAATTTGAAATAGATGCATCTAAAGATGTATCGGTAGAGGAAGCTCCCATCCGTTGCCAAGAATAGGAGCTTCCTCCACTGATATAATTCCATATCAATTTTTTGCGCGTATCACAGCACCATGCTACAATTCTTTTGAAGCATGGTGCTGTGGTCACAGAAGGGAGGCTACTATGAGTATTGACCACGGAGACACCAACAAAAGCCTTGGCGGAAAGCGGACATATACCGTTGAGGAGATTGCAAAGATTCTTGGTATAGGAAGAACCGCTGCGTACAGTCTTGTCCACTCCGGCGTGTTCAAGATGGTGCGGATCGGTTCTTCCATCAGGGTTTCCAAAGTGTCCTTTGATGATTGGCTGGATAAACAGACGCTGTAGGAGGTTTATTATGGCATCTATCAAAAGACGTAGAGGCAAATATCATGTCGTTTATTACTATTTCAATGAATGCGGAGAAAAGAAACAGAAATGGGAGTCCTTTAATACGGAAGCGGAAGCAAAACACCGCAAGGCAGAGATTGAATATAAACAAGGCAACCGCACCTTTATATCACCCAATAAGACGACTGTTTCCGCCTTTCTCGATGACTTTGTGAGCTTGTATGGGGTGAAAAAATGGAGCCCCAGCACCTATGAAGCCAATACGGGGCTGATCCGCAACTATATTGCCCCGCTGCTTGGCGACGCACTGATGCAGGATGTAACTACCATCGCAGCGGATCGGTTTATTACAATACTGCAAAGGACGAAATGCCCTGTTTTTAAGAACCGATACAGCAAAACGGAGTACATGACACCTGCCAATATTGAGCGTATCAATAAACTCCTTCGATGCGCTTTCAAACAGGCTGTACGCTGGGACATCGTCGCAAAGAACCCGTTTGATAACACAACTCTGCCAAAGGTCAAGCGCAAACCCCGTGAGATATGGGATGCGGCGACGATTCGAAAGGCGTTGGATGAATGTAAAGATGGACGTCTTTATGTTGCTATAAACCTGTCGTTTGCCTGCTCATTGCGAATCGGAGAAATCGTTGGCCTGACCTGGGATAATATCCACATTTCCGATGTGGATATTGCCAACGACAACGCTTATCTGTGCGTGGAAAAAGAGTTAGCTCGTGTAAAAGAATCCTCGCTTGCTGTTTTGGGGGAAGAAGAAATCATCAAAAAATTCCCTCGAACCATGTATTTGGAAAATGCCAGCACGGTGATCGTGCTGAAAACGCCTAAGACAGAAAGCAGTGTTCGCAAGGTGTGGATGCCCAAAACAGTCGCTTACATTCTGCGGGAATGGAAGGATTCTCAGAATAAGCAAAAAGAGTTTCTGGGCGATGAGTACCTTGACTACAATCTCGTTGTAGCGCTTCCAAACGGACGCCCCTGCGAGGAAACGGTTATCTCCAATGCTTTCCGGAGATTAAAGCGGGACGCCAATCTTCCTAATGTCGTGTTTCATTCTCTCCGTCATTCCAGCACGACTTATAAGCTGAAACTTAATCACGGCGACATCAAAGCCACACAGGGCGACACAGGGCATTCACAGGCCGATATGGTCACAAAGGTCTATGCGCACATTCTTGATGAAGACCGCAAGGTCAATGCACAGAAGTTTGAAAGTGCGTTTTACGCAAACCCAGATCTGCGCAGTGTGAAAGCGCCTGATGAACCACAGACTGCATTGGACGTGCAGAGTATCATCGTACAGCTCCAGCAATCCCCCGAACTCTTGAGTGCGCTCACATCGCTCATATCGAACCAGGGTTGCAAATGACTGATTTGTGCCATGGTGCCAAGGTGGTGCCAAACGGCGAAAAATACAAAAACCGGTTCGATATGAAAAGGGGTGCCAAACAAGATGCAGCAGCTGAATTTCAGGCGCTGTTGCTGTCATTGATACAACGCCTTCAAAAAAGAAAAACGCCGCGATCCATTGGGATCACAGCGTTTTGGTACGCCTGCCCGGGCTCGAACCGGGGGCCTCGGGCTTAGGAGGCTCGCGCTCTATCCAACTGAGCTACAGACGCATATTGTGAAATTGTAGGGGAATTGGTGCCATTGGTAATTGATGTCCCTGTCCTTAGGAGGCGTGTGCTCTATCCAGCTGAGCTACTGAGACATTTATAAGTTTTATGCAATTTTTACTGCTCGAAGGAATCGAACAATCTGCCGCTTAGGAGGGGGACGCTCTATCCAACTGAGCTATTGGCGCGTATATCAAATGAAATTGTAAATAGTGAGGATCGAACAACCGGCGTGTGTTCTATCCAACCGAGCTGCAGAGCTGCAGGAGCGGATACAAAATGCATTGTACCGCATTGCGGCGGCACTGTCAACGGCCAAAAAAATTGAAATAATCGAAATCTTCTTTCCGCTCCTTTCGCAAATCTTGTAGGTTTGTCCAATATGTTTGACAAACCTACAATGATCACAACGCTGACCGGCGGCGATTCAAACGCGGAAAGATCTGTTCTGCCGCAGAGGCTTTCCCATTAAACTTCTCGCAGCCGATCGCGAGCTGTTATCAGCAACGGGGGACTTTCCGCTCCGCCAAAGGCTTTGCCGAGGGCGCGACAGACATCGAGCGCCGGCTGGGACTTCATTTCCGCCAGCGCCTCGCTGCCCATGGCGGGACAGCCAAAGGCAATGGTGCCGTAGGCCATCGGATCGCCGGGCTGCATCCGACCGGGCATGAGCAGCGCAGCCGCTGTGCCTACGGCGGTCAGCCTTATCCGCTTTTCGCTTATAAATTTCCACACATCCGCAGAAAATGTAAGCATATTTTTGCCCGTTTTTGCGGCAAAAGCGCGTTAAAATAAATCGTTGGATGCGTTGCCCATTCCCTGCGGCGGACGCTGCGATACCCATGCACCCCCGTATGGGCATCAAAAAAACATATATGCAAGCGCAAAACAAAAAGAGAGGAATTGAAGGGGAAAAGCTTGGAGACCTTGTGGCGCAAGTTCTCCAGGCTTTAAGGCAAAACGGAATAGAACAAAGAAAGATACGATTTGATCCGTTTGTTCAAGCTGCGCTCCCGACTTCATACAGATCATAAAATTTGCTCGATAAAATGCATTGACAAGCAAATTAATTTATGCTATCTTAACATTAACAACAATCAAGAGAGTTGCCGGGGGCCTCGGCTCCTCGTTTTTGATCCCCTGCATGAAAAAATATATAGCATACGGCATTTTATTATGTGAGAGGAAGCCGGTATGATCCTTCCTGTTCAAAATTAGTAGGGTGCGCCAGTACAATGAAAGGTTTTCGACGGTACTGGTGCGTCCTAATTTTTATACACATTTTTGTCAGAGACGCGGCTTTTGAACGACGAAAGGAGAGAATTTGTGATCGAACTAAATCCGGGAAAGCATGTTTGTATTGTTTCTACGGCGCACCTGAGTCAGCAAAATCCCGTGTACCATGTGCATGAAAAGCTGATCTTGGTTTTGGTGGTTGAACGGGAGACCGGCGTTATTTTGGAGTGCGATGTTAATGTGGTCTGCAACCTGACACGCCAGTTTATCCAAAAGATATACTGCGGCAAAAATCTGATGACGGAAATAGATGAGATCCGGGATTCGGTGCAGAAAAACTATTTTGGGGCATCGGCAAAATCCCTGACCATCGCGTCAAAGGCGGCACGGGCTAAATATATGGAGATACGCGGCGGCCCCGTGTCGGAACAGAGTGAGGATCAGTAGGCAAAAGCCTGCATAAAAATTTTATTTGGTGAGGTGCTGCAAAATGTATGATCTGGTTTTACAGAACGGCCTTGTGGTAGATGGCGGCAGGGCAAAACCGTATACGGCTAACGTATGCATTCAGGACGGGAAAATTGCAAAAATCACGACGGACACGGTGAGCGGAACAGAAACGCTGGATGTTTCGGGCCTTGCCGTGGCACCCGGCTTTATCGACCTTCACTCACACTCCGATGCTTCTCCGCTGATGGATTATGCAGTCGAAAGCAAGATCGCGCAGGGCGTTACCACGGAGATCGTCGGAAACTGCGGCATCTCCATCCTTCCCGCGACACCGGAACGGATCGGCGAGATCGAAGAGTATATCACCTCGCAGCTGGAACTGCCAGTCTACGGAAAGAAAGTTGCACAGATGAGTGTGACGGATTACGCCAGAGCCGTGAAGGAACACGGTGCATCGACCAACTATGGTGTGCTCGTCGGACACGGAACGCTGCGTCTGGCAGTGATGGGCTTTGTGAACCGTGCGCCCTCGGAGGAGGAAATGGAGCAGCTCAAGGCCTTGCTTGACCGCGAGCTTTCCAGCGGCGCGTTCGGCATGAGCCTCGGCCTGATCTATCCGCCCAGCGCTTTCAGCGCAAAGGAGGAACTGATCGAGCTGGCAAAGGTCATCAAAAAGCATGACGGGATCCTCTCTGTCCATATGCGCAGCGAAGGCCCCAAGATCTTTGAAGCAGTGGATGAGATGCTCGAGATTGCGGAAAAGTCGGGCGTTCATCTGGAGATCTCCCATCTCAAGCTGATGGGCAAGCCGCAGTGGGGACGCAGCGGGGAGCTGCTTAAAAAGATCACGGATGCCCGTGCGCGGGGAGTGAATGTCAACTGCGACCAGTACCCCTTTACGGCCAGCAGCACCTCGCTGACGGCGCTGATGCCGCACTGGTCTCATGCCGGCGGCACCGAGGAGATGCTTCGCCGTCTGCGTGAACGCGAGGGGACGATTTGCGAGGAGATCGGACAGGAAATGGAAAACCGCGGCGGTCCGCACACGATCCTCGTCTCCAGCACACATTCGTATCACCCCGAATATGAGGGCCTCTATATCAGCGATCTGGCAAAGCAGTTTGGGCTCGATCCGATCGAGACGGTCGTCAAGATCCTGATCGACTGCAATACCGGCGTGAATTGCCTGTACTTCTGCATTGATGAGAGCGATATGCTCAACATCATGTCGCAAATGTTTATCAGCACCGCCAGTGACGGATACTCGATGTCGTACGATCCGCAGTACACCAAGACGAATCCGCATCCGCGCAGCTTTGCCACATTCCCCCAGTTTTTGCAGACGGTGCGCGAGCGGGACCTGATGCCGCTGGAGGATGCCGTATATAAAATAACCGCGCTTCCCGCCAGCGTGCTCGGGATCAGCGACCGCGGCATTCTGCGTGAAGGACTTGTGGCCGACCTGACCGTTTTTGACCCGGAAAAGGTCGCAAGCCGCTCCACTTATATGGATCCCAAGGTTCGTCCTGAGGGGATCCCCTATGTTATCGTGAACGGTCAACTTGCCTTGAGGGACGGAAGGCTGACCGAGAAACGAGAAGGAACAGTACTTCTGCGTTCTGTATAAAAGGGAGGAGAAAGAGATATGGAATTAGGAACATGGGGAATTATTAAGGAAGGCCCGTCACTGATCGCACTTATCCCGATGGTCGTATACATTGTTTTGGCTTTCAACGAAAAGATCAATCAGTTCATTACGATCATGATCAGTGTTATTATCGGATGCATTCTGACCGGTAACGGTGTGATCGAGTTTGGTAAGGCCTTTGCCGGCGCGCTGGACAGCACGATCGGCCAAATCGGTTTGATCATTGCACTTGGTACTGGCGTCGGTTCCGTTATGACCAAAACCGGTGTTTCCAAAACACTTTGTCAGTGGATCATCAAGGGCATAGGCGTAAACAGCGAGAAGAAAGCGATCATTGCGATCGAGATCTGCTGCGTTGTGATTTGCGGTCTGCTCGGCACATTGGCCGGCGGCTGCGCGATCATCGCCCCCGTCCTTATCCCGGTCGTTGCGGCGGTTGGTCTGACGCCGAACACCGTGGGATGCGTGTTCCAGTCTTCCGGCGAAACCGGACTGATCTGGGGCCCGTTCTCCGGCCCGGTCATCACACTCATGGCGCTCACCGGCCTGACCTATGGTCAGCAGATGCTGTGGGCGGCCCTGCCTTACGGTATCATTTGGCTGGTCGTGATCTACTTCTGCGGCCTGTATGTGCAGAAGAAGACGGTCGGCAAGTATTCCTACGAGCTGGCTCCCGAGGACATTGACGCGACGGAGATCACCCCCAGAGAGAAGCGCACGTCCGTGGCGTTCGTTGTGACCTTCACAGCGCTTGTTGTCTATGCCATTATTACCAAGGCCGGCATGGCCTATGTCATTCCCGTTATGTTTATCCTTGCGCTTGTTATGGTGATCTTCAGCGGCAAGACTCTCAACGAGTGCCTTGGGGAGTTCTTCAAGGGCGTTGGCAGCGCGGCCGGTATGTGGGTCATCTTCATTGCGCTGGAGCTTCTGATGAACGTGATCTCTGCCGGCGGCGGTTTCGAGGCGCTTGGCGATCTGTTCCTGAAGCTGGCGGGCGATCCCACGCAGACCATGACCATGATCATCGGTACGCTGGTCGGCTCCTTTGGCATCAACGGCGGCGCTGTGGCTCAGCTGACGGTCACGCACGAGATGTTCCTGCCTTCGATCGAGGTCTGCGGCCTGCCGATGGAGCTGTGGGCGATCGCGCTGATCTGCGGTTCCCGCGTCACCTCTTCAATCTATCCGGGCGCCAACATGATCGCTGTTATGGGTACTGCCCGTTCCACTGATATGAAGGCTATGCTGCTCGGCGGATGGGCGGTTTCGATGGTTTCGATCTTGTACATCATTATTTGGTCTTTTGTCGGCCCGATGCTGTTCTAAAAACCAAAAATCGGTTTAGGTGACGGGGTCCCCTCAGCCCCGTCACTTTTTCCCTGTTATGAAAAGGAGGCCCCTTTGTAAAGTGAACACTGTAAAGCGTTTTTTTGAAAATAAGCCGATTGCCCCCAGTAAGCGCGTATTAGGCCCGTTTTTGTCTGCGCTGGTCTCGTTTTTTCTGCCGGGTGCGGCACAGGCCCTCAATGGCCAGGTCGTAAAAGGCGGCTGCATGATGCTCGGCTGGCTGTGTATGTACAGTCTGGCGCAGGTAAACCAGCATTTCTATGCGGTCGTGAAAATTTTTCAGTACATTCTGATGGTAGCGGCTTCTTCGGATGCGTATTTTATTGCCTCGCGCATGAAGATCGGAGAAACAGTGCGGACATGGTCGATCTTGTTTTTCGACATTCAGGCTCCGGCGGGCAATGCTGCCGCCGGCAGGGGGAATGCCGGCTTTGCGACGTTGATCACAAACGTTACCGTGATCGACGGGACGGGGGCTCCGGCGTTTGTATCCGATGTGCTTGTTCAAGGGGATATGATCGGGCGGATCCAGCCACATATCGAACAAAAGGGAAAAGACTATACGGTCGTAGACGGGACGGGGCGCGTGCTGATCCCCGGCTTTTTGACGCCGGACTGCTGCTGCGAAGCGGAAGTATTTGGCGGTGAGGAGCGCACGGAGGCGATCCGGCAGGGCATCACGACGGAGATCCTGGGACAGTGCGGACAGTCGCTCGCGCCGGTGCGGGAGTCTTCGCAGGAAGCTGCCGGACGATTTTTCTCCGCGGTTCACGGTAAGCAAAAAAAGAAAACATCGTATCCCAATACAGGCCTTTATCTGATGGAGCTGGAGCGGCAGACCTATCCGGTCAGGACCGAGAGT